>Ga0315910_10000030_pt1 | contig 285624 bp, 229 predicted proteins | sample EdamamesoilMG_FD_204470 | JGI IMG/M metagenome (GOLD analysis project Ga0315910, IMG submission 204470) | Garden soil microbial communities collected in Santa Monica, California, United States - Edamame soil | ecosystem: Environmental > Terrestrial > Soil > Garden | place: USA: California...
GCCAGGACACTTCTTAACCTGATCCCCCGGCGGCGCTGCAGCGCCGCCGGGGGATCAGGTTAAGAAGTGTCCTGGCACCGTACTCAGACGCGTCACTCGTGGCGCAGCGCGTCGACGGGGTCCATGTTGGCGGCGCGCCAGGCGGGGTAGAGGCCGAAGATCACGCCGACGCCGGCGGAGATGGCGAAGGCCAGGATCGGCGCGCCGGGCGTGACGATGGTGCGCATCTCGGCCCAGTGCTCGACCCCGATCGGGATCAGCAGGCCCAGCGCGATGCCGAGCAGGCCGCCGCCGACCGAGAGCACGACGGTCTCGACCAGGAACTGGGTCACGATGTGGCGGCGCTTGGCGCCCAGCGCGCGGCGGATGCCGATCTCGCGCGTGCGCTCGGTGACCGTGGCCAGCATCACGTTCATGATCCCGATCCCGCCGACCAGCAGGCTGATCCCGGCGATCGAGCCCAGCACGATGTTGAAGATGCGCTTGGTCTCCTCGGCGCGCAGCAGGAGCTCGAGCGGCACCACCACCTCGTAGTCCTTCTGCTTGTGCTGGCGGCCGAGCATCTCCTTGCAGGCCTCGGCGACCAGCTGCACGTTGTCGGCGTGGTCGACGCGCGCGTAGACCTCGTGCAACTGGACCTCCTCCATGTCGCGCGAGCCGCTGCGGATCTTGACCTGCACCTCGCCGAACCAGCGCCGGCCGGTGGTCAAGGGCACGAACACCTCGCCGGTCACGTCCAGGCCCGGCGCCGGCGCGTCCGAGGACAGCGGCACGCGCGGCAGCATCACGCCGACGCACTCGAAGTAGTCCGGGCCGATCTTGATCCGCTTGCCCAGCGACGACTCGAAGGGCGAGAGGAAGCGCGCGACCTCGTACCCGAGCACGCAGACGTTGGCCACCGTGCGCTCGTCGGTCGTCGACAGGAAGCGGCCCTCGCACACCACGCGGCCGGTGACGTCGACGTACTCGGGCAGCGTCGCCAGCACGCGCGGGTTCAGGTAGCGCTCCTCGAGGCGCACTTCCTGCTGCAGCTGGCGCACCGGCACGGCGCGCTCGACCGCCGGCAGGCTGTCGCGCACGCGCTCGAAGTCGGCGGTGGTCAGGCCGTAGCTGAGCACGCGCGTGGTCTCGCTGCCGCCGCGCAGGTCCTCGGGCGGCTTGACGCTGCGCAGGATCACGTTCTGGCTGCCCAGCTGGCGGATCTGCTCCTGGGCCTCCTCGCTGGCGCCCTCGCCGATCGCCAGCATCGCGATCACGCTCGCCACGCCGAAGAGCACGCCCAGCATGGTCAGGATCGCGCGCAGCTTGTGCAGCAGCAGGCTCTGCACACCCAGGCGGATCGTGCGCCCCAGGCCGCGCTGCACGCTCAAGCGCCACCCCGGTTCTCGCGCACTTCGTCGATGCGGCCGTCCTTGAGGCGCAGCGTCTTCTGCGCGCGCCGGCCGACGGTCGGCTCGTGGGTCACGAGCAGGATGGTCTTGCCCTCGGCGTGCAGCTCGTCGAACAGGTCGAGGATCTCGCCGGCGGTCTTGCTGTCGAGGTTGCCGGTGGCCTCGTCGGCCAGCAGGAAGGTCGGATCGTTGACCAGCGCGCGCGCGATCGCCACGCGCTGCTGCTGGCCACCCGAGAGCTCGGTCGGGCGGTGATCGAGGCGGTCCCCGAGGCCGACGCGCTGCGCCAGGCGGCGCGCGCGGTCCTCGCCGTCGGGCGGCGGGTCGTCCTGGTAGATCAGCGGCACCAGGATGTTCTCGAGGACGTTCAGTTGAGGGATGAGGTTGTAGGACTGGAACACGAAGCCGATCTGGCGGCTGCGCAGCTCCGAGATCTGGTCGTCGTCGAGCGTCGAGGTCATCTCGCCCTCGACCAGGTATTCGCCGCGCGTCGGCCGGTCGATGCAGCCGAGGATGTTGAGCAGCGTCGACTTGCCCGAGCCCGACGAGCCCATGATCGACCAGTACTCGCCCGGCGCGAAGGTGAACGAGAAGCGGTCGAGCGCGCGGACCTCGTTCGCGCCCATCTTGTAGAGGCGCGTGACGTCACGGAGCTCGGCGACCGGGAGCTCAGCGCTGTTGGCCATCACCCTTGCCGCTGTTCTCCGGCTTGGGATTGCCGATCGGCGCCTCGACGGCGGGCTTGTCGCCCGGCGGCTTCTCGCCCACCGCGCCGTCGCCGCGCGGACGGCCGCCGCCTTCGCGGCGCGGGCCGTTGCCGTCGCGGCGCCCGCCGCCGGGCCGCATGCCGGAGCCGGCGTTGCGCGGAGCGCCCTCGCCGTCGGACGCCCCCGCGCCGTTCGGGCCGTTCGCGCCCGGCATCGCGGGCAGCTCGGCCCCCGCGCCGCCCGGGCCGCCCGGACCGCCCGGGCCGTTGTTCGGGCCGCCCGCCTGCGTCGCGGCGCGGAACTCGCGCGAGGCGGCCTCGTTCTCGTCCTGCTCGGCGCCCGAGGGCGAGAAGCCCGGCGGGGCGCTCAGGAGCACCTCCTCGCCTTCGCGCAGGCCCTCGAGCACCTGCACGAACTTCTCGTTGGCGCGCCCGACCTTGAGCTCGCGCCGCTCGTGCGCGTCGCCGCGCGCGACGAAGGCGATCGACACGCCCTTGTCGACGAAGACCGACTGCAGCGGGACGTACAGCGCGTCCTCGACGCGCTCGGAGAAGATCTCGATCGCGCACGACATGCCGGGGCGCAGCTCCTTGAGCGCTTCCTCGGAGCCGGGTGCCGGCCGCTCGATCTGGATCTCGGTCTTGTAGAGCCGCTGGTTGGGGTTGGCCCACCAGCTGCCCTTGTCGGGCAGGAGCGCCACGAAGGTGACCTTGCCCAGGAACTGCTTGCCGGGCTGCGAATCGACCTTGATCGAGCAGGGCAGGCCGACCGCCACCTGCTTGAGCACCGACTCGTGCACCGAGGCCTCGACGATCATGCCGCCCTCGCGCGGGATCTGCAGGATCTCCTGGCGCTCGCGCACTTGCGAGCCCTCCTGCATCGGCTGGTCGCCGCCCATGCGGCCGCCGCCTTCCATGCGCGTGTAGACCACCATGCCCGAGTTGGCGGCGTGGATCTTGGTCTTGGCCAGCTGGTCGTTGTACTTGTCGAGCTTCTCGCGCTCGAGCTTCAGCTTGGCCTCGCTCGACTTCAGGTTGGCGTCGACGTCGGCGATCTGCGCCTTGGCCTTGAGCACCGCGCGCTCCAGGCCGCGCTCGGCCTCCTTGACGTTGGCCGCCAGCTCGGCCTGCTTGCGCGGGTCCTCGTAGACGACCAGGATCTCCTTGGCGCGCACGGCCTGCTTGAGGTCGACGTCGGCGCGGTTGCGGGAGAGCTCGTCGCGCTCGAGCTCGCTCTTGGTCAGGAAGCCCTTCTCGTTCAGGTCGTGCGACCACTTGTAGGTGTTCTCGGCCTGCGCCAGCTCCTGCTGCGCCAGGAGGATGCGTTGCTCGGCCTGCTCCTGCTGCTGCGCCAGGTCGCCCTTCGTGTACTTGTTCAGGTCGATGTTGGCGAAGTTGAGCTTGCGCTCGGCGGCCTCGATGTCGCTCTTGTTCTGGCTGTCCTGGATGTCGTACTGCGCCTTGGCCTTGGTGTAGGCGGCGTCGGCGTTCTGCACCGCGATCTCCTGCTGCAGCTGCTTCTCGACGATCTGCGAGCCGTCGAGCTCGACCAGCAGGTCGCCCTCCTTGACGAACGAGCCCTCCTTGACCAGGAACAGCACGGTGGTCGAGCCCTCGAGCTCGCTCTTGACGCTGACCGAGTCGCGCGCCGCCAGGTTGCCGCGCTGCACGACGCTCATCTCCAGCGCGCCGCGCTGCACGCGCTGGCCGCGCAGCTTGGTGGCCGCGTCGGCGCGGAACCAGCCCCCGGGGCCCGCGCCCCAGCCCAGCACGGCCAGCAGGATCACGCCCGCGATCCAGTAGGGCGCCTTCGAGGTCTTGGAGCGTTGCGGTGCGGTCATGGCTTGGGTTCTCCGTCGCCGCCTGGGACAGGGGCCTGTTCAGGGGGATGTGCGAAGGTCTGCTCGTCGACGGAGATGCCGTTCTCGTCGACGCGCAACAACTCGAGGTCGCGGTACAGGTTCAGGCGGGTCAGCGTGTACTCCACCAGCGCCGAGGTGACCGAGTTCTGCGCGTCGAGCAGCGCGCGCTCGGCTTCGAGCAGGGAGCGCGTGTCCGCCCGGCCCGCTTCGAGCTTGAGGCGCGCGCTCTCGATGCGGCGTTCGGCCAGCCCGCTGGCGTTGACCTGGATATCGTACGACAGACGGCGCGACTCCAGGCTGCGCAACTGCTCGCGCAGGTCGGCGCGGATCGTGTCGGCGGCCAGCTCGGCGTTGCGCGTGGCGACGTCGAAGGCGATCAGCGCCTCGCGGTAGTTGTTGCGGCCCGGCAGTTGGTCGATCGGCAGGTCGAGCGCCGCCGCCAGGGACCAGGTGGTCTCCTTGAAGTCGAAGTCGAAGGGCTCGCCCTCCTCGCTGGTGGCGCGCGCGCTGGCGCCCAGCGTCAGGCCGGCGCGCAGCGCGTCGGCGGCGACGTGCACCTTGCGTTCGCTGTCCTCGCGCTGCTCGACCGTGTTCAGGTAGTCGAGCCGGTTGGCCAGCGCGTGGTCGAGCGCGCGCTGCTCGTCGAGCTCGATCGCCGCCAGCCCCGCCTGGCTCAGCTCGGCCAGCACGCCCGGCGCGAACTCGATCGCGGTCTCGATCGGCAGGCCGAGGAACAGCTTGAAGGCATCGAGCTGGTTGGAGTAGTCCTCCTGCGCCTCGAGCAGCGAGTTCTTCGAGCGCAGCTCGTCCTGGCGCGCCTGGCCTACGTCGATGTCGGGGATGCGGCCGGCGCGCGCCAGCTCGGCGTTGCGCTCGCTGAGGTCGACCAGGCTGTTGTAGTTGAGCTCCTGGTTGACCACCGAATCGGCCGTCTGCAACAGCCGGTAGAAGCGCGTGGCGACGTCGACCGAGAAGGTGCGGCGGAAGCGCTCGAAGGTGCGCACCGAGTACACCAGGTTGCGCTCGGCCTGCGTCAGCGGCTCCTCGACGATCGCGCGCGACGAACCGGCCAGCAACGGCTGCGTGATCGAGCCGCCCAGGTCGGCGACCGGGCTCCAGCCGTCGCCGGTGGTCAGCACGCGCGCCAGGTTGAGGCCGATGTCGCCCGCCAGCAGGGCTCCGGTACCCAGCAGGCGCTGCAGGCTGAAGCGCGCGCTGCCCGCGGCATCGGTGGCCTCCTCGCCCACGCCGTCGACGGCGCCGGCGGCCACGGCGTCGGGCTGCACGCCGAAGCGCCAGCGCTCGAGCGTCAGGTCGAGCGCGGTCAGGTACAGGTCCTCCTTGCGGCGCTGGTACTCGCGGCTGTTCTCGGCCGCGATCTCCAGGCACGCGACCAGGTCGAGCGGCGGGGTGCCGGCGGTCTCGCCGCGCAGGAGGCGCTGGCGCAGGCTGTCGGGAGCCGTGGCGATGGTGAAGGAACCGTCGCCCAGCGCGAGCCGCGCGCGGCGCGACTCGACCAGCGAGCGCACGTCGGCATCGGCCTGCTCGCGCAGCTGTTCGGAGCTGAGGCAACCCGCGAGCAGGGCCGGCAGCAGGGCGGCGGACAACAGCAGTACACGGATCGAACGCATGGCGAGGGTGGCGCGGCCCGGTCGACGGTCCCGCAAAGGTCCGAAGGTATCCGCGGCGCGTGCGAGGCACCAGATCGACCGAGCATCGCAACCCTGCAAGCTGCTCGTCACCTCACGACTTTTCGATTCTCGAACAGGCCGGGCGTCAGGATCCCCCGGTCGACGCGGCGAGGGTCACCAGGGCGCTCTGGTATTCGGCCTCGCTGACCGCCCGGCCGAGCGCGCCGCCCTCCTGCCACTGCAGCGCCACGAGGCGCGTGCCGACGAAGCGGTAGCGCGCGGCGAGCGTGCCGTCGAGGCGCACGAGCTCGACCGTGCGCGCGCGGCGGTCCTGCTCCGCGCCCCACAGGTAGCTGGTGCGGATCTCGAGCGTGTCGATCGTGCGCGCCAGCGGATCGAAGCACGGCACGCGCCCGCTCGCCAAGCGTCCGCGCCGCAGCAGTTCCAACAGGTAGTGCGGCAGCAGGGCGCCTTCGCGGCTGGTCAGGTGCTCGCGCTGGCGCTCGCCGTTGCCCCACTCGACGACGTCGAAGCCGTCGGCGCTGGCGGGCCATTCGACCTGCAGCGTGCGCGCGCTGTCGTCGCCGACCTCGCGCCAGGAGAGCGAGGCGCGGTCGAGGAACAGCTCCTCGACGGAGAAGACGCGCACCAGGCCGCGCGCGCGGCCCTCGCGGGCGAAGGTCAGCTCGCTCTCGAGCTCGCGCCGCCCGACGCGGATGCGCTCGCCGTAGCGCGCCGCACCCAGCGTGCGGCCCGCGGCGTCCTGCAGCAGGAAGTGCTCGAAGACCACCGGCTGCGGATCGGCCGGCCGGCTGGCGCGGGCCGGGCCCAGGGCCAGGAGCAGCGCGATCGAGGCGTGTCGCCAGGCGTTCAGAGAGGTCCTCCGTCTCGACGATCGGCCGGACGCGCGGATCCCTGGAGCGCCGGGGCGCGGCCCTCCCGCGGATGAGCCGGGGCCGCGTCTCAGGGCGCCGGGCGCGCGGCGCGGCGGTCGAAGCGCCACAGCGCCTGCTCGCGGCGCGCCCAGTCGAGGACCGCCGGCGCCTCGGCCGCGCGGTCGGCGAGCTGGGCCGGGTCCTCGGCCAGGTCGTAGGCGCGCCAGCTCTCGGCCGCGTCGCTCCCCCAGCGCTGCCAGATCACGCGCCAGCGCGCGCCGCGCAAGCTGTACACCGGTCCGGGCAGCACCGACACCGCGGCGCGCGAGGTCCACGCGCCGCGCGGGTCGCGGTCGATCAGGTCGAAGAGCGAGCGCGCGCCCGGGCCGCGCGGCGCCTCGAAACCGAAAGCCTCCAGCACGCTGGGCGCGACGTCCTCGAGGCTGACCGGCTCGGCGAAGACGCGCTCGCCCGTCACGCTGTCGGGGTGGCGCAGCACCAGCGGCACGCGCAGTGCGGCCTCGTGCGGCGAGTCGGCGACGCCGAGGTGGCCGTGCTCGCCGAGCTCGAGGCCGTTGGCGCCGGCGCAGACGAACAGCGTGCGCGCCCAGGTCTCGCTGGCCTCGACCGGGCTGGTGGTCCAGTCGTAGGTGGTGCGCAGGAAGCTCGCGAGGTGCGCCAGCGTGGCGCGCACGCGCCGCTCGTAGCGCGCCGCCAAGGCCGCGCGCGCGGCGTCGTCGAGCGCCAGCTCGCCGCGCGCGACGGCGGCCAGGGCGCTGCTCGTCCCGTCGCAAGGGTGCGGCGCCAGCGGGCCGAAGAGCGCTTCGTCCTCGGGCGTCGAGAGCGGCTCGTCCCAGGGCAGGGCCAGGCCCGCGAGGTGCAGCCAGACGCAGGTCGACTGCCCGCTGCCGCTGTCGCGCGCCGCGAACCAGGCCTGGGCGGCGCCGATCGCGGCGAGGTCGTCGGGGGCCGCGACCAGCTCGTCGAAGCCGCGCGCGACCGACTGCGCCAGCGTGCCGCGCCGGTCGCTGACGAAGGCGGCGCAGGCGAAACCGCGCGCGGCGAGCTCGCCGGCGAGCGTGCTCGCGTCGGGCGCCAGCGCGGAGCCGGCGGCGAGCGTGCCGGTCTCGAGCGGCGAGCGGCCGGTCCACAGCGCGGCGAGCGAGGCGTCGGCGCGGCTCGAGCTGGCGAAGGCGTGCTCGAAGACGACACCGGTGCGCGCCAGCTCCGCCAGGCCGAAGGCGCGGCCGTCGAGGCGCTCCTCGAGCGTGCTGGCGAAGACGTCCGTCGGCGTCGGCTGCTGGTAGCACGAGAGGTGATCGGGCCGCAGGCCCTCGACCGTGACCACCAGGACGTGCTGCGGCGGCAGGCCCGGGCGACGGTCGGGCGCGCAAGACCCGGCACACAACGCCAGCGCGAGCCACGCCGTCTTCATGGCGCGGCGGTCTCGCTCAGCAACCAGGCGCGGTAGGGCGCGGCGACGTGCAGCGCGTCGACGACCACGAACTCCGGCACCGCGTAGGGATGCAGCGTGGCGAAGGCGAGCTCGATCGCCGGCACGTGGCGGCGCACGGTCTTGATCGAGAGGCCGATCTCGGCGCTCTGCTGCAGCGCGCCCTCCCAGCGGTAGAGACTGGTCAAGCCGGGCGTCAGCTGCACGCAGGCGGCCAGGCGGCGCTCGATCAGCTCGCGCGCGATGCGGCGCGCGACCTCGGCGTCGGGCGCGGTGGTCAGGACCAGGAGCGGGTGCTGGGCGTCGTCGGGCGGCACGGAGCCAAGGTAGGCTGCCGGGGGGCGCGGCGAAAGCGCGGCGGAGACGGTTGTTTCCCGTGCGCCGCGACCGGAGAATTCCGCGCCTTCCACCGGCCCTGCGCCCCCCCATGAGCGTGCTGACGAAAGCGGTCGTCGCGACCCTGCCCTACGTCCCCAAGGCGATCCTGCGGCGCTTGGCGGCGCGCTACATCGCGGGGGAACGCCTGGAGGACGCGCTCGGGCGGCTGGAGGAGCTGCGCCGGCGCGGGCACCCGGGGATCATCGACGTGCTCGGCGAGGGCATCACCAGCGTCGACGAGGCGCGCGCGGTGTGCGCGAGCTACCTGGCGGCGGCGGATGCGCTGGCGCGAGCGCAGCTCGACGCGTACGTCTCGGTGAAGCCGACGCACCTGGGGCTGATGCACGACGAGGCGCTGTGCCTCGAGCTCTACGAGCGCCTGGCGGCGCGCTGCCGCGAGCTCCAGCTCTTCCTGCGCGTCGAGATGGAGGACCACCCGACCACCGACGCGACGCTGCGCGTGTTCGAGCGGCTGCGCGCGCGCCATCCCAACGTCGGGATCGTGCTGCAGGCGCGCCTGTTCCGCACGCCGGCCGACATCGCCGCGCTGCAACCCGGCCCGCTCGACGTGCGCCTGGTCAAGGGCATCTACCTCGAGCCCGCCGAGATCGCGCACACCGCGCCCGAACCGATCCGCGAAGCCTACGTCGCCTGCGCCGAAGCGCTCCTCAGCCGCGGCGCCCGCATCGCCTTCGCCACGCACGACGAGGGCCTCGCCGAACGCTGCCTCGCCGTCGCGCGCCGCCTGAACGTCGCGCCCGCGAGCTACGAGTTCCAAGTCCTGCTCGGCGTGCGCGAGGAACTCTGGGCCCTCTGGCGCAGCGCCGGCCACCAGGTGCGCGTCTACGTCCCCTTCGGCCCCGACTGGCGCCCCTACTCGATCCGCCGCATGCGCAAGAACCCCCAGATCGTCGGCCACGTGCTGCGGCAGACGTTCGGGATGAAGTAGGGCCACATCGATCGGCGGCGACCGACGCGGCGAACTCAGAACACCTGCTCGATGTAGAGCCCGGGCAACTCGGACTCCCACATCCCCGGATCGCGCAACGGAAGCCCCTGCTCCGTCGCCACAGCGAGGACGTCGTCGTAGCTGACGCGACTGGAGCGCGGACGACGACGGAGCTTCTGGAGATCCTCTCCGGCCACGGGTGCGCCCCGCTCGCAGTACTCCCAATCCGCGCCGTCGCTCAGCAGTTGCACGACCCTGACCGTGGTGCCGGCCACGATGAACTCGTACTTGAAGTGCGGGAACTCGACCGAGTCGCGCGACACCTTGAACGCCCAGGCATCACAGCCGATCTCACGCGACAGCGCGTAGGTCAGGGTGATCCACCCGTCCGCCTTGTCCGAGAAGATCACGGTCTGTTCCGGGGCGAACCTCGGCGCGAACAGGAGCGCCTTCGCCGGAAACCGGCCGCCACGTTGGGGCGCACCCATGCAGACGGCTGCCAGGTCCACTCTCGCGACGTGCTCGGTGACCCCCTTGGTTCCGCGCTCGGGGGAGAACACCCGCTGCAAGGCCTCCCGAACGGTGACGAATGGCGCGAGCAGGACGGAGCAGGACGCCTCTTCGTAGTCACAAAACGTCTGGAACTGCATTCCGCGCTCGGCCTCGGATCTCCTTGCGTCGCCGCGCGCTACTTCCCCACCGCCAGACGGCGCGCCAGGACTTCGGAGAGCACCCCCGTGTCCAGGATCTTCTGCATCGTCACGCGGTGGTCGTACGGCACGCGGTGCCAGGTGATCTGGTGCTCCTCCAGGATCGCGTAGCACGCGCGCGGGTCGCCGTCGCGCGGCTGGCCGGTCGAGCCGACGTTCAGGAAGCAGTGCAGGTTCTCGGGCAGCGGGAGCGTCAGTGACTCGCGGCCGTCTAGGCCGTGGAAGCGCAGGTCCTCGTCGTGCATGCCGGGGTGGTGCGTGTGGCCCGCGAGGCAGATGCCGTCGAAGGACTCGAAGATCGAGCGCAGCTTGTCGGGGTTCAGGAACCCGTCCGTCGACAAGACGTACTCGCGCACCGGGTCGCGCGGCGAGCCGTGCACGAACAGGAAGCGGCCCTCGCGGTGCGTCAGCGGCAGCTCGCGCAGCCAGCGCCAGCGCGACTTCTTCTCGCTCGAGCTGAACCACTTGGGACGCATGCGCGCCCGCGTGTACTCGATCGCGCCGCGCGCGTGCGGGTTGAAGTCCGACGCGTCGTGGAACAAGGCCTCGTCGTGGTTGCCCATCAAGCACAACGACGCGTGCCCGCGCACCAGGTCGACGCAGAACTCCGGCTCCGGCCCGTACCCCACCACGTCGCCCAGGCAGTACAAGGTCGTCACGCCCTGCCCGCGGATGTGCGCGAAGACCGCCTCGAGCGCCTCGCGGTTGGCGTGCAGGTCCGAGATGATCGCGATCTTCATCGCGCGCCCGCACCTCCCGCCACGAAGCGCGCCAAGGCCGCCTCCACCAGCCGCCCGCGCACTTCCTCGAGCGTGCCGCGCACCAAGGCCCCCGAGGCCTTGCGGTGCCCGCCGCCGCCGAACCCGGCGCACAGGGCCTGCACGTCGAACTCGCTCTTGCTGCGCGCCGAGAGCTTGACCTCGCCCGACTTCAGCTCGCGCAGGAACAGCACCACCTCGACCGCGCGCACCGAACGCAGGATGTCGAGCACCTCGTCCGTGTCGACCAGGTCGCCGTCGACCACCTCCGCCGCCGGCCAGGCCACCAGCGCGAGGCGGTCCTGCGCCAGGTACTCGGTGCGCGCCAAGAGCCGCCCGACGTGCAGCGGATGCTCGCGCGAACGGCGCTGGTAGAGCGCGTTGTAGACCACGTGCGGCTCGACGCCCAAGCCGACGATCTCCGCCGCGGCGTCCAGCGTTTCGCGGTCGGTGTTCGAGTACTTGAACCAGCCCGTGTCGGTGACCAGCGAGGTGAACACCCCCAGTCCCGAGACCGCGTCGAGCCGCACGCCGAGCTCGCGCGCCACGCGCCGCACGAGCAGCCCGGTCGCCGCCGCGCGCACGTCGATGTAGGCCGCGTCCCAGAAGACGGCGCCCTCGTGCACGTGGTGATCGATCACCGCCTTCTTGGACGGAGCCGCGAAGAGCGGCGCCTGCAGCGGCCCCAGGCGCTTGGGATCGCTGAAGTCGAGCAGCACCGCGACGTCGTGCACCGGCAGCTCGCCGCCCGACCAGGCGCCGAAGCGCGCGCGCTCGCCGAGGTACGCGTAGCGCCCCTCGGGCTGGTCGGGGTTGATGATCCAGACCTGCTTGCCGAGCCCTTCCAGGACGTGCGCCAGCGCCAGCTGCGCCCCCAGGCAGTCGCCGTCGGGCCGCACGTGGCCGCTGAGCACGAAGCGCTGGCCGCGGCGCAGCAGCTCGAGCAGCGGGCCCGGGTCGGGAGCGGGGCCGCCTGCGGGGCGATCGTTCGAGGGTGCGTGCATGCAGCGGCTTCGGCGGTTGGTGCGTCGGGCGGGCGGGAGCGGGTCCGGCCCGGCCTAGGCCTCGTCGGGCGCAGAGAACGGCCCGGCGCTCGCGGGATTTCTACCACATCGGGTCCGCGGGACCCGCCTCCCGCTCGACCCCGCCGATCCAGATGCGCTCGGGACGCGGCCGGCCCGCGGTCAGCTCGTCGAGCGCCGCCGCGGGCGACCGCGCCGCGAGCCGCCAGGCGACGAGGTCGGCCCGGGCACCGGGCAGCAGCGTGCCGTCCGCCGCGCCGCCGCCCAGCGCACGCGCGCCGTGCAGCGTCGCCATGTCCCAGGCCTCGGCCGGGTCGAGCTCGGGGTGGGAGCGGCGCAGGCGCGCGAGCTCGAGTCGCAGGTCGAGGTCGTCGTTGCTCGCCAGCGAGTCGGTGCCCAGCGCCAGCGCGACGCCGGCCGCGCGCCAGCGCGCGAGGTCGAAGGGTGCGCGCGCGAAGAAGGCGTGCGTGCCGGGGCAGTGCACGAGGCTCGCACCGGCGCGCGCCACGCGCTCGGGATCGCCGGGCTCGGGGTGGTTGCCGTGGTACAGCGCCGTGCGCGGGCCGAGCAGGCCGTGGGCCGCCAGGCGCGCGAGTCCCGACGAACCGGAGGAGGCCCCGAGCAGCGCGGCGAAAGCGCCCGTGCCGCGCGCCAGCCACTCGACCTCCTCGGCCGTCTCGGCCCAGTGCACGCCGACGCACGCGCCGCGCTCCTGCGCCGCGCGGCCGATGGCCGCCAGGAGCGCCTCGCTGACCGTGTGCGGCGCGTGGGGCGAGAGCGCGGCCGCGCAGTCCCCCGCCGGCGGATCGGGCCGCGCCAGCGAGGCGCTCGCCGCGGCGCCGCGCGCGGGCTGCTGCGCGTCGAGCAACTCGCGGTAGACGCGCAGGCGCGGGGCAGCGCCGCCCGCCGCGCGTCGCCAGGCGCCGCTCGAATCGATGTCGCCGACCCAGGTCGTGCCGGTGGCGAGCGCGCGCGCCGCGCCGCGCGTCCAGGAGGCCTCCCAGGCCGCGTCGTCGAGCTCGGCGCGCGCGCGCAGCAGGGCGCCGATCCAGGCGCTGATCGGCGCGGCGCGCGGCGTGCGCCCGCCGAGCGCCGTGAGCTCCAGGTGCGCGTGGGCGTTGACCAGGCCGGGCGTCAGCACCAGCTCGGGGAGCTCGATCCAGGTCGCGTCGCCGGCGGCGAGGTGGCGGCGCAGGCGCTGCGCGTCGCTCGCCAGCTCGACCACGCGGCCGTCGCGCACGTGGACGGCGCCGCCGGCCGACCACTGCGCGCGCGCGGCCAGCACGCCGCGCGCCTGGAACACGATCGAACGGGGTGCGTCCGTCACGCGCCCCAGCGTGACGAGCGCCGGCGCGCGGTGGAAGCGTGCAGCGGGCTCGCCTGGAATGCCGCGAGGCCGCCCGCTCGGACGGCCTCGCGTCGCAACCCGCCGTCCCGGCTCAGTCCGGACGCGCGCGGATCTTCAGGGCGCGCAGGCCCTGGATGAAGTCCGGCGGCGTCCCGGGCACTTCGAGCGTGGTGTCGAACACGATCGTGAAGCGGATCATCGTCGGCTTCGGGTTGAAGTCGTTGAGGTCCGACGGGTGGCGCACCCAGGGCGTCAGCGTGCTGTCGACGATGTCGAGGTTGCCCTCGTTGGCATTGATGTTGACGTCGCACAGGCTGCCGGCGAAGTCGGTGCGCAGGCGCGCGCCCTGGAAGCGCACGCAGAAGTAGGAGCGCTCGCCGACCGGCAGGTTGTAGTTCAAGTTGTTCTTGAGCAGCGTCTCGAGGTCCGAGCCGAAGGGCGAGTCGGGGTCGGGGCCGCGGTAGTTGATCGCGCGCAGCCCGCCCGGGCCGCCGTCGTCGTACATGACCTCCATGTTCCAGCCGTAGCGCTCGTCGGGGTTGACCGCACCGAGGTCGTCCTCGGCGAACAGCACCTCGAAGAAGTTGCCGCTCGGCCGCATCCAGCACGAGACCGCCGCGGTGAAGCTCTCCGGACGGCGACGCGGCAGCTGCCAGGTCGCGACCGACAGCCAGTCGCGCGACTCGAGGTCGCCGACGCTGAAGGGCAGCAACTTGGGCGCCTCCGAGGCGCGCGTCAGCAGACCGGTGCCGTCCTCGATGCGGATCAAGCCCATGCTCCCGGCCCCGCCGAGCGAGCGGAAGGAGCAGGCGCCCGTCGTGGTGAAGCAGTAGTCCGTGCCGCCGCCGACGCCGCCGCGCACGTCGATCCGGCCGCTCGTGCCGGGGATCGGAACGGGATCGATCGCGACGATCGAGCCCTGCAGGCGCACCGCGCCGCCCGCGCCGCCGCCGCCGGGCGTCGCACGGCGGTTGCGGTCACCGGCGCCGAGCGGGTTGACCACCGCGCTGCCGCCGTTGCCGCCGCGCGCGTTGATCAGGCCGCCGACGTGGAGCGTCCGGCCCGAGACGAGCTGCAGCGCGCCGCCGCCGCCGCCGCCGCCCGCCGCGCTGTGGTCCTGGAAGGGGTTCGTGAAGCGCGAGCCGACCGTCAGGCAGTTGGGCGGGAAGGTGTCGTTGCGCGAGCCGAAAAGGCTGCTGCCGCCGCCCCCGCCGCCGGCACCGCCGCGCAGGTTGCCGAAGTTGGCGTCGAGCCGGCGGATCACGTGGCCGGACTCGGGGTCGGCCGGCTCGATGCCCAGCGCGGTGCCGCCCGGACCACCGTCGCCGTCGAAGTCGCCCGCCACCTGCACGGGCAGGTTGGGGGTCGCGTCCGAAGCGGTCGCGATCGAGGTGTTCGGCACGGCGTTGCTGCCGTTGAGCGCGTAGCCGCCGCCGCCGCCGCCGTTGGCGACCATGAACACGACACAGGTGTCGTTGCCCGGATCCGCGAAGCGCACCTGTCCGATCGTCGGGGGCGAGGTGTTCGGGCCGGTCGGGTAGTCGAAGGGGAAGTGCAAGCCGCCCGAGGCGGCGCCCAGGCCGCCGACCTGGCCGTCGATGCCCTGACTGGGTTGGCCGTTGGTGTCGGCGCCGGGGTTGGCGATCGCGCCCAGCGAGAGCAGGCCGGTCGGCAGCGGGCTGCTGGAGTAGTCGGGTCGGTCGCCACCGTCTCCGCCGTCGCCCCCGCCGGGACCGCCCGCGCCCCCGGCCTGGCCCAGCGCCGTCGCCGAGTCGAAGGCCACCGGCGTCGTGCCGGAGATGTCGATCGTGCCGGCGACCTCGAAAGGCCCGCGGCAGAGCACGCGCGCGGCGCGCGAGCCGGCGAAGGCCAGCGTGCCGCCCGACTCGACCGTGATCGAGGTGAACTCGAAGATGCCGTCGGTGATCGTGATCGTCGGCCAGCTCGCCGGGACCAGCGGGTCGTAGTCGATGCCATGCACCGCGTTGTCGAGCAGGTCGCGCGCCGTCCCCGCCAGCGGGAAGACCGTCGAGTCGGTGTCGATCGTCACCAGCGTGCCCGAGCGCACGTACAAGCGGCCGAGGCGGCCGGAGCCGCCACCGGTGCCGCGCGTCAATTGACCGCCGCCCCAGTCGGCGCTGGTCTCGGAGATGTTGTTGTTCGACAGGTCGTCGAAGTCCTCGCCGTCCGCGTCGGGCAGCGTGACCGCGCCCTGCGCGACGGTTTCCGGCGTGAAGGCGATCGAGCCGGCGTTGGCCACCGAGTTGCCCGCCAGGTCCTGCACGTTGGTCGGCACGTTGACCACCACCAGGCGGTTCTGGGCCGCGCCGCCCGAGGGCATGCCCGAGGGCGAGGTGAAGATCAGCAGCGTGCGCAGGTTGCTCGGATCCGGCGACAGCGCGTAGGTGCCGAGCAGCGGGACCTGGTCGTTGGTCGTCGACAGGTTGCCGTCCGGGTCGATGAAGATCGTGATGAAGGTCGCCTGCTGCGTCGCCTGGTTGATCAGCGTCACCGGGTTCATCACGTCGTTGAAGGCCAGCGTGATCTTCGTGCTGCGCCACACGTTGGTGGCTCCCGAAGCGGGCTGCAGCGGCACGCGGTCGTTGGGATCGGGCGTGCCAGGGATCGCCAGGTCGACGAAGACCTGGAAGGTGGGCGGGCCGGCGACGATGTCGATGATGCCCTGCGAGGTCTGGATGTCGCAGACCATCCGGCTGCGGTTGGCCTTGCCGCCCTGGCTCGTGATGTAGGGCGGGTTGTCGCCCTGACCCTGGCCCTTGATCGTGATGCGGTAGGTCGTGTCCTCGTCGAAGCCGAAGCTCGGATTGCCCGAGGCGTCGAAGGTCACCGAGGGGCGGAAGATCACGCGCCGCGGGTTGAACGGGTCGACCAGGCGCTGGCCGACCGGGACCTGGCCGGTGTTGACGTCGATCAGCTGGAAGGTCGAGCTGGAGACGCTGTTCTCGGCGACGGGCTGCGAGAAGTAGACCGAGATCTCGTTGTTGACGCTGGTCGCGACCGTCGAGCAGCTGACCTGGTTGCCGCCCGCCCCGCTGGAGCAGCCCAGCGAGCAGGTGTCGACGAACATCGGCCCCGAGGTCGAGCTGTCGACCGAGGACGACCCGCCGGAGCAGCCCGCGACGCCGAGGAACAGGGCCGCAGCCGAGAGGGCCACCGGCAGGCCGGGCGAAAGCCCGAGCGAGAGAACGGAACGGGGAGTCTTCATGGAGAGGTGCAGGCCGGTGGGTGGCTGGGGGGAGCTGGGGATCTCCGGCTGCCTCGGACGCGCCGAGGCCCCCGCTTGGATCGATGGTGGATCGAGGGGCGTGACGAGGCCGCCTCGCGTGCGCTCGCGGCGCGCGGGAGGCGGGGTTTCGGGCCCCGAGGGGGCCGCGCACTATAGATTCCGTGCTTCCCGGGTTGCCAAGTTTTTTTACCCCCGCAGGCCCCCGCCGAGGCGCCGAGGCGCGCGCACGAGCTTCCAATCAGGAGAGCGACGAGAGCGGCGCAGCAGCGACCGGTGAGACGGACCGGATCGGGAGTTGCCGGGCGAGGCCCGGCCCGGTCCACTGATCAAGTCGCATGCCGCACCCCCACCCCCCCCGCTCCGCTCCCTCCGAGGCAACCGGGACCCTGGAGGCCGACGTCCCCCGCGCCCTGGGCGTCCTGCGCGCCCGTCCGCCCGATCGGGCAGGCGGGCGAGCGCTCGCCCGGTGTGCGGTTGTGATCGCCCTCTGCGCCGCGGCGCTGCTGCCGGGGTGCGAGGCCCAGGCCAGCCCGCAGTCCGCCGCCGAGCAGCAGGTCGGTGAGCTGGTCGAGGCCTGGATGCCCCTGCCCAAGGACCTGACCAGCGACATCCAGGACCGCCACTTCCAGCGCAAGACCGAGCTCCTGGCGCGCGCCCGGGCCGGCGGGCGCGAGGTCGGGCTGGCGGCGCTGGCGCGGCTTCGTGAAGGCGCGCCGCAGGACGAGCACGGCGTGCCGTTCCAGGAGATCGAGATCACGCTGCTGCAGACCGCGGCGCATGCGGCCCCGCTCGATGCACGGCCGCTGCTCGAGGTGCTCGTGACGCAGTACGGCGCGGGGCTGCACCTGCGCACCGAGGCGCTGTTGTGCCTCGCCGACACCTCGCCCGAGCGTGCGCTCGAGATCCTCGAGCCGCTGGTGACCAAGGCGCGCCCGACGCAGACCATGCCGCCGGCCGAGTACATCCTCGAAGGCTGGCTGCGCGCCTGCGACAAGACCGGCCGGTCGCCGGTCAAGGAGCTGGTCGACATCGCGACCAACCTGTTCTACGACCAGACCGCGCGCATCAAGGCGATCAAGCGGCTCGGCCTGCAGGGCGGCGACCCGCTGGCGACCCAGGCGCTGAGCGCGATCCTGATCGAGTCGACCGGCGACGGCTACATGCGCCGCATGGCCGCGCAAGCCCTGCGCGACTCGCTGCCGCGCGAAGAAGCCTGCCAGATCCTGCTGCGCGTCGCCGACCGCGAAGCGGACCTGAACATGCTGAAGTTCCTCAAGGACCTGCTCGAGAAGCACTGCGGCTTCTGAGCAGGTCGACGTCGCCGCTCGTCAGCGCGTCGCGTTCGGGCGCTCGTCGCCGCGGCGCAGGGCAGCGCGTGCAAGGCGGCGCGTGGCCCGCTCGGTCAGGCGCGCCTCGTCAATCGTCCGCCCGCGCCGCTGCGCGCGCTCTTCCATCCGCGCGCGCTGCTCGGGGGTGCGCGTCGCGAGCAGGCGCTGCGCCGCGGGCCGCAGCGTGTCCAACGTCTCGCGCCGCAACGCCGCGAGCCGCTCGCGCAGAACTGCCGGATCCCCGCCTGCCGCGCGCAGCTTCTGCGCCTGCAAACGCGCATTGGCGACGATCGCGCGCGCCGAGGCAAGCTCCGCGCGCAGGAGCGCGCGCTGCGCCTCGGTCAGCCGCGGCGCGTCGACGCGCTCGCGTTCGGCAACGCGGCGGCCGCGGGACTCGCCTGGACCTCGGGTCTGGGCCTGGAGCGGCAGGGCGAGCAGCGTGGAAAGCAGGAAGGCGAAGCTGAAGCAGGTACGGTTCATGGTGGTCTCCGTCGGGTTCAGGAGTTCAACCCGCGCCCCGCGGCCCGGTTCCGCGCTCTCGTCCGAACCTGCCCCGCGTGTCACACTCCCCCGCCGTGATCACCGACACCCACGCCCACCTCTACTGGAAGAACTTCGACGCCGACCAGGCCGACGTGCTGGCCCGCGCACGCGCCGCGGGCGTCACGCGCTGCGTCGTCCCCGGCACCGACGTCGAGACCTCCCAGGCGGCCTTCGAGCTCTGCGCGCGCGAGCCGGGCCTGTTCCCCGCCGCCGGCCTGCACCCCCACGACGCCAGCGCCTTCGACGAGCGCGCGCGCACGACGATCGAGGCCCTCTCGCGCCGGCCCGAGGCCGTCGCCGTCGGCGAGACCGGGCTCGACTACTTCAAGAACTTCTCGCCGCGCGAGGCGCAGCGCGAGAACTTCCGCTGGCACCTCGAGCTCGCGCGCGCGCTCGACCAGCCGGTGATCGTCCACTGCCGCGACGCGCACGCCGACACGCTCGAGCTCCTGCGCTCCGTCCCCGGCGTGCGCGGCGTGATGCACTGCTACACCATGGGCGTCGAAGAGCTCCCCGCCTACCTCGACCTCGGCTTCCACATCTCCTTCTCGGGCGTGGTCACCTACCCCAAGAACGAAGCCAACCGCGCCGCTGCGCGCGCCGTGCCGAGCGAGCGCCTGCTGATCGAGACCGACGCGCCCTACCTGGCCCCCGAGGGCCGTCGCGGCCAGCGCAACGAGCCCGCGCACGTCGTGCTCGTGCTCGAGCTCCTGGCAACGTTGCGCGGCATGCCGCGCGACGAACTGGCGCGGCTCACCAGCGCCAACGCGACGGCGCTCTTCGGACTGCCGCCGGGTTGAAGCTCAGTGGTGCGCGGGCACCCACAGCTGCCCCGACACCACGCTCGGCACGCCCGAGTTCATGCCCGACGACATGCTGCCCGCGACCTGGTAGCACTCGTCGAAGGTCGGCACGTTGACGTTGCCGTCGAAGGGCGTCGCACCGCGGTTGTTGCACTGCAGGATCTCGCCCTGCTGGTTGACGAAGAAGGCGCGGTCGCCCGAGCCCTCGTGGTCGACCGGCCAGGCGTAGCAGCACCAGTAGATCTCGCCCGTGTCGGGATCGGGCAGCGTGCCCGGCGCGCCCCCGCCACCCGACTCGGCGATGCCCGCCACGCCCGCACCCGTTTCCGGGCCGGGCAGGAAGATCGCGTACAGGTAGCCCGAGCGCGAGACGCGTCCGAGCGCGTCGACCGTGCCGAACTGCGTGCCGAGCACGGGCGGCGTCAGCTCGTCGAGCCCCAGCGTGCCGGCGGTCGCGACGCCGGCGATGCACACGCGCATCGGACGAGTACCGGCCAGCTCGCCGAAGTAGGCGAACTCGCCGGCGCCGTCGCCGTCGGTGTCGACCGCGCTCGACGACTGGATCTGGGCCTGGGCCGAGCTGATCGAGCGCAGCGTGGCGATCGCGGCCGCTTCGTTGGCGTTCAGCTTGGCGCTCAGCAGCTTGGGAATGCCGACGCCCGCGATGATGGCGATGATCGCGACCACGATCATCAACTCGATCAGCGTGAAACCGGCCTCGGTCCTGCCAGCCTTGATCCTGGATGTCTGCATCGATCGTTTTCTCCGCGCGTGGCCCGGGGGGCGAGGCACGCTGCAACCCTGCTATCGGCCGGCGCGGTGGCGGAACTTGGGTCGAGTGGCCGCATCCTCGCCGCGCGCTGTCCGGGAGAAATGCAGCAGGGCGCCGCGCGAGGCGACGCCCTGTGCGAAGGTCGATTTCGAATCGACCTCCCCGGGCCTGGGCCCGGGTCGATTCACGTCACTGGACCGCGGTCCAGACCTGGCCGGACACGACCGAGGCCGTGCCCGTGCGCAGCGACGAGCTCATGTCGCCGGCGATGTCGTAGCACTCGTCGAAGGTCGGCGTCCGGATCGTACCGTCGAACGAGGCGGTGGCCGAACGGTTGGCGCACTGCAGCAGGTCGCCTTCCTGGTTGATGAAGAAGGCGCGGTTGCCCGTGCCGTTCAGGTCCACCGGCCAGGCGTAGCAGGCCCACAGGATCTCGCAGTTGTTCGAGTTCGGGATCGTCGCGCCCGAGCCGCCCGTGGCCGCTTCCGCCAGGCCCGGGACCACACCGGCCGCGGTGGCGTCCGGCAGGAACATCGTGAAGAAGTAGCCCGAGCGCGAGACGCGACCGGCGGCCACGTTGCCGAAGGCCGTCGCCAGGATCGCCGGGTTCAGTTCGTCCGTACCGACGGCGCCGATGGCCGGCACCGCGGGCGTGACGCTCGTGTCGAGGATACGCATCGGGACCGTGCCCGCGAGTTCGGCGAAGTACGCGTACTCGCCGCCACCGTCACCGTCCGTGTCCACGGCACCCGACGACTGGATTTGCGCCTGCGCCGAGCTGATCGAGCGCAAGGTCGAGATCGCCGCCGCTTCGTTGGCCGAGAGGCGGGCGCTCATGAGCTTGGGAATGGCGATCGACGCGATGATGGCGATGATCGCGACCACGATCATGAGCTCGATCAGCGTGAAGCCAGCTTGGTTGTTCCTGCGAATCATTGTGTTTCGTTTCCTCCGACCGCCGTGCGCTGCCCCGCGGCCCGCTGCGTCGATCGCTTCCTGGTTGGGCCGGAGGGCCCCTCGTTTTTTTGCCTCGCCGGGTCCGCTCCCGCGGGACCGACATCCGTTCGACGGACGGCGGTGCCGCCCGGCCCCGACCGTGGAGGCGAGACCGACTCGCGTACCACAGTCCTGGACGCGAACCTCTTCGGCCTGGGGTTGCGCGGGACTTGAGCGCTCTTCAGCTTTGCAGCTCCCCCGAGCTGCCACCGCGCCCGGCGCACCCCGCAGGCCGCGCGGCGCGCTGCGCGCGGCCCGCCCGGGGCCCTGGAACGAGCGCGGGCCCCCGTGCGGCCAGCGCCCGGGAGCCCGTCGTTTCACGCCGCTCGTGCGGGCGTCAGCCGCCCTGGCCGCCCAGCTTGCCGACCACGTCGAGGATCGGGAGGAACACCGCCATCACCACGCCGCCGACGATCACACCCATCACGGTGATCAGGATCGGCTCGATCATGCTGGTCAGCGACTTGACCGCCGCCTTGACCTGCGCGTCGTAGAACTCGGCGATCTTCTCCAGCAGGGTCTCGAGCGAACCGGTGCGCTCGCCGATCGCGATCATGCGCACCACCATCGGCGGGAAGACCGGCGCCTGCGACAGCGGCTCGCTGAGCAGGTTGCCCGAGCGCACGCTCTCGCGCGAGTTGAGCACGGCCTGCGTGACGACGCGGTTGCCCGAGGTCTCGGCCACGATGTCGAGCGTGCCCATGATCGGCACACCCGAGCGGATCAGCGTGGCGAAGGTGCGCGAGAAGCGCGCCAGGCAGACCTTGCGCACCAGCGGACCGAACACCGGCGCCTTGAGGATGAAGCGGTCCCAGAACCAGCCGCCGGTCTCGGTCTTCAGGAACACCAGGCTGCCGACGATCGCGCCGGCCAGGCCGCCGAAGCACAGCAGCCAGTGCGACTTCATGAACTCCGCGGTCTCCAGCGTGAAGGACGTGATCCACGGCAGCTCGGTGTCGAGCGAGTCGAACACCGCGCGGAAGCCGGGCACCACGCCCAGCATCAGGAAGGCCGTGATCGCGGTGACCAGCACCATCGAGATCACGGGGTAGGTCATGGCGGCCTTGATCTCGCGCCGCAGGTTCTCGGTCGACTCCTGGTAGTCGGCCAGGCGCTCCAGGATGATGTCCATCTGGCCCGAGACCTCGCCGGCGCGCACCATCGAGATGTACAGCGGGTCGAAGACCTTGGGGCACTTCTCCATGGCCACCGAGAGGTCGACCCCGCCGCGCACGTCGTTGACCAGCGACAGGATGCCGGCACGCATGCCGGCCGATTCGGCCTGGTCCGCCAGCACTTCGAGCGACTCGAGCAGCGCCAGACCGGCGCCGACCATGGTCGAGAGCTGGCGGGTGAAGATCACCAGCTCGCTCTTCTTGGCGCGCGGTTGGCCGACCACGAAGCCCTTGGCCGCCGTCTTGCGCGGGGCGGCGGTCTCCTCGACCTTCACCACCACCAGGTTCTGCTTGCGCAGTTCGGCGACCGCCTGGGTCTTGTCGTTGGCGTCGATCGTGCCTTCGACGGTCTTGCCGCCGGGGCCCTTGGCCGCGTATTTGTAGATCGTCACGTCGGTTTCTCGCTGCTGGGGCCTGGACTAGTCCTCGAGAGTCACGCGCAGCACCTCCTCGAGGGAGGTGCGTCCGCGCATGGCGTTCAGCAGGCCCACGCGCCGCAGGGTGATCATCCCCTGCGAGACGGCATGCGCCTTCAGTTCGTGTACCGATCGGCGCTCGACGATCATGCGCTTGAGGGTGTCGTCGATGTACAGGGTCTCGAGGATCGCGAAACGACCCTTGTATCCCAGGTTGCAGCGCGGGCAGCCCTGGGGGTTCGGGCCGTAGAGCTGCATGCCCGCGACCTCCTCGCCCGTGTAGCCGACGGAAAGAAGTTCCTTCTCGGGCACCTGGATCGGCAGGCGGCAGCCCTCGCACAGCTTGCGCGCCAGGCGCTGCGCTCCGATGCACAAGAGCGAGCTCGACACCAGGAACGGATCGATGCCCATGTCCATCAGACGCGTGATGGTCGAGGGCGCGTCGTTGGTGTGCAGCGTCGAGAGCACCAGGTGACCCGTGAGCGCGGCCTTGACCGCGATCTCGGCCGTCTCGGTGTCGCGGATCTCGCCCACCAGCACGATGTCCGGGTCCTGGCGCAGGATCGAGCGCAAGGCACCGGCGAAGGTCATGCCGCGCTTGGGGTTGACCGGCACCTGGTTGATGCCGTCCATGCGGTACTCGACCGGGTCCTCGACCGTGACGACGTTGACGTCGGGGGTCGCGACCTCGTGCACGCACGAGTACAGCGTGGTCGACTTGCCCGAACCGGTCGGGCCGGTGACCAGCATCATGCCGTAGGCGGCGTTGATCGCCTTGCGGATGTCGGCCAGCGAGCCCTGCTCGTAGCCCATCGTCTCGAGCTTGAGCGCCAGGTTGCCGCCGTCGAGGATCCGCATCACGGCCTTCTCGCCGCCGACGACGGGCAGGATCGAGAGACGGAAGTCGATCGTGCGACCCTCGTAGCGGATCTGGAACTTGCCGTCCTGCGGTGCGAAACGCTCGGCGATGTCGAGCTGCGCCATGATCTTGGTGCGCGAGATCAGCGCCGGCAGGATCGACTTGGGCGGCGTCATCACCTGCTTCATGTTCCCGTCGATGCGGTAGCGCACGCGGATGTACTTGTCGCCCGGCTCGACGTGGATGTCGCTGGCCTTGTCCTTGAGCGCCTGCAGGATCATCAGGTTGAGCAGCTTGACCGCCGGCGCGTCCTCGCCCTGGCCGCCCAGCGCCATCTGGTCGAGGTCTTCGACCTTCTCCTGGACCTTGACCTCGATCTCGCCGTCGGCGTTGACCTCGCCCAGCAGCGACTCGACCTGCTTCTCGCCGGTCTGGAACACGCGGTCGATCGCGCGCTTGAGCACCGTGGGCGAGCCGACCATCTGGCGCACCTGGCAGCCGGTGCGGCGGCGCAGGTCGTCGATCAGCATCACGTCGAACGGGTCGGTGACCGCGATCGTCAGCACGTCCTTGTTGCGCGAGATCGGCAGGATGCCGAACTCGATGCAGGTCTCCTGCGGGATGGTCTCGATCGCCGCCGGATCGGGCGTGATGCGGCCCACGTCGACGGGCGGCGTCGAGGCCGCGCGGCCCAGCGCCTCGAGCAACGCCGCCTCTTCCAGCGCACCGCTGGTGAGCAGCGTCTCGATCACGTTGCCGCCCTTGTCGCGCGCGTTGCCCCAGGCCTCGTCCGAGACCAGGCCCGCGTCGACCAGGAGGCGCTTGATCTTGCCCGAGACTCGGACCATCAGGCGGCTCCGCGCACCAGCGAGCGCAGCTCGGCCGGCTCGCTGACGTAGCGTTCGGCGGCCTGCAGCGTGACCTTGCCGGCCTTGACCAGCTCGGCCAGCGACTGCGACATGGTGCGCATGCCCATCTTCCCGCCGGTCTGGATCTGCGAGTAGATCTGGTGGCCCTTGCCGTCGCGGATCAGCGCGCGGATGGCGGGCGTGGCCAGCATGATCTCGGAGGACATGGCGCGGCCCTTGCCGCTGGCGTGCGGCAGGAGCTGCTGGCAGAACACCGCTTCCAGCGTGAACGACAGCTGCGTGCGCACCTGCGCCTGCTGGTGCGCCGGGAACACGTCGATGATGCGGTTGACGGTCTGCGCCGCGTCCGAGGTGTGCAGCGTGCCGAAGGTCAGGTGGCCGGTCTCGGCCAGCGTCAGCGCGGCCTCGATCGTCACGTGGTCGCGCAACTCGCCGACCAGGACGTAGTCGGGGTCCTGGCGCAGCACGGAGCGCAGCGCCTTGTCGAAGCCGTGCGTGTCGCTGCCGATCTCGCGCTGGTTGACCAGGCAGCGCTGGTGGCGGTGCGTGAACTCGACCGGATCCTCGATGGTGACGATGTGGCCCTGCTGGGTCTTGTTGATGTAGTCGATCATCGCCGCCAGCGAGGTCGACTTGCCCGAGCCCGTGGCGCCGGTGACCAGCACCAGGCCGGCGTTCATGTTGCAGATGCGCTCGCACACCGGACGCGGCATGCCGAGCTTGTCGAAGTCGGGGATGCCGGTCGGGATCGAGCGCATCACGGCCGCCACCGCACCCTGCTGGTAGAAGACGTTGGCGCGAAAGCGTCCGGCGCCTTCCAGGCCGAAGGAGCAGTCGAGCTCCATGTCGCGGTCGACCTTGGCGATCTGGTCGGAGGTCAGGACGCTGGTCGAGAGCCGGCGCGTCTCGTCGGCGTTCAGCGGCGGGTGGTCGACCGGCAGCAACTCGCCGTCCAGGCGGATGCGCGGCGGCGAACCGACGGTGATGTGCAAGTCGGATCCACCCTGACGCACCATCAGCGTCAACAGCTCTTCCATCGTGATCATCGCGTCGTCCTCTCGATCTGGCCCTCGATCCGGGGGGCGTCTGTGGATCGACGCCTCGGGAGGACGGACTCAAGCGCGCGGCGATTTTCCGCGTTCGGTGCGGGCGGCTAGCATGCGCGGCCGTCCCCCCCCGCGAGGCCCCATGCTCTGCGCACTTTTTTCCGTACTGCTGGCCTGCCCGACCAGCGACCTCGCCGCCGCGCGGCGCGACCTCGCCGCTCCCGACCAGCAGACCGTGCTGGCGGCGCTCGACGTGCTGGCCAAGGCCGGCGAGCCGGGGCTCGATGCGCTGGTCGAGGCGACCGGACACGCCAAGCCCTACGTGCGCGCCACGGCCTGGGCCAAGCTCGGTCTGCTCGGGCCAGCTGCGCGCCCGCGTTTCGCGGCGCTGGCGCAGCGTGTGCGCGCCGAGCAGGCCGAACCGCAGGGGTTCCTCGTGGATCAGCTGCTGGTGGCGGGCGTCGCCGGCGTGTTGCTCAAGAGCACGCTGCTCGAGCCCCAGCCCGCGCGCGCCGGGGTGCCGGCAGCCGCGGAACTGCCGCCGCACGATCCGCGCGCCTTGAGCTGGTTGCGCGTGCTGGTGCTGGCCGACGTCGGCGCCGTCGACTTCGCCTCGTGGGAGCGCGAGTTCCGCGCGTCGGACGACCTCGCCAAGTCCCCGCTGGCTGCCTTCTCCGATCTGCGCATGGCGGCCTACTTCGCCTTCAGCCAGGCCCAGGAGCTGCCCCAGGAAGCGCACGGCGACCTGGCGCGCTGGCTGGGTGGCGAGGCGCCTGGCCTGCGGGCCGCGGGCTGGCTGCTGCTGGCTTCGAACCGCGCACTCGGGCGCGCTGACGAGCTGCTCCCGGCGCTGAAGGCCGGCCTCGTCTCGACGTCGGCAGCCGAACGCGCCACGGCCGTGCACGCTGCCGGCGAGCGCTGGAAGAAGTCACCCGAGCGCGAGGCGCTGCTGACGGCGCGCCTCGGCGACGAGGAGCTGTTCGTGCGCCTGCTCGCCGCACGCGAACTGCACGCGGCGGCCGCGACGGGCCCCGCGCGCGCCCAGGTGTTGCTGCAAGGACTCGAGGCGCCCGAGCCGACGCTGCGTCTGCTCGCGCTGAGTCAGTTCTCGTCACCGCTGGCGATGTTCGGCACGAGCGCGCCGCCGGTCGTCCCCGCCGAACAGGGGCTGCCCGCGCTGCGCGCGCGCTTGAAGGACGCCGACGAGCGCGTGCGCAAGACGGCGAGCGAGGCGCTCGCGGCCTACGGCTCCCATGCCGTTCCGGCGTTGGAGGACTTGAGTTCCCTGGCGGCCGACGCGTCCGAGTCCGTGCGCGCGGCAGCGCAGTCGGCGATCGCGAAGATCGAGCAGGCGCGGGATGGCACGGCCGAGCCCTCGCTCGCCGAGCGACTGCGGGCCGCGCGCGCGAAGAACCCCGAACCGCCCACGCTGCCCGTGACGGCCTCGGCGAGCCGTCCCGCGGACCTGGAAGCGGCCGTGGAGGCGCTCGACGCGCCCGACCAGGCTGGCGTGCTGGGCGCATTGGCCTTCCTCGCCGAGCGCCCCGAGCTCGAGGCGCTGACCGCCGCGACGCAGCACGACAACCCGTTCGTGCGAGCGGCCGCGCTCTTGACGCTCGGCGGCCTGGGCGAGCGCGCGCTCGGCGCGCTCCCCGCGCTCTACCTGGCGGTGAACGAGCACGGCTTCGCCGAGTTCTGCCACCATGGCGACGGGCGGATGGAGTTGATCAGCCTGCGGCGCAACCTGCGACGCGCACTGCTCGAGCCCGGCGCGCCCCGGGAAGACGGCACGCCCGCGCCTGCGGAGCTGGCGTGGGACGTCGACTACGCCCTGCGCGTGGCAGCCTTCGATGCGCTGGCCTCGGTCGGCACCCACGCTCCCGCGGAGTTCGCGGCGCAGTTCGCGCGCGTCCCGGAGGACGGTGAAGTCGCGCTGCGCAGTTACGACGATCGCTACACGGCGCTGGCCGACGCCGCCGGCGAGCAGCACGCAGCCTGGCGCAAGGCGATCCCGGCCTGGCTGGCGGCCGAGGACTTGCGGCTGCGACTGGCGGCGCTGGCCGGCCTGGGCGCGGCCTGGCGCCAGGAGCCGGGCAAGCGACCGCCCGCCGAGGTCCTGACTTCGATGCGGAAAGCGCTGGCCTCTCCGCACGCGGCCGAGCGCGCCTTCGCTGCCGAGGCCTTCGAGCTCCTGTTCGTCCCCCGGCCCCAGGTGCAGGAGTGGTTGATGCCACTCTTGAAGGACGCCGACGCGCTGGTGCGGCTCAACGCGGCGCGCACACTGCGCAATTGGGCGCGCGAGACCGAGGCCTCCGAGGTGGCGATCGTGGCGGCCCTCTCCGATCCCGAGCCGCGCATCCGGCGCGCCGCGATCGAGAGCTTCAGCTCGGTGATGGCCTCGCTGATGCGGTTGGATGGCGAGCCGCCGCCGGCCGCGCTGCCGCGACTGATCGAGTTGCTGGCCGACGAGAGCGCTGACGTGCGCTTTGCCGTGCTGGGCGTGTTACCCGACTACGGGGCCGCGGCGCTGGGGGCGCGCGACAGGATCCGGGCCGTGCTGGAGAACGATCGCGTCAGCTGGGTGCGCGGCCAGGCCGAGAGCTGCCTGAACAAGCTGGCCGAGCTCCAGCCGAAGTGACCGCCGGCGCGCGGCGCCGCCCGCGCCGCTCACTTCGCCGGCGCGAGCTGCGCGTGGAGCGCCTCCAGCTCCTTGAGACCGGCCTCGTCGCCGAGCTGCCTGGCCAACGGCAGCGCCGCGTCGCAGGCTGCACGCGCGCGCTGTGTGCGACCGAGGGCCCGCGCCGACTCGACCATCTTGCGCAGCGCGCCGTACTCGTCGCCCGCGAGGCCGAGGTCGCGCGCGAGCACGCGCGCGAAGGACGCCGATTCGAGCGCCTTCTCGTGGTGGCCCAGGCGTGCCTCGGCCGCCGCGATCGCGTCGCAGGCCATCTGCGAGCCCCACCAGTCCCCCAGCGGGCCGGTGCGCTGCAGTGCCTGCTGCGCCGCCTCGAGCGCCGCCTGCGCGTCGCCCTTGGCCAGCGCCTCGCCCGAGGCGCCGACCAGCTTCTGGCCCTCGCGGAAGCGCTTCTGCTCGGCCTCGTTCCAGCCGACGAAGGCGCTGGCGTAGTCGAGCAGCAAGGGGTGCGTACCGCCCTCCACAGCCGCCGTCGCCCCCCACAGTGCGCGCTGTTGCAGCGCGGTGATCGCCGCCGGGTCCGCGTCGGCCGATTTCTCGCGCAGCCGCAGGCTGCCCTCGAGGTCGGCGTCGATCGCCGGCAGCACGGCGGTCGGATGCGCGCGCCACAGCGCCTGGACGCCGGCGCGGTCCTGCTTGCCGGCCAGCTCGACGAACTGCTTGCGCACCTCGCGTGTGTCGGCAGGCGCCGGCGCGACCAGGGAGCCGAGTGTCAGCAACAGCGGTGTCAGCAGCATCGGCTCACTCCTCCTCGTGCTTCTTGCCGTACACCGCCAGCACCTTCTGCTGCTCGGCGCCCGGCACCTGCGCGTAGTGCGCCAGCGACATCGAGAAGCTGCCCTCGCCGGCGGTCTGCGACTTCAGGTCGCGGAAGTAGGCCAGCATCGTCGACAGCGGCACCAGCGCCTGGATCAGCGTCACCGCGCCGTCGCTCTCGGTCTGCTGGTCGACCACGTGCCCGCGGCGGTGGCTGGTGATGTCGCTGAACACGGCTCCGGCGGCCGAGGTCGGCACCTGGATCGAGACGTTCATCACCGGCTCGAGCAGCACCGGGTTGGCCTTGGTGAAGCCGTCGCGGAAGGCGCGCGCGCCGGCGATCTTGAAGCTGGCCTCGTCCGAGTCGACGTCGTGGTACTTGCCCTCGTAGACCTCGACTTCGACGTCGACCACCTCGCCGTTGGTCAGCACACCCTGCACCACCTGGTCGCGCACGCCCTTCTCGACGGCCGGGATCAGGTTGCGCGGGATCGAGCCGCCGACCACCGCGTCGGTGAACACGAAGCCCGTGCCCTGCGCCAGCGGCTTGACGCGCAGGTAGCACTCGCCGAACTGGCCGCGGCCGCCGGACTGCTTCTTGTGGCGGTGGTGGCCCTCGGAGCTGCGCGTGACGGTCTCCTTGTAGGCGATGCGCGGCAGGCGCGTGGTGATCTCGACCGCGAAGCGCCGCTTGAGGCGCTGCTCGATCACCTGCAGGTGCAGGTCGCTCATGCCGTGCATCACCATCTCGTGGGTGGCCTTCACGTGCTCGATCCGGAAGGTCGGGTCCTCGGCCTCGAGCTTGTGCAGCGCCTCGCCGATCTTCTGCTCGTCGGCGCGGCTCTTGGGCTCGACCGCCAGCGTGACCATCGGCCGCGGCACCTCGGGCATCGGCACGGTGTGGATCTTCTTGCCCACGCTGGTGAAGCCGTCGCCCAGCGCCACGTGCTCGACCTTGGAGAAGGCCACGATCTCGCCCGGGCCGGCGTGGTCGATCGGCTCGCGCTTCTTGCCCACCAGGCGGAACAGGCCGCCCAGCTTCTCGGCCTTGTCGCGCGAGTGCTCGCCGACGATCGAGGCCGTCGACTGCAGCGTGCCGCGGTAGATGCGCGCCAGGCACACCTTGCCGACGTGCGGGTCCGACTTGACGTTGAACACGGTGCCCAGGAGGTCGCCGGCGGGGTCGGGCGGCACCTCGGTGCCGTCCTCCATCTTGAAGTGGATCTGCGCCGCGCCCGGCGCGTAGTGCTCGAAGAACTCGGCGCACTCCTTGAGGCCGACCTCGGTCAGCGGGTTGCACACCAGGATCGGGATGACCTTGCCCTCGACCAGCGCCTTGGGCATCAGCTCGTGCAGCTCGTCGTCGGTGACCTCCTGCGTCTCGAGGTACTGCATCATCTCCGCCTCGTTCTCGCAGGCGTCCATGACCTCGTCCATCAGCGCCTGGCGCCACTCGCTCTCGGGATCCTGCATCGTCTTGCGCACGCGCGAGAAGCTCGGGCCCGAGGCGTCGGGCAGCAGGAAGGGCACGCACTTCTCGCCGATGCCCTCGCGCAGCTCCTCGACCAGCGTGTCGAAGTCGGCCTTGGGGTCGTCGAGGTGCGTGACCACGATCGCGCGGCCGCGGCCGAGCTTGGCGGCGGCGGCCATCTTCTGGCGCAGGTTGAAGGTCACGCCGCTGGCGCAGCTGACCACGCCGACCACCAGGTCGGCGCCGAACAACGCACCGTTGGCCTCGGCCTGGAAGTCGGGGTAGCCGGGCGAGTCGAGGAAGGTCCACAGCTCGCCGTGCCAGGTCGCGGAGACGACCTTCAACTGCAGCGTGTGGCCCTTCTCCTGCTCCTCGGGTTCCGTGTCGCAGATCGAGGTCTTGTCGGCCACCGAGCCCTTGCGCGGGGTGACGCCGGTCAGGAAGGCCAGGGCGTCGACGAGGGCCGTCTTCCCGGACGAGGGGTGGCCGACGAAGGCGATGTTGCGGATCTTGGAAGCAGCGGTGGTCATCTGCGCTCGATCTCCCGCAAGAGAGGTGTGCGGCGCGCGCTCCGCCGGAGCGCCAGGCTCGGCGGATCGAGGCCGAAGGAGGGGGGCGGCATCCTACCGCCGCGCGCGCGGAACCGTCCATCCGTCGCGGGCGCGAAGACCCGCGGACGCGGCCCCGAAACACAGCGACCCGGCCGCCGGGGCCGGGTCGCCGCGAGTCCCGTGCGATGCGGGCGCGTCGTTCAGCTGCGCTTGTGCACCACGATCTCGACGCGCCGGTTCTTGGCCTTGTTCTTGTCGCTGTCGTTGGGCGCGCGCGGGTCGTACTGGCCGTGTCCGGCGACGACGCAGTCGTCGTCCTCGACGCCGCACTCCTCGACCAGGAACTTCTGCACCGCCAGCGCGCGCTCGACCGACAGGGCGCGGTTGGAGTCGAACTTCGACTTCTTGATCGGATCCGAATCGGTGTGGCCCTCGACCCAGTACTCCGAGCCCGGGTACTGCTGCTTGAGCAGCTTCGCCACGCCCTGGATCGCCTGCTTGCCCTCGTTCGACAGCGCCGCCTGGCCCGAGGCGAAGGTGATCGAGTTGGGGATCGAGATCGTCATGTGGCCGTTCTTCATCCCGTAGTCGATGCCCATCTTGTCGAGCTCGGGGAAGCGCTGTTCTTCGCGGACGGGTTCCTCGGCGCGCGGGGCGCTGGCGTCGGCCAGCTCGCCGCGCGTCGAGTCCAGGCTGGCGCGCAGGTCCTGCATCTGGCCCTTCAACATCGCGCGCTCCTCGCGCAGCTTGCGGATCTCGGCGTCCTTCTCGTCGATCGCCGACTGGTGCTGGCGGGTGGAGACGCAGGCCGACGCGAGCGGCAGGCACAGTGCGAAGCCGACCAACGCGAGCCGGCGAATGTTCATGGTGTTCATCGGGAGTCCCCTCGGTGCTTGGTTCGATCGGAGCGCGCGGTCAGGGCGACGGCGACGGCTCCGCGCTCCCGCGCGCGCCGGACGAAGCTCGGCGCTCAGTGACGCAGGAGGACTTCGACATCCTTCCATGCGACGAGGGCGATTCCAACACCGAGCGCGAGGTACGGACCGAAGGGCAGGTAGGCGCCGGCCACGCGCGCCACGCCCAGCGCCCGGCCGAAACTGCGCCGGCCGCCCCGCTGACGCGCCCGCGAGCGGATCAGGCAGTGCAGGCGCGCGATGTTGCCGACCCCGACCACCGACGCGACCAGGGCGGCGATCATCAGCGCCACGACCACCCCCCCGGGGCCGATCAGGCCCCCGCCCGCGGCGAGCAGCTTGACGTCGCCCAGGCCCATCGCGTCGCGCCCGAAGGCCAGGCGGCCGAACCAGCCGACGGCCAGCAGCACGCCGCCCCCCAGCGCCATGCCCGCCAGGCAGGCGGTCAAGGCGGCGAAGCGGCTGACGTGCTCGGCCGGCCCCTCGGTCAGGAGCTGCGCGAGGTAGGTCGTGTCGTGCAGGCGCGGCAGCAGCAGCGCGGCCACCGGCGCCAGCAGCATGCCGCCGATCGAGATCTGGTCGGGGATCTCCATGCAGTCGAAGTCGACCGCGCTGGCGACGATCAGACCCGAGATCACCACGCACTGCAGCGCGCACAGCGCCGGGTCGTCCGGCAGGAGGCGCGTGGCGACGAAAAACCACAGCGCCGCGTTGAGCAGCTCGACGAAGGGATAGCGCCAGGGGATCGGCCAGCGGCAGGTGCGGCAGCGCCCGCGCTGGATCAGCCAGGAGAACAGCGGGATGTTCTCGCGCCAGGTCAGCGTGGTCTTGCAGCTCGGGCAGCGCGAGCGGCGCGGCCGGCTGACCGTCTCGGTCTCGTAGGGGTAGCGGTGGATGCAGACGTTCAGGAAGGAGCCGACGAACAGGCCGAGCACCCCCCACCAGCTCCAGACCACCGCCAGCGGCAGCTCGGCGAAGCTCACCGCGGGCCCCCCGCCGCTTCCCAGCTCAGCCTCAGCGCGTCGAGGAAGGGCGGATCCCACTGGCCGCCGGGCTGGATCTCGATCTCGACCAGGTAGCGCAAGAGCCCCGCCCCGCCGCCGCTGTCGACGATCAGCGCGGGCGAGTTGGTCCAGCGCTGGGCGACGTCGGCCGGCAGCTCGGGCCCGCTGTCGGCGACGAAGTGCACGCGCACGCTGGCCGGGGCGGCCTTGGCGCGGTAGGCCGAGGTGCGCAGGTCGGCCCCCAACCAGCGCTGCGCGCGCTCACGCTCGAGCAGATCGTTGAGCACGGCCGAGACCGCGCACAGCCTGAGCGGCACGCGCAGCGGGTTCGGTCCGCGCGGCGGATCGAGGATCAGGAAGCGCGCGGCCAGGTCGGCGCGCGGGCTCATGTCGAGCCCGCCGCCCTCGCCCAACTGCCAGATCTGGCCGGCGAAGTCGTCGCTGTGGCCCCGCACCAGCCCCGCGATCCGGATGCGGCCGCCGGCGCACAGGAACAGCGGCGTCTCGCAGCGCAACGAGCCGTCGATCACCAGGTCGCCGCCCGCGATCAGGATCGTCCAGGGCACGCTGCTCGCCTGGGCGCGCGCCAGCCAGGCGGAGAAGTCGACCGCGGCGCTGCCGCCGGGCGGCGTCTCGAAGAGCTCGGGGTGCGCGGCCGCCAGCGCGCGCCCGTCGCAACCCGGCCCGCGGCGCACGAGGTCGCCCGCGATCGAGAGCCGCGTCTGCGAGCGCAGCACCAGCGGCCCGCCACCCGCGGCGAGTTCGCAAGCCTGGCCCGCCGGGAGCTCGAGCCGCGTCGCGTGCACGTCGCGGCGCAGTTCCTGGCCGCCGAGCACGACCGCGCCGTCGCCGCCGTGGCCGGCGGCCGCGGGGTAGCGCACCTCGAGCCGGCCGTTGCCGGTCCAGGCCGGCGTGCCGTCGAAGCCGGGCACCGCCAGGAAGCTCCGGTACTGGAAGGTGTCGTCCAGGAACTCCTCGTCGAATTGCCCGGAGGGCGTGCTGCGCGCACCGCCGCCGAAGTTGACCTCGAAGCCGTCGCGCCAGGCCGGCCGCAGCGACCGGCCGCTGAAGTCGCGCAACGCGATGCCGCCGACGGCGTCGCTGCGCACGCGCAGGATGTAGCGCGCGCCCGGGGCGGGCTGTTCGTGCGGCAGGAGCTCGACCACCGCCGCGCGGCGCGTGCTCAGCCAGTCGAGGGACGGGTGGTCGCGTCCGCGCAGGGCGGGCGGGGCGCCGCGCGCGGCGCTGCGCGGCTCGTTCTCGACCAGCTGGGCCGTGAGCTCGAGCGTGTGCGTGCCGTCGACCGCGGTCAGCTGGAACTCGCTGGCGATCACGGTGGTCGGATCGATCGGCTTCTCGCAGAAGAGCAGGATCGAGCCGGCGCTGCCCGCCTGGTAGATGAACTTCGGCCGCAGGCGCGGCAACGGCCGCAGGAAGCCCGTCGACTGCGGCTCGGCGTCGTCGAACAGGTTCCAGGTGCGCGGCGCGCCGCCCTCGCCCTCGCGCTCGACGGTGCGCAGCGGCGCGCGCAGCGTGCCCGAGAACAAGGCACCCTGCGCCGAGCGCAGCCCGTCGGGGCGCGGGAAGCCGTGCAGTTCGAGCGTGTAGTTCGTGCCCGGCTGCAAGCCGCCGTCGCTCAGGTCGCGGCGGCGCGGCAGGTCGGGCAGGAAGCGCACGCAGTCGCCGGCGACCTCGAGCCGGCCGTGCGCCGGGTTGCCGCGCTCGTCGACCAGCCGCACGTTCTCGCGCGTCACGGTCGTGCGGTCGAGCGGCGCGCTGAAGTACAGGCGCAGCTCCTCGTTGAGGAACACGCCGCTCAGGCCGGCGGCGTCGAGGCGCGGCCGCACCAGGCGCAGCAGGGCCGGTCGGGCGTCGGCCGGCCCCGGCTCGCAGGCCGTGACGCCGCACAGCACCGCGCCCCCGACCAGCACCGCCGCCCCGAGCCTGCTCGTCGCGCTCACGCCGCGCATTCAAGCAAGTACGGGGCTGCGGCAGAAGCACGAACCGCCGTGCGGGAACCCGGGTCGTGCGCCGGCTCGTGCGTCGGCTCGGACGTCAGCTCGCGCGGAGGCTCAGAAGCGGAAGGGCACGCTCAGGAACTCGAGCGCGGGGATCGGCGTCGTCGGCGAGAGCGAGCCCGCGTCGGCCTGGATGTCGAACTCGACCTGGAAGCGCACGAAGCGGTAGGTGGTCGAGTTGAGGGCCGTGATGTCGGTGACGAAAGCCGAGGCGTTGGCTTCGTCCGGCGCGCCGAGCTGGTTGGCGGGTGCCGCCTGGAAGCGGATCGTGATCGCCGACGAGGCCGGGTAGGCGTCGGCGACGCCGTCGGTGCTGACGCGGAAGAAGCGCGGGATCAGCGCGGCCGTGTTGCCCGGGACGTAGCCCGCCAGCGGCGCGCCGCTGTTCGCGACCGTGACGCGCAGCTGGTCGAGCGCCTGGTCGTAGGTGGCGGCCGCGACATCGAAGCTGGTCGACACCGCACCGGCGGTCATCTTCAGCGCGAAGCCGACGCACAGCGAGGGGTTGCGCTTGTAGATGTCGTCCGCCAAGGCGCCGGCGTCGAAGACCACCGTGCGGTCGTCGGCGGTGACGAAGGGCTCGGCCGGCTCGTTGGCGACCACCCCCGACAGGATCGAGGGCAGCTCGAGCACCGTCGCCGTGCTGCCCGCGCCGGCGCGGTTGATCGTGCCCGTCGCCGGGTTCGTGCCGGCGAAGAAGTAGCGCACCTGGTCGGGCGTCAGCGAGCCCGGCGCGACCGTCGCCGAGCCGAGCGGGATCCACGACGAGCGGCCGAAGGAACGCCGGCCGAAGATCGGCAGCAGCCGGTTCCAGCTGGCCTGCGTCGCGGCCGTCGCGGGCGTGACGCCGATCGGCAGCGGGAAACAGATGTCGCGGAAGCGGATCGTGCCGGTCGGCAGTTTGATGTCGGTCACCGACGGCGTGTGCAGCTGGATGATGCCCGGCCCGCCGTCGCCACCGGCGCAGGTCATCGAGCCGGCGATGTTGCCGATCGAGTTGGAGAACGCGAACTGCGGCGGGTTGCCCGCGGCGGCGTAGTCGCCGGTGGTGTTGACCCCGCAGGGTGCGGTGGTGTTCGGGTAGGAGTTGATCGGCAGGCCGTCCTGCGCGACGACCGTCTCGATGCCGTTGAAGCGCGCGCCGCCGACCTCGTTCTGGCCCGCGCCGCCCTGGCCGCCGCGCGTGACCAGGATGCCCTGGCCCTGGCCGCTGGTCGTGGCGCTGGTCAAGGCGCTCAGGTCGATCTGCGAAGCGCTCTGCAGCACGAGGTGGCCGCCCGATCCGCCGCCGCCGGCGCCGCCGATGCGGTTGATGCCGTTGGTGCACTCGCCGCCGCCGCCGCAACCGCCGTTGACTTCGATCCGCGCGCGCGATCCGGCGCCGGCGGTGCCGACGCGGATGTCGCCCAGCGCCAGGATCGTCAGCGAGCCGCCGCCGCCGCCCGCACCCGAGCCCTTCTCGTCGCCGAAGACGGTGAAGGGCGTGGTCGGGAAGCTGGTCGTCGAGCAGGCGTCGCCGCCCGCGCCGCCGCCCGCGCCCGCCGAGGGCTTGGTCAGCTCGCCCAGGACGATCTGCGGGTTGGCGCCGGCCGTGACCATCGTGCCCCAGAAGTCGTTGGCCGGGTTGGTGTCGCGGAAGGGCGAGGTCCCGATCGCGCCACCCTGCGCGATCGATCCGACGCCGTGGAGTGAGCCGAAGCCCGTGCCGTTGAAGCCGACTTCGGCGTCGAGGCCGAGCAGGCGCTGGTCCGGGCAGGTCGCGCGCGTCAGCTCGAACTGAGTCTTGCCCAGCACGCCGCCGCCGCCGCCGCCCGGACGGCGGAGCGACTCGTCGCTCGTGCCGCCGCGGAAGCCGGACTCGCCGCCGCGTCCGCCGCCGCCGGCGACGCGGAAGGCGCCCTCGCCGTGGCCGCCCTCGGGCGTCGACTGCGTGGTCAGGTAGCTGCCCGTGCCGCCGGTCCCGCCGCCCGCCACGCCGGCCGAGCCGGGCTCGGGGATGTTCGTGGTGCTGAAGGACACGACGCCGCGGTTGTTGGCGCCGTTGCACTTGATGATGCCCTCGACCAGCACGCTCGAGGCCTGGATGCCGACCGGCAGGTTCGGGATCGTGCCCGAGGCCAGGATCGTGCAGGGCTTGGCGCCCTGGATGAGCAGCGTGCCGTTCCTCTTGATCCACAGGCTGCGCACGTCGACGCGCCCGTTGACCACGGTCTGGTTGAGCGTCTGGTCGGCGTTGGTGATCACGCTGAACGAGGTGTCGAGCACGATCGTCTCGGCCACCGCGGTGTCGTTGCCGATCACCCAGTCGAAGGCGCCGCCGGCGCCGCCCGTGCCGTCGAAGGCGAAGCTGGCTTCGAGCTTGCCGTTGCTCCAGATCGCGTGCGACGAGATCGCCTCCGGGCTGGTGACCACGCCCTCGGGGTCCTCGCGCGAACCGACGGTGCCGGCCGAGAGCTCGAACTCCTCGAGGATCGAGTCACCCTGGTCGCCGGGCACCAGCGTGCCCGGGTTGGTCGCGACGTCGATCTCGAAGGACGCCACCACCGAGGGGATGATGTTGGTCTGGCCGACCAGGTCGCGGAAGTCCGAGCTGAGCACCACGCGCAGCGGACGGCCCTGGGGCAGGATGCCGGTGGGCGTCACGCGGATCTGCGCGCCCGTGCCGACGCAGTTCGACTCCAGCACGACGGTGTGCGGGACGCTGAGCCAGTTGTCGGCCGTCGATTCGTACTGCAGGTCGATGTTCTCGGGCGCCAGGTTCGAGTCCGACGGGTCGATCGGCTGGTTGATCGCCAGGATCACCGAGAGCGCCGTGCTCGCGTCGCTGTACAGGTTGAGCGGCGCCTTGAAGCCGGCCGGCACGTCCGCACCGAGGTCGGGGTCGGGGCTGGTGCGCGGCTGGAAGTAGACGCGCGCGCCGACCGAGGCGTCGCCGCCGACCTCGAGGTAGCTGGCGCTCAGCTCGCTCGCATCGGGGCGCACGACCGCGATCGGCGGACCGAGCTGCGGGTCGAGGAACAGGATCGTCGGGTCGAGCAGCTGCGAGATCGGCGTCGAGAACTGCACCGTCTGGCTGCTGGTCAGCGATCCGCCCCCCGTCGAGCGCACCGTCGGACCGGTGGTCGCCGCACCCAGGACGTTGACCAGGTAGGCCACGCCGTTGGGCTGCAGACCGGCGTCGGCGTAGTCCGCGCGCGTCGGGCAGGCGGGTTGGAAGACCACCGTGCGCGAGTCCTTGAGCGAGAACTCGCCCGCCGCCGGGATACCGGTCGGCTGCGTGATGTTGATCGTGTTCAGGTTGACCGACGCGAGGTCGACGTCCTGGTTGAAGGTGAACTCGATCGGGCGGTTGATCTGCCAGGTGCCGTTGTTGGGCACCGAGACCGACAGCACGCGGAAGGCGCTGGCACCCGCGCCCGCGTCCCCGGAACTGCTGCCGCCGCCGCAACCCAGGGTCGAGGTCAAGACGAGGACCGAAGCCAGGAGCGGCAGCGCGGCGGATCGTTGGGTCTGGATCATGGGGCCTCCTCCGAGGAGTGCGGCGGGGGTCTCGGGTTTTCGGTCCGCGACCCGCGTCGCGAATCGGGCTCAGAAACGGAACGGAACGCTGAGGAATTCGAGGGCCGGGATGGGCGTCGTCGGGGAGAGCGAGCCCGCGTCGGCCTGGATGTCGAACTCGACCTGGAAACGCACGAAGCGGTAGGTGGTCGAGTTGAGGGCGGTGATGTCGGTCACGAAGGCCGACGCGTTGGCTTCGTCCGGCGCGCCGAACGCGTTGGCGGGCGCGGCCTGGAAGCGGATCGTGATCTCGGACGAGGCCGGGTACGAGTCGGCGACGCCGTCGGTGCTGACGCGGAAGAAGCGCGGGATGAGCTCGGCCGTGTCGCCCGGGGCGTAGCCCGCCAGCGGCGCGCCGCTGTCGGCGACCGTCAGGCGCAGCTGGTCGAGCGCCAGGTCGTAGGTGGCGGCCGCGACATCGAAGCTGGTCGACACCGCACCGGCGGTCATCTTCAGCGCGAAGCCGACGCACAGCGAGGGGTTGCGCTTGTAGATGTCGTCCGCCAAGGCGCCGGCGTCGAAGACCACCGTGCGGTCGTCGGCCGTGACGAAGGGCTCGGTCGGCTCGTTCGCCAGGACACCCGCCAGGATCGCGGGCAACTCGAGCACCGTCGCCGTGCTGCCCGCGCCGGCGCGGTCGATCGTGCCCGTCGCCGGGTTGGTGCCGGCGAAGAAGTAGCGCACCTGGTCGGGCGTCAGCGAGCCCGGCGCGACGGTCGCCGACCCGAGCGGGATCCACGACGAGCGGCCGAAGGAACGCCGGCCGAAGATCGGCAGCAGCCGGTTCCAATTGACCTGCGTCGCGGCGTTGGCCGGCGTGACGCCGACCGGCAGCGGGAAGCAGATGTCGCGGAAGCGGTTGGTGCCGAGCGGCAGCTTGATGTCCGTGACCGTCGGCGTGTGGAGCTGGATCACGCCCGGTCCGCCGTCGCCGCCGGCGCAGACCTGCGAGCCGGCGGTGTTGCCGATCGTGTTCGAGAAGGAGAACTGCGGCGGGTTGCCGGCGGCGGCGTAGTCGCCCGTCGCGGCGACGCCGCAGGTGGCCGTGGTGTTCGGATAGGCGTTGGCCGGGAGGCCGTCCTGCGAGGCGAGCGTCTCGACGCCATTGAAGCGCGCGCCGCCGACCTCGTTCTGACCCGCACCGCCCTGACCGCCACGGGCGAGCAGCATGCCCTGGCCGAGGCCGGTGGTCGAAACACTGGTCAGGGCGCTCAGGTCGATCTGCGAAGCGCTCTGCAGCACGAGGTGCCCGCCCGAGCCGCCGCCCGAGCCGCCGCCGATGCGGTTGACCAGGAAGGTGTTCTCGCCGCCGCCACCGCAGCCGCCGTTGACCTCGATGCGCGCGCGCGAGCCGGCGCCGGTGGTGCCGATGCGGATGTCGCCCAGCGCCAGGATGGTCAGCGAGCCGCCGCCGCCGCCGGCGCCCGCACCCTTCTCGTCGCCGGAGGTGGTGAAGGGCGTGGTCGGAAAGCTGGTGGTCGTGCAGGCGTCGCCGCCCGCGCCGCCGCCCGCACCGGCCCAGGGCTTGTCCAGCTCGCCGATCACGACCTGCGGGTTGGCGCCGGCCGTGACCATCGTGCCCCAGAAATCGTTGTTCGCGTTGGCGTCGCGGAAGGGCGAGGCGCCGACCGCTCCGCCCAGCGCCGTCGAGCCGACGCCGTGCAGCGCGCCGTTGCCGCGGCCCAGGAAGCCGGTCTCGGCGTCCATGCCGATCACGCGCTGGTCCGGGCAGGCCGCGCGCGTCAGCTCGAACTGCGTCTTGCCGAACACGCCGCCGCCGCCGCCGCCCGGCCGGCGCAGCGTCTCGTCGGGGCTGGAGGAGAAGCCCGATTCGCCCCCGCGACCGCCGCCGCCGGCGACGCGGAAGGCGCCCTCGCCGTGGCCGCCCTCGGGCGTCGACTGCGTGGTCAGGTAGCTGCCCGTGCCGCCGGTCCCGCCGCCCGCCTGGCCGGCCGAGCCGGGCTCGGGGATGTTCGTGGTGCTGAAGGACACGACACCGCGGTTGTTGGCGCCGTTGCACCGGACCTGGCCTTCGATCAGCACGCCCGAGGGCAGGACGCCGACCGGCAGGTTCGGGATCGTGCCCGAGGCCAGGATCGTGCAGGGCTTGGCGCCCTGGATGATCAGCGTGCCGTTCTTCTTGACCCACAGGCTGCGCACGTCGACGCGCCCGTTGATCACGGTCTGGCTCAGCGTCTGGTCGCCGTTCGTGATCACGGCGAAGGTGGTGTCGAGCACGATCGTCTCGGGCACCAGTGAGTCGTTGCCGATCACCCAGTCGAAGGCGCCCCCGGGGCCGCCTGTGCCGTCGAAGTCGAAGCTGGCCTCGAGCTGGCCGTCGCTCCAGATCGCGTGCGAGGCGATCGCCACCGGCGAGGTGACGATGCCGGCGGGGTCCTCGCGCGAGCCGACGCTGCCGGCCGAGAGCTCGAACTCCTCGAGCACCGCGTCGCCCTGGTCGCCGGCGACGCTGGTGCCGGGGTTGGTGGCGACGTCGACCTCGAAGGCCACCACGACCGCCGGGGTGATGTTGGTCTGCCCCACCAAATCGCGGAAGTTCGAGCTGAGCACGACGCGCAGCTGGCGGCCCTGCGGAAGGATGCCGGTGGGCGTCACGCGGATCTGCGCGCCCGTGCCGACGCAGTTCGACTCGAGCTCGACGGTGTGCGGGATGCTGATCCACGTGGCGGTGGCGGCCAGGTACTGCAGGTCGACGTTCGCCGGCGCCAGGTTGGAGTCCGAGGGATCGACCGGCTGGTTGATCGCCAGCACCACCGCCAGCGCCGAACTCGCGTCGCTGTACAGGTTCAGCGGCGACTTGAAGCCCGCCGGCACGTCCGCGCCCAGGTCGGGGTCGGGCAGTGCGCGCGGCTCGAAGTACACGCGCGACCCGACCGAGGCGTCGCCGCCGACTTCCAGGTAGCTGGCGTTCAGGTTGCCCGGGTCGACGCGCACGATCGCCACGGGCGGACCGAGCTGCGGGTCGAGGAACAGGATCGTCGGGTCGTTCAGCTCCGAGATCGGCGTGGCGAACTGCACCGTCTGGCTGCTGGTCAGCGACCGGCCGGCCGTCGAGAGCACCGTCGGACCGCTGGCCGCGGCCCCCAGGACGTTCACCAGGTAGGTGACACCGTTCGGCAGCAGGCCCGCGTCGCTGTAATTGCCCAGCGTCGGGCAGGCGGGCTGGAAGACCACCGTGCGCGCGTCCTTCAGCACGAACTCGCCCGCCGCCGGGATGCCCGAGGGCTGCGAGATGTTGATCGTGTTCAGGTTGACCGACGTGATGTCGACGTCCTGGCTGAAGGTGAACTCGATCGGGCGGTTGATCTGCCACGTCCCGCCGTTCGGCACCGAGACCGCCAGCATCCGGAACGAGGTGCCCCCCGCGGAGCCCGAGGAGCTGCTGCTGCCGCCGCCGCAGCCGGAGCCGGCCGCGAGCGCCAGGCTCAAGAGGGACGCGTGCAGCGCGATGGAACGGGGAGCCGTCGGCATGGTGGGCAAGACCCTCGGGGGTGAGGGTTCCGGGAGAGAGACGTGCTTCGGGATCAGAGACGGTAGGCGAAGCCCAGGGCCGAGACTTCGGGGGCCAGCGCGGTCTCGAGGTTGGCGATGAACGTGATGCGCACCTGGAAGAAGCGCGCGCCCGAGACCTGGTCGATCGTCGTGCGCCACGGACCGGGCGTCGTGCCGCCGAGGAAGGTGACCGTGCCGCCGACCGTGGCCGGCGGGCGCGCATCGCCATAGGGATCGCACAGGTCGGCGTCGCTGAGGACGTTGACGCCGCCCGTGCCGCCGGTGACCGCGGTCGCGCCGCGGAAGTGCAGCTGCACGCTGGTGCCGGCCGGCTGGTTCTCGGCGCGCGGCTCGATCACGGGCGTGATGTACTGCGTGGTCGAGGCGCCGGCGTCGAACCACAAGGAGTGCGCGCGGCTGACGCGCGTCACCAGGTTGGCCTGGCCCAGGTAGAACGTGTTGTCGACCCCCGGCGTGCCCGCGCCCGGCGGCACCGAGGCGGGGTTGAAGCCGCCCAGCGCGATGGTCTGGGTGTCGGGGTTGCGGATGATCGTGTTGGCGCCCTGCACGCCGCCGGTCGAGAAGGCGCGGAAGTTCGGCTGGGCCGAGTTCAGCGCCGCGATCGAGATGTCGAAGGCGTTGATGCCCAGCGCCTCGCTGTCGGGGAAGCAGCGGAACTCCATCAAGAGCGGCAGGCCGATGGTCGGCACCTGGTTGGGCGGATAGGGCGTGCCGGGCGTGCCGCCGATGCCGGTGGCGTTGATCACGACCTGCAGCTGGGCGCCCGGGCTGTCGGGCGGCGCGCCCTTGGTCTGGATCGACGTGTCGCGCCAGGTGTAGGTCTTCTGCTGGGCGATCGGCAGGCCGCGGTTGAAGGGCCAGGGCATCATGCGCGTGCCCGAGGTCGCGGTGAACATGTCGGCCGGGTTGACCACGTAGCCGCGGCTGCGGTCGTGGACCTTGAGCACCGGGTCGTTGACCGGGTCGAGCGGATTCAGGGCGAAGCTGTTGACCAGACCGGAGCTGGGGAACAGCGGCATCAGGAAGGCGTCGACCGACTCGTCGGGCAGGCGCTTGGTGGTCGAGAGGTACTGCTCGAAGAGCGTGTACTGGTCGGCGACGGCGTTGCCGCCGATCGGCGCCCAGGCCAGGCCTTCGACGTCGACGTTGAAATTGGTCTCGTCGAGCAGGCCCAGGCCGAGGTCGCAGTAGCGCCACAAGGTCTGCAGCTTGCTGCCCAGCGGCGAGAGCGGCGTCTGGACGCCCTGCGGGAAGGCGGCCATCAAGCTCGGCACCGGCTGGCTGCGGTCGGCGACGGCGGTGTAGTGCACCACCGCACGCGGCTTGATCACGCCGCGGATCACGTCGAACAGGAACTGGCCGCGCCATTCGAGGCGGCCGGCGCCGTTGTTGTCCGAGATCTCGTCGGTGCTCGAGAAGCGCAGCGCGACGCCGCCGTTGTTGCGCGTCGGGTCGCTGGCGTTGACCCGGAACGGCACCTGCGGCAGGGCGGCCCCGATCGGGTTGCCGGCCAGGTCGATCGGGCCGTCCGCGCCCGAGAGCAGGTTGATGAAGAACTGCTCCGTGTTGCCGAGCGTGTGCTTGAAGGGCAGCGAGGGCGTGAAGCGGAACTCCTTCAGGTCGCTGGAGGGCACCACCGAGCCGATGACGAAGTCCTTGGCCGTCGGCGCGGCCGGGATGCGCGTGACGGTGAAGGTGTCGAAGGGGTTGACGCGGCCCGGGTCCATCGGCTCGCTGAAGCGGATCACGATCGACGAGTCGGTGGCGACGCCCACGTCGGGCGGCGTGGTGATCGAGGGGAAGCGCACGAAGCAGGCCGCCTGGCCGACGTTGACCACCGGGTCGAACAGCGAGGTGATCTGCGCCGCGCCCGCGGTCAAGGAACCGTTGAGCGGGAAGATCACGCGGAAGCGCAGGGTGAAGAAGCCGTCGACCGTGCCGTCGTCGCCGTCGTTGGCGGCCTGGACGATCTCGGCGAAGGCGCCGGGCTGCTCGAGCACGTCGCCGCCCTTGACCGGCGCCTGGCAGGCCGTGACCTGGTAGCGCATCACCGTGGTGAAATTGCCCAAGCCGTCCGGCACCGGCGTGGTGATCGCGGCGGCCTGCGTGCCGACGAGCCGCGGCGGGATCTGGTCGACCAGGAAGCCGTTGTTGACGTCGCCCGTGATGGTCGTGGCGCCGCCCGAACGCGCGCCGCGGACCACGTCCTCGGTGCTGCTCGTCGCGTCGGTGTTGCCGTTGCCGTTGAAGGCCAGCGCGCGCCCGCTCAGGCTGCGCAGCAGGGTGAACTGGCCGCCGTCGTTGTCGACGCGGGTCGGGATGCGCAGGCCGACGTTGGCCTGCGAGGCGTTGGTGCTGGCCGGCAGGCCCAGCGCGTTGACCGGCAGCGGCGTGGTCGCCGTGGCCGACTCGATCGGCGACACGGTCGTGTCGACGATCAGGCGCGTGGGATAGAACTCGCCGACGCCGTTGCCGTCGCGATCGAGGATCGCGCCGTGGTTGATGTCGACCAGGATGCGCGTCTCGAAGGGCGCGGAGGGCGGCGTGCCCGTGACCAGCTTGACGTTGGCGCGGTCGACCGTGGTCTCGTCGAGCAGGTCGTTGAACTGCAGCACGATCGCGGCGTTGCGCGGCACCAGGCTGAAGGGCCCGAGCTCGTCGATCGTGATGTCGCGGTCGGTGATCGGCGTCAGGTTGCGGTCCAGGCGCTGCAGCGCGCGCTGGAAGGGCGAGGTCTCGATGCCGTTGACGATCGCCGAGGGCGTGTAGGGGTGGAGGATCGTGACCGTGGTCTCCTCCGTGATCGGGTTGGTGTCGAGGCGGTAATCGACGTTGTCGGTGGCGATGTCCTCGCCGATCACCATCTCGGACTGCTGCAGCTGGCCGACCGAGTCGCGCACCTTCGCCAGGCGGCCCCAGGCGACCTGGGTCATGCGCAGCGAGCTGGCCTGGCCGCTCTGGTTGGCGTCGACCAGCAGGCTGCGCGAACCGCGCTGCGGCTCGGGGTGCAGGCTCACCGCGCCGGCGGTGCCGCTGGAGACCGATTGGGCGCCGCCGCCGCCACCGCAGCCGGCGAGGGTCGCGAGGGCCGCGCCCGCGAGCACCGACGCCGCGGGCAGGGCGCGGGCGAGCCGGGAGCCGAGGGAGACAGGGGCGAGGTCGGCCGACGGAGTTTGGTGATCGTTCATGGCGGAGGTGTGCGTTCCTGCGCCCGGCCGAGAAGCGTTCGACCCCGCGGCGGCGCACGCGCGGTGCGTCACACGGGGGGTTCGGACCTGCTCGATGCCGGGGGCGTTCGGCGCGGGCAGCACTATCTCCCGGAGGGGGGCCGGGATGCGCAGTTGTTTCATGATTTCGTGGGCTCGCGCTCGGGTCAAGTTTGCACCCGTGTGCCGACTCGGGCGGGTGCGATCCCGGCCAGGCTGTTCGAACGATGTCCAAACCGCGTGCCGGGGGCTCGGGAGGCTGGTCGCCGACACCGAAATCGTGCCTCGGAGCGCAGTTAGCGCCATGGCGCGGGCCCGGAGACCGCTGCCCCTTGGGGCGAGAGCCACCCCGCGCTGCACGCCGTCGCCCCGTCGGACGTGCGATAGCGCACGCGGGGCGTTCAGACCGGGCTGCCGGTGCGCGTCGCGGGCACGAAGCCCAGGCGCTCGGCTTCCTGCGCATCCGCCAGGAAGACCAGGTGGTCGGGCCGCACCTTGCGCAGCTCCGGCGAATCGGCCTCGTGGACGTGGCGCGTGGTCGAGCAGCCGACCAGCCTGAGCACCAGGGCCTGCGAGCAGTACCCGCAGTGGACGCGCAGCGGATGGCGCGCCCCGACGCGGTACAGCGGCGCCACGTGACGCGCCTCGGTGCGCGTGATGCAGGTCGGGTTGGCGCAGGGGTTGGAGCCCAAGCGCACCGGGTACAGGCGCGGACGCGCGGGCGCCTCGCCGGCCAGCACCGTGTTGCGACCCAGCAGGCTGGCGAGGATCGCCATGCGGATCGGCACGCCGCGTCGCGATTGGGCGAAGTAGATCGAGCGCGGGTCGTCGTCGATCTCGGCCTGGATCTCGTCGCGGCGCGGCAAGGGGTGCATCACCACCGCGTCGCGCAGCGGCCCGGCCGCCAGCTCGCGCTTGCCGAGCTGCACGAAGGGCTGCAGTTTCGCGCCGTCCGGGTGGCGCTCGGTCTGCGGACGCGTCATGTACAGCGCGTCGACGCGGTCGACCGCCAGGCCGCGCGCGTCGGTGAACAGCGACAGCTGGTGCGGCTTCTGCGGCGTCAGGTACACCGCGTCCGACTGGGTCGCGATGTCGCCCAGCGACTTGGCGTCGGCGCGCTGCGGCTCGACACCGAACTCCTCGCGCAGGCGCTGCAGCACGTAGTCCGGCATCTCGAAACCGGGGGCCGGCACGCACACCACGTTGGCGCCGAAGCGCGCCAGGGCGTAGGCGAAGGAGTGGATCGTGCGGCTGTAGCGCAGGTCGCCCGCCAGCACGATGTCGAGCCCCTCGATGCGCCCGCGCTCGACCCACAAGTTGTACAGGTCGCACAGCGTCTGCGTCGGGTGCTCGTGGCTGCCGTCGCCGGCGTTGATCACCGGGACCTTGGAATACTCGGCCGCCAGGCGCGCCGCGCCCTCGCTGGCGTGGCGCAGCACGATCACGTCGGCGTAGGCGCCGCCGACCACGCGCACCGTGTCGGCCAGCGACTCGCCCTTGGAGGCGCTCATGTTCTTGGCGTCGGCGGCGGTGATCACGCCGCCGCCCAGGCGCAGCATCGCCGACTCGAAGGACAGGCGCGTGCGCGTCGAGGCCTCGAAGAACAGGCTGGCGGCGATGCGGCCGCGGCACAGCTCGGGCGAGCCGCCCAGGTCCTGGTCGAAGGCCCGCGCGTGCTCGAACAACGTCCGGATCTCGGCCAGGGAGAGGTCGTCGATCGAGACGAGATGGCGCAGGGCCGGCATGGTCGGTCCGAAGACCCAGCCTAGGGGAGCGGGCGGCAGCCCGCAATCACGCGCCCGGGGCGGCCGCGGGCGGCCGACCGAAGTCGAGTTCGCGCCGCAGCGTAGCCCGCAGCGCCGGCGTGCCGCGCGCCGCGCGGAGCGCGCGCGCGAGCTCGGCCTCGAAGAGCAGCGCCGCACCCGGCGTCCAGGCGCGCGCCGGGAGGCCGAGCGCCTCGACGAACAGCGCGTGGACACGCGCGCGCGCCGCCTCGGGGGCGCGGAGCGCCGAGATCGCGCCCGCGCGCGGCGCGCGGTCGGCCTGCGTCGCCAGCACGCGCGTGCGCGGACCGGGCTCGCCCGGAGGAACGGGCGGAGCGGCCCCGGGCGGCGCGAGCCACAGCACGAGGTCGGCCTCGGCCGCCGCGCGCCGCGCCCGCTGCTGGCCGGCCTGCTCGACGCTCGCCTCCCCCACCGCGCGCTCGCCGGCCGTGTCGCACACGATCACCGGCCAGTCGCCGAACAGCGCGGGCTCGCGCAGGATGTCGCGCGTCGTGCCGGGCTCGGCGCCGGTCAGCGCGCGTTCGCGGCCGAGCAGCACGTTGAACAGCGTCGACTTGCCGGCGTTGACCGGTCCGGCGAGCACGACCACGCTGGGCCGCAGCAGGGCGCGCGCGACGCGCTCCGTGTCGAGCAGCGGCGCGAGCCCGGCGTCGAGCTGCCGGTCGTCGAGCGCGAGCAAGGCCTCGAGCGCACGGCGCAGCGCACCGCGCGACTGGTCGAGCAGCATGCGCGCCGCGGCCTCGCAGGCAGCCTCGGGCAGCAGCGCCGCGGCGCGTTCCTCGAGCGCGACCTGTGCGCGTTCGTCGGGGTCCGCGTCGAGCGCCGCGAGCACGCGCTGCACCAGCGGCGGGCTGCCGTGCAGGTGCAGCTCGCAGTGCTGCGCGTCCTGCGCGACGACCAGCACCTCGTCGACGAACTCGCCGTCGAGCTCGAGGCGCGCCAGCAGCGGCCGGCCGAGCGGCACGTCGCGGCCGAGCAGCGCGGCCGCGGCCGCCAAAGCGCCCGGTCCCTCGAGGCCGAGCACCGACACGGCCCCGCGGCCCGGCGGTGTCAGCTCGCGCGCGCGGAACGAGCGCTTCATGCCAGCGGCACGCCCAGCGCGGCGAGCAGGCCGAGGTGCACGAGCTCGGGCTCGGTGCGCGCGGGACGTGCGGGCCAGAGCGGCGGTTCCAAGAGCAGCGCGCGCGCTCCGCCGGTCCACACCAGCGGCACGGCGCCGAAGCCGGCCTCGGCGCCGACGCGTTCGATCAGCTCGCGCACCGCGCCGCGCAGCCCGACCACGACGCCCGCGCGCAAGGCCTGCTCGGTGTCGCGGCCGAGCGCCGCGGCGCCGGCCTCGAACCCGGGGCCGACCTCGAGCTCGGGGAGGCGTGCGCCGCCGCGCGCCAGCGCCTGGGCCAGCAGCCGCGGGCCGGGGACGATCGCACCGCCGAGGAAGCGCGCGCGCTGCGCGTCGAGGCGCTGCACGGCGTCGACCGTGACGCAGGTGCCGGCGTCGATCACCACCACGTCGCAGCCGAGCAGCGCGACCGCCGCCAGGGCCGCGTAGCGCCGGTCCTGGCCCAGCGTCTCGGGCCGCCGCAGCGCGAGCTCCAGCGTCGGGGTCGGCGGCGCGGCGCTGAAGCGTGCGGCGAAGCGCGCGCTCAGGGCCGCGGCCAGCGCGCGCTCGAGTTCGGGCGCCGCGACCGAGGCCAGCGCCACGCGCTCGAGCTCGGGCGCGCGGCGCGCCAGCTCCTGCGCCAGGGCCGGGGCCTCGTCGACGGCGAGCGCGCGCTCTGCGGCGTCCACCAGCTCGGGCCGGCCGCCCGCACCCGCGCGCCAGACGCGCAGCTTGAGCGCGCTGTTGCCCAGGTCGAGCGTGGCCCAGCGCCCGCTCACTGGCGGCGCGAGTGGTAGGTCATCGTGCGCGTGCGGCCCCGGTTCTCGATCACGACCTCCCAGGTCGTGTACTCGTCCTTGTGGTTCTTGACGAACTGGATCGCTTCCTGCGTGCTCGTCACCGGGTTGCCGTTGACGCTCTTGACCACGTCGCCCTCCGTCGCGCCGTGGCGCGCGGCGATCGAGCCGGGCGTCACGCTGACGATCTCGATGCCGTCGTACTTGCCGGTGCGCGGGTCCTTGTGGCGCTGGTGGCGCACGTCGCGGCCGAGGATCGCGTCCCAGTGGTCGGCGAACTCCTTGAGGTCCTCGTCGCCCAGGCGGTAGGTGTTCGTGCCGGTGGCGACGGTCTGCTTGGGGTTCCAGTTCTCGACCGCGCCCTTGGGGATCGCGTTGGTGACCTTGGGCCACATGATGCCCTGCTCGTCGACCACGACGATCGTCGTCTTGGCGTCGAACTCGGCCGGGCCGAGCAGCTCGTCGTCGCGGCCGTCCTCGAAGCTGAACAGCACCCCGTCGGCGGTGATCGCCTTGACCTTGATCGCGGTGTGTGGCGCGTGCAGCGTGTCGCCGACCTTGAGCTGTAGGCCGAGCTTGCGGCCCTGGACCGCGGCGGCGGGCTTGTAGACCAGGAACAGGCTCGAGCCCGCGGGATCGCCCAGGTCGGCCTTGACCATCAGCACGCGGATCAGGTCCTTGACCGGCGTGCGCACCACCGGGGCCTCGTCGCCGGGGCCCACCACCGCCACGGGAACCTCCTGCTTGCCCGTCCAGTTGAAGTGCTTGCAGTTCTTGTTGCCCGCGCAGCGGTCGCAGGAGGGCAGCACCAGGCGCCGCAGCTCGTCGTACGGCACGAGGTCGTCGGTCTCGACCTGCGCCGGGCCCGCGTCGCTGAGCGCCGCCTCGACCTGTTTCGGATCGAGGCCGGGCCGCAGGCTCTTCGTGGTCTTGATGAAGGTGACGACGTAGAAGGCCAACCCCGCGGTCAGGACCCCGACGGCGAGCCAGGCGGCGAACTTCAGCTGGACGATGTTCATGGGTGCGCTCCAGGGCATGTTAGCCCCGCGCCCGTGGCGACACGAGGCTCGGGGGCCGCGAGCCGGGGTGGCGGCTCGAACGGGGCCCAGGGACGTGCCGGCTCGCGGGCTATTCCCGCGGCTTCATGCGCAGGCTGTCGTTCGGGGCGCCGCCGCCGCCGTGGGCCGCGTGGCCGCCCGCACCGTGCCCCGCCGATCCACCTGGGCCCCCTGGGCCACCGGGGCCGCCGGGGCCGCCGGCATGCGGGGGCATCGCGCGCGGCGGCGCGTTGGCGTCGACGCGCTGGGAGCTGCCGGTGATGCCGCGCAGGGCCAGCACCAGCTCCTCGGGCCTGTCGCTGGCGGCCAGGGCGTCGTTGAGCTCGACCTTGCGGTCCTGGACCAGCTTGCGCAGGCACATGTTGAAGGAGATCAGGCCGCGCTCGCTGCCCGAGTCGATCACGCGCCCGAGTTCGCCGACGTTGCCCTCGCCGAGCAGCTCGCGCACGCGCGGCGTCGACATCATCAGTTCGAAGGCCGGCAGCATGCCCTTGCCCCCGGCGCGCGGGATCAGGCGCTGGCTCTGCACGCCCGCCAGGTTCTCCGCCAGGCGGTGGCGCACCTGCGTGTGCTGCTCGGAGGGGAAGAAGGACAGGATGCGCTCGATCGTCTGCGGCGCGTTGACCGTGTGCAGCGTCGACATCACCAGGTGGCCGGTCTCGGTGGCGTCGAGCGCGCTGGCGACCGTCTCGGCGTCGCGCATCTCGCCGATCAGGATCACGTCCGGGCTCTGGCGCAGCGCGTGGCGCAGGCCCTGGTAGAAGGTGCCGACGTCGGTGCCGACCTCGCGCTGGCTGATCACGCAGCGGTCCTCGGTGTAGAGCAGCTCGACCGGGTCCTCGAGCGTCACGACGTGACGTTCGACGGTGGTGTTCATGTACTGGATCATCGCCGCCAGCGTGGTCGACTTGCCCGAGCCGGCGATGCCGGTGACCAGCACCAGGCCGCGCTTGCGCATGGCCAGCTTCTTCAGGCTCTCGGCCGGCAGCTCGAGCTTCTCGAGGTCGGGCGCTTCCTCGTTGATGCGCCGCAACACGACCGCCGGCTCGCCCATCTGTTTGTAGGCGTTGAGGCGGAAGCGGCCCAGGCCGTCGAGCTGCAGCGCCGAGTCGGCCGAGCCGTGCTCGCGCCAGTGCTCCATGCGCGGCTTGCCCAGGATGCCCTCGAGCACCTCGAGCAGCGCCCCGGCCGCCGGCACGCGGCCGGGCAGGAAGCCGATGCGGCCGTCGACGCGCAGCGAGGGCCGGCCGCCCGCGCGCAGGATCAGGTCGCTCGCTCCGGCGCGCGCCATCAGCGAGAGCCAGGTCTCGAGCAGCTGGCGCGGCGACAGGCCGGCGTGGAACCCGGTCCCGGCGGGATCGGTCGCGGCGCGCGCGGCGACCGGCGCCGGCGCGCTCGCGGCCGCCGGCGTGCCCGGCGCCGCCGTGCGCGAGGGCATGATCGCGGGCGGATCGTCGACCGCGCCCGGTGCGCCCGGCGCGCCCGGCGCGCGGACCTCCGCGGTCGGCGGCGGGGGCGGCGCTCCGGCGCCGCGCTGCGCGAAGCCGGACTGGTTCAGCGACTGCGCGACGTCGCGGAAGCTGAACTCGGATTCGGGGATCGGATCGGGCTCGGACACGGGGCGGGTCGGCGCCTCGGCCGAGGCGCGCACCCACCGATCGACGCATTCCCGCGGCGGCCTTGATAGCGGCCTGGATAGCGAGGCAGGGAAAGCGTTTCCGTCCCGGCGCTCAGGCCCCCAGCGCGTCGGCCCGCGCCGCGCGGTGGGCCGCGACCAGCAGTTCCTTCAGGCCGCGGCGCTGCACCGAGGAGATGCGCAGCGCCCGCCGGCCCGCGGCGCGCTCGAGGGCCTGCGCGCGCAGCTCGCCCTCCTCGCTCTCGACCTTGGTCGCGACCAGGAGCCGCGCCTTCTCGGCGACCGCGGTCGAGAAGCGCTCGAGCTCCTGCTCGATCACGCGCAGCGCCTCCTCGGGCGGCGTGTCGGCCTCGGGCGAGCAGTCGACCAGGTGCAGCAGCACGCGGCAGCGCTCGACGTGCTTCAGGAACTTGTGGCCGAGACCGTGGCCCTCCGAGGCACCCTCGATCAGGCCCGGCAGGTCGGCCAGCACCAGCGTCTCGTCGCCCGCCAGGGCCGCGATGCCGACCTGCGGCGCGAGCGTGGTGAACGGGTAGTCGGCGATCTTGGGTGTCGCCGCCGTGACCGCCGCGAGGAAGGTCGACTTGCCGGCGTTGGGCAGGCCGAGCAGGCCGGCCTCGGCGAAGATCTTGAGCTCCAGGCGCAGCTCGCGCCGCTCGCCGCGCTTGCCCTCGGTGGCGTGGCGCGGCGACTGGCGCACCGAGGTGGCGAAGCGCGCGTTGCCCAGGCCGCCGCGGCCGCCGCGCGCGATCTCGAGCCGCTGTCCGGCGCGCACCAGGTCGCGCAACAGGTGGCCGCGCGCCGCGTCGAAGACCTGCGTGCCGACCGGCACCTCGAGCTCGAGGTCGTGGCCGTCCTTGCCGGCCATCAGCATCTTGGTGCCCTTCTCGCCGTCCTGCGCACCGTAGCGGAAGCGCCGGCCGATCGGCAGCAGCGAGTTAAGCTCGGGCGTCGCGACCAGGAACACGCTGCCGCCGCGCCCGCCGTCGCCGCCGTCCGGGCCGCCGAGCGGCACGAACTTCTCGCGGTGGAAGGAGACCGCCCCGTTGCCGCCCTTGCCGGCCGCGACCTCGATGCGCGCTTCGTCACGGAACATGGGGGCCGCCGCGGGAGCGCGCGCCGCGCTCGCGGGCGCTCAGCTCGGGTTCGCGACCGGGTCGATGTGGACCTTGCGGTTGCTCTGGTAGCGCACGGTGCCGGGCACCAGGGCGAAGAGCGTGTAGTCCTTGCCCAGGCCGACGTTGCGGCCGGGGTGGAAGACCGTGCCGCACTGGCGCACGAGGATCGAGCCGGCCGTGACCGTCTCGCCGCCGTAGCGCTTGATGCCGCGGAACTGGGGGTTCGAATCGCGACCGTTGCGCGTCGAGCCTTGACCTTTCTTGTGTGCCATGGCGTCGCTCCTAGCCCGTGATTCCGGTGATCTTGACGCGCGTGTAGTGCTGGCGGTGGCCGCGCTTCTTGCGCACGTTCTTGCGGCGCTTGAAGCGGAAGGAGATCAGCTTCGGTCCCTTGACCTCGCCGACCACCTCGGCCGTCACCTTGGCGCCCGCGACGTGCGGCTTGCCGATGCGCACCTGGCCTTCGTCGCCGACCAGCAGCACGTCGAAGGTGAGCTTGGCGCCGGCGGCGAGTTCGTCGTCGAGGTCGATGTCCAGGACGTCGCCCTGGCGCACGGTGGCCTGGCGGCCCTTGGATTGGATGATCGCGTACACGCTGGCTCCTTGGGTTCGCGGTGGATTCCCTCCCGCGGCGAGGGAGCGCGCTCCCTCGGGTTCCGAGCGGGCGGCGGACGGGCCGCAGCCGCTCGGGGGGCGAGGAGCATAGCGGCCGGCCGGGGGGGCGCCAAGGGCCAAGGGCCGAAGGCCCAGGGCACGGCGGCCGCGGCCGGCCCCGATCGGGATCGCACGCTGGCCGAGCCGGAGCGCACGCTGCGTCCGGAGCGACACCCGGCCCGCAGTCTGCGCCGCTCGGTCGGCCGGCGTGGCAAGGGAAGTGCTGCGCGGCTGCCCCTGCGCACGAGGCGGGCCCGGCCCGGCTGGTCACCCGTCCCCCTGTGCTCGCTATAGTGATCGCCCCAGAGCGCGGTCGACCGCCGCGTGGACGCCCTCCACGCGGTCGCGGTCGCCGCCACGCACCCCCCCAGCAGCCGCGAGGCAGCCTCCATGCGCGTTTTCTCCGTTCCCAGCCGCACCCGCACCCTGTCCTGGACGCCGTTCACGGCGGGACTTCTCGGCCTCGGGCTGCTCGCCGGCTGCAACGACTACAAGCCGAACTCCACCTCGGCGACGGCCAACCCGGTCGGCACCTACGTCGATCACCCCGATCCGCTGGCCAGCGGATCGCTGCGTTTCCTGGTCGAGGAGAACTCGGGCGGCCAGTCGGCGACGCTCAAGATCACGGCCTTCTCCTGGGGCCGCCTGGTCAAGGTGCGCGACCAGCTCGGTGTCTTGCAGCACTCCGACATGGTCGTCGGCGAGGACATCGTCAGCGACAACGTCGACTACCTGGTCGAGACCAACGCCGTCACCGGCGAGACGACGGTCACGATCCTCCACCCCTACACGCCGTCCGTCCTGGTGGGCGGCATCGAGACCTCGCCCTACCAGCGCGCCTTCGCGCGCCTGGACCGCAACCTCTCGCCGATCGACGACAAGGGCCTCGACGTCGGCGAGCTGCCGCCCTACTCGCTCGTGCCGCGCAACGCGGTGATGGTCGTGCGCTTCAACGACCTGCTCGACGCCACCACGGTAGCGGGGACCAACGTGCGCGTCTTCGCGGGTTACCCGCCCGAGACGCCGCTCGACACGCGCATCCTGATCGACCCCAACCACGGCGAGCTGCACGACGCCGATGGCGACGGCATCGCGGAGTTCCACAGCACGCGCATCCTGATCGACCCGGCCGTGTCGCCCTTCGAGGCCGGCATCAGCGACCCGCCGCTGTCGCCCAACGCCACGGGCTTGCCGCCCAGCGTGACCGAGAACCAGCCCAACGTCGCCCTGCGCATCCCGACGCGCCTGGACTCCGAGGTCGGGCAGAACTCGATCCTGCGCAACCTCTCGGGCCACGCCGTGGCCTTCAGCTCGAACGGCAGCAACGACAACGCCTCGGTGACGCGCGACATCGTGCGCGCGGCGCGCTCGGGCGGCGAGACCGAGGCGACCGGCGACGTCAACAACGGCTTCCTGGCCGACACCACGCGGCCGCGCGTGCTCGGCAACCAGGCGGTCGTGCTCGGCCCGCCCGTCGGCGGCCCGACCGAGTTCACCAGCACGCTGACCTTCCTCGTGCCCAACTGTGCCATGCCGACCAAGGTCGGCGACGTGCTCGAGCAGCCCGGCGTGTTCGGCGAGGTGCTCGAGGTCGCGCTGCCCATCGGCACGCAGATCGCCGCCGTGCGCTACCGCGTGGTCTTCCCCGCCGGCGGCGTGCTCAGCCCCGGCCAGGCGACGCTCAACACGGTCTGGGACCCGGTGGTCAACCAGAACAAGCAGGCCTGCTTCGTGCGCTTCCCCAGCGTCGCGCAGCCGCCCGCCACACGCGTCTCGACCGATTCGAGCGTCGTCGTGCGCTTCAACGAGCCGATGGATCCGGCCTCGGTCTCGCCCTTCGAGAGCATGCTGGTGACCAACATCCTGCCGGTGCCGGGGCCGCTGACCGAGCGCAGTTACGTCCTGGGCACGATCACGCCTGGCAGCGGCGCGCAGGAATTCCGTCTGGAGCCCTCGCTGCGCTTCAAGCACACGGTCGGCGCTTCGGAGGCCTACTTCGTGACGCTGCCCAACAGTGCGGCGGGCGTCACGGACCTGGCCGGCAACCTGCTGCTCGATGCGCTGCCGCCGGTGACCTTCACCATCGACCCCTCCGAGGCCACCGAGAACACCGCCACGGTCGCGCTGCGCTTCACCACGCTCGACGAGATCGGCGCCAACGGCCTCCCCGAGTGGCGCGGCCAGTACCAGATCGACTTCATCGAGGGCGTGCTCGAGCCGCGCTCGGTGGTGCACTTCAGCGCGCCGATCGACCGCAACAGCAACAACCTGGTCGTCAACGCGATGAACCTGAACGCGGTCCAGGAGCAGGCGCCGCTGGCGCGCCTGGGCAGCAAGCTGATGACGCTCTGGCGCTACTTCGACGCGCAGTTCCTGCTGCGCGACGAGGGACGGCACAACGTCGACGTCGAGGGCATGGCCTGGGCACCCTCGGGCGGCAACGTGGTGGCCGACAACATCGCCTTGTTCGAGATCAGCATGGCGCACTCGGGGCGCGCGCCGGACGAGGGCGTCAACGCCACGGGCGGCACCTTCCCCGCCTCGGGCCTGAACGGCACGTACAACTTGAACGTGCTCAGCCCGACCAGCGACCCGCAGCGCATCGTGCACCCGCGCTCGCGCGGCTACTCGATCGACCCCTCGCAGCGCTACGCGGCGACCTCGGGCACGGTGATGATGCCCTGGCCGCTCAACCGGGGCATCCCGACCAGCGAATTCCAGTACTACACCTGGCGCGACACGACCGTGCTGGAGCGCGGCGGAACCAACGGCGACGGCGCGGAGCCGTGGGTCACGCGCAACGTCGGCTTCGAGGCGCTGCCGCCGGCACCCAACAACCAGACGCTCTACACCGCCGGCAACGTGCGCACGATCGCGCTGCCGCTGCTGCTGGAGTTCCGCTGCCTGCCCGACCTGTCCTCGCTGGGCCTCAACGTGTTCGACACGCTGACCGTGCGCAGCCTGGGCGGCGGTGCGGCGCCGATCTTCCGCGCGCACTCGACCGGCGGCGTCAACGCCACGGGCGTGGTGATCGAGCGCGACCCGGACCTGGAGGCGACCGCCACCGGCGGCTTCGCCGCGGGGGCCGCGACGGCGGGCACGGACAGCACCTTCTACCTGGGCGAGCTGAACCTGGTGACGCGCGTCAGCCGCGTGCACTCCCTGTGGTTCGACACGACCTTCACCGCGCCGATCTTCGGCGAGGTGCTGGTCGAGCCCGCGCCCGAGGCGCAGCCGACGGGCACCAGCGTGGTGCTGGCCTTCCGCGGCGCGACCAACATCACGGCCGGCAACCTGGGCCTGACCAACGCGCTGGCGCTGGAGTTCTACGGCGACCTGCCGGGTGCGACGCCGAACACGGGCATCACGTTCCTGAACAACGACGCCACGTGGAAGACGACGCTCGACCAGCTGAACGGCGCGCGCTTCTACCAGGTGCGCATGTCGCTGATCGGGAACGCGGCGACGAACCTGGCGCCGGACGTGACGGCGCTGGGCGTGTCGTACCGCTGAGACGTCGCGCGCCGCGCGCGCGCTCCCCGGAAACCCCGCGACCCCGGTCCCTCGGCCGGGGTCGCGTGTTTCATGGAGCGTCGCGCGGCCGGGCCGCGCGCGGGCCTAGCGCTTGCGCCGTCCGCCCGGCCGCACCTCGCGGCCGTCGGCGCGCAGGTAGCGCAGCACGCTGTCCTCGACCTGGTCGGGCACGTCCTGCAGCTGGATCTCGCGCTCGAAGCGGTACTCCAGCGCGCGCAGGTGGTCGCTCGCCACGTCCTTGAGGTAGCGCACCACCTCCGGGTGCGCGCGCACCTCGACGGCGGTGAAGCCCTTGAGCGTCATCGCCGAGCCCAGGCGCCGCAGGATCGCCGCGGCGCGCGACTCCACCGTGCGGATGCGGCCCGAGCCGCGGCAGCGGTGGCAGGGCGTGAAGACCTTCTTGCTGATGCCCGGGCCGAGGCGCTGGCGCGTCAGCTCCAACAGGCCGAACTGCGAGATGCGCCCGATCTTCGAGCGCGCCCGGTCGGTGTCGAGCGCGGTCTTGAACGCGCGCTCGACGGCCTTCATGTTCGAGACCTTCATCATGTCGATGAAGTCGACCACGATGATGCCGCCGAGGTCGCGCAAGCGGATCTGGCGCGCGATCTCCGGCACCGCCTCGAGGTTGGTCTTGAGCGCGATCTCCTCGAAGTCGAAGCCCTCCGTGCGCGTGCGCCCGGAGTTGACGTCGATCGCCACCAGCGCCTCGGCCTGGTCGAAGACCACCGAGCCGCCCGAGGGCAGCTCGATGCGCCGCGCGAAGATCTTCTCGAAGTCGGCCTCGACGCCGGTCGAATGGAACAAGGGCTTCGGCCCGGTGTAGAGCCGCACGCGCTCGACCGCCTCGGGCATCAGCTGCTTGGTGAACTCGACGATCTGCTCGTGCACCTGCGGGTCGTCGACGATCACCGCCTCCGTGCTGGGCGTGAACAGGTCGCGCACCGTGCGGATCGAGATGTCGGACTCCTGGTACAGCGGCGCCGGCCCGTGGCCGTGCTTCAAGCGCCGCGCGAAGGCCTCCCACGCGCCACGCAGGTAGTCGAGGTCGCGCTTGAGGTCGGCCTTGCTGCGCCCGATGCCGGCCGTGCGCACGATCACGCCCATGCCGGGCGGGATCTCGAGCTGGCCCAGGATCTTCTTGAGCCGCCGGCGCTCTTTCTCGTCTTCAATTTTGCGCGACACGCCGGTGCGCGACATCGAGGGCATCAGCACCAGGTAGCGCCCGGGGATCGAGATGTAGGTGGTCAGCGTCGGCCCCTTGTCGCCGATCGCGTCCTTGGTCACCTGCACCACGACCATCTCGCCCTTCTTGAGCAGGTCGGTGATCGGCAGCCGCGGCCGCGCGCGGAAGCGCCGGTTGCGGTCCTTGGGCGCGCGCCCGCGCTTCTTGCCGGCCGGAGCCTCCTTGGGCTCCTCCTTGGCGCCGTCCTCGCTGGCTTCCGCGCCGCCGCCGGCCTGACCGGCCTCGGAGTCCCACTCGTCGGGGTCGATCGAGGTGGTCAAGAGCTTGTCGAGCGACCAGTCCGGCTCGCCGTAGGCCGACAACACGTCGGAGGTGTGGAGGAAGCCGTTGCGCCCCTGGCCGAAGTCGACGAAGGCCGCGCCGATCGCCGGCTCGAGGTTGACCACGCGCCCGCGGTAGATGTCGTTGACCACCGAGGTCTCGGTGCGCACCGTCATCTGGAAGTCGGCGATGTGGCCGTTCTGCACCACCGCGACGCGTTTCTCCTCGGGGTCGGCGGCGTTGACCAGGATCTGGACGTCGCGCAGCACCTCGGGTGCCGGCACCTCCTCGTCGTCGTCCACGGCCTCGACGCGCTTGTCCTTGCGCCGCCGGCCGCGCTCGCCGCGCCGGCCGGACTCGCCCGCGGGCGGGCCCTCGCCGTCGTCGATGACCGCGATCTCGCGCAGCGGGAGATCGTCGTCGAGCTCGCCCGGGATCGCTTCGATCTCGGCCGGACGGTCCGCTCCGCGCCCGCGCTCGCCGTCGCGGGCGCGTCCGCCGCGCGAACCGCGCCGGCGACGCTTCTTGCGGCCGGCCTGCGGGGCCTGGCCGGAGGCGCCCGAAGCGCCCGGAGCGCCCGAGCGCGGCGCGCGCGCGGGGCGGCCCGGCGGCAGGCCGTCTTCCTCTTCGCCCGGGAGCGGCGTGTCGACGCCCGCCTCCAGGCGCTGTTCCTCGGCCCACAGGTCGTGTCCCCCGCGCGGCGCGGGAGCCAGCTCGCCGGCTGCGCCCGGGGCCGCGGAGCCTTCGCCCTCGCGGTTGCGCCCGCGGCGGTTGCGACCGCCCCGGCGCCCGCGGCGGCGGCGCTTGCCCTCGCCCGGGCCTTCGGCCAGCGCGCCCTCGGGGCCGCCCCCGCCGGGCGCGGCGGACTCGGAGTCGGAGTCGGCGTCGGCCTCGAAGACCGCGTCGTCGATCTCGGGCGGCCGGTCGGCGCGCGGCGCGGCGCGCGGCATCGGCGTGCGGGCGGCGGGGATCGAGCGCGGCGCCTTGAAGGGCGGCGCCTCGTCGTCGGCCGCGAAGGCGGGCTCGACCGCTTCGCCGCTCAGCTCGCCGGGGCCGGCCTGCTCGTCGGCGCCGTCGCCTCCCTCGCTGCCCTCGGCTGCGCTCGAGCCCTCGGGCCCGTCGGGCCGGTTCTTGCGGCGGCGGCGACCGCCGCGCGAACCGCGGCGGCGACGCTTGCGGCCGGGATCGCCGCCCTCGCCCGCGGGGCTCTCGACCGGTGCCGCGCCGGCGCCGAAGCTGTCGTCGTCGCCGCCCGAGCGCGCCTGGCGATCGAGCGCCGCGCGCGGCGGCTGGCCCGAGGAGGCGTGGGCGTCCTCGGCGCGGTGGGAAGTGGAAAAGGAACCAGCGCTGCCGGCTCCGTCGAAGGCCCAGCGGGCCGAGGAGTCCGGGTTCGGGCGCCCGTGGGCGTCCGAGTCGTGTTCTACCGTCATGTCAAAGTTGCCTTGGCGGGGCAGGGCCCCGCGCGGCGCTCGCCGTGCTGCGCGCGCTCGATGCGGACGGATCCGATCGGTGCGCGCGGCCGCGAGCTGTGCCTTGGTTGGATCGCCTGGCGCGCGGCGGACCGTGCGCAGGCGGGAGAGCGGGCGCTCGATCCCCGGGGCAGTTCGCAGGCTCGTGGAGCTCGCGGACGCGTCGGGATCGCGCGTGATCGATCTGGGGGCGCGGAGCTACTCGCTCGCGCCGCGGCCGGTGCCCGCTCGCGCTCGGGTTCGGAGAACCCTGGGAAGCGCAAGAGCGCCGGACCAGCCGTCAGGATGACGGATCGACCGGGGCGGGCGAAAGCGCGAGCCCGGGTTTTTTTGCGGCCCGGGGACGGAACCGCGCTCCCGCGCGCGCGCGGGCCCCTCCACGAAGCGAGGCCGCCCCGGAGGCGGCCTCGAGTTCCTCCCGCCACGGGCGGGAGTCCGTGGGCTGGGCCCACGCGGAGGTTATTGCTCGGTGCCCGTCGGCGGCGTGGTGCCGAAGTTGGTCGACATCAGCTCGTCGAACTCGTCCTTGAGCGCGCGGCGGCGGCGGTCCAGTTCCTGGTGCAGCAGGCGCTGGTTGTCCTCGCTGTTGTGCACGATCGTCGGCGTCACGAAGACCAGCAGCGTGCGGCGGTCGCGCTGCTTGGCGCGGTGCTTGAAGAGCTCGCCCAGGATCGGGATGTCGCCCAGGAAGGGCACCTTGGAGTTGATCTCGGAGTCGGAGTCGTTCGACAGGCCGCCGATCACCGCCGTCTCGCCGGTGGCGAGCAGCATGGTGGTGACGATCGTCGACGAGCGCGTGCGCGGCAGGGCGATCGTGCCCGACTCGCCGGCCGAGCCGACGGTGTAGACGTCGAAGCCCGCGGGCGCGAGGGCGGTGTCGCCGGTGCCGGAGAGGCTGGTCTCCTTGGGGATGATCTCCATCTGCACCTTGTTCGTGCCGGGCACGACGCTGGGGCGCACCAGCAACTGGAAGCCGACTTCGACCGGCGAGCCCGAGGCTTCGCTGACCGTCAGCTGCAGACCGCCGGCCTGACCCTGTTCGGACTTGGCCTCGGCGTAGCGGATCGTCTCACCGACGAAGATGGTGGCCTCGCTGCCGTCCAGGGCCACGATCTTGGGCGCCTGGATGACCTCGGTGCGCGTGTCGCGCTGCAGGAGGCGCAGCGTCATCTGCCAGTTGGTGAAGGACAGCGCGCCGAAGATCGTGTCGGGCACGACCGTGGCGCCGGCGTTGAGGATCGGGCTGGTGTACGGACCCTCGCCGTCCGGCGAGGCGATCAGGCCGTCCTCGAAGCCGCCCGCCCCCTGGTTGAAGGGGAAGGTGACCGGGATCTGGCCGCCGGTCATCGAGATCTGCGGGCCGTTGTCGCCGTAGTCGACGCCCAGGTTGAGCACGTCGCCGTTGGTCGTGCTGACGAACTTGACGTCGCAGAAGATCTGCGCCGGCTCGACGTCGATGCGCGCCAGCATGTCCTTGATCGAGTCGTGCACCTGGCTGGTGTCCTTGACGATGATCACGTTCTGGCCCTCGATGTAGTCGAGCTGGCCGGTCTTGGACAGCGCCTTCGAGATCGCCAGCAGCGCCGAGAAGTTCTTGGTCGGGCCGCCCGTGCCGGCCGGCTGGATGGTCAGCGGCTGCAGGAACTCGGACTTGATCTGCGGCTTGTACAGGCTCTTCGGGCGCAGGAAGCGCAGCTGGTAGGTGCGCGTCTCGTGCTGGTCCTCGAGCGTCTTGGGGTCGACGACGCGCAGCACGCCGTAGTTGCCCTCGACCACCGTGTAGTTGCGCGTCTTGGAGACCACGTCCAGCGCCTCGCGCCAGGGCACGCCGTTGAAGTGCACCGAGACGGTGCCCGTGACTTCGGGCGAGACCACGATGTTGGCGCCCGAGATGGCGGCGATGGCCTTGATCACGTCGACGATGTCGCCGTCCTTGATGTCGTAGGTGAAGCGCGGCGTCTCGCGCACCACCAGCACGCCGGCCTGGCGCGCCTCGACCACCAGGCCCACCGACTCGGCCACCAGCGACAACGCGTCGCGCCAGGCCACGTCGGAGAGCTCGATCGTCACCTTGCGCTTGCCGAGTTCCTCCGTCACCTCGCCCGGCCGTGCCGGGTCCTGGCTGTTGAGGACCACGATGTTGGCGCCCGAGCGGGCCCGCAGCGTGGCGATCACGTCCTCCAGCGGGCGGTCGGCCACGCTGAGGTTGACGTGCGCGTCCATGCTCGGTGCCTGCGCGTACGCGGGCGCGCTGCACAGTGCAGCGCAGAACGACAGGGCCAGGATCAGGTGCTTCGTCTTCACGTGCTCTTCTCCAAAGTCTCTCTGGGCTCGGTGCGGGGCGGTCAGTACTGCCGGGCGAAGATCACGCCCCGGAAGATGAATTCGATCTCGTCGGGCTTGATGGCGCGCACGAGGATCTCGTCGTCGAACATGTCGCCGACGAAGACGGTGCGGCCGTTGATCAGCGCGCAAGCGCGCTCCCCGGCCAGCAGGATGCCCGTGACCTTCATGTCGATCTTCTCGAACTCGATGACGGTGCGGGCCTCACGCGCCAGCTCGTCGATGCGGTCCACCAGGGGACGGCGCAACGGGTCGGGCTTGGCGATCGTCAGTTCCTTCTCGACCAGCGCGTAGGCGTCCAGCGCGAGCTTGTACTCGGCGCGCTCGACGTGGCTGATCATGGTCTCCTCGACCTGCTTGAGCTGCGCCTCGCTCGGGCCGCGGTCGGCCGCGGCCGCCGACAGCTCGGTGCGCAGGGCGTAGATCGGCGTGGCGATCTCCAGCGCCAGGCGGCGTTCGGAGGGCACGTAGCGGATCGACTTCTCGGCCTCGACGCGGCGCACGTCCTCCTCGAGCTTGGTCAGCAACTGGTCGAGCTCGGAACGCGTCATCATCTCGACGATCACGTTCTCCGCCGACTTCAGCTCTTCCCACTTGCCGAGCACGACCTGCGTGCGATCGAAGAGCTCCTGGACCAGGTCCATCTGCTCCTGCACCGAGAGCGCCGACTCGCCGTCGCCCTGGATCGGGACGCGCGGGTCGATGAACGGGTCGCGGCGACCGCGCGGTCCGCGGTAGGTGTAGCTCGACAGCGTCAAGGACTGCTTGCGCCGGTTGATCTCGCCCAGCAGCAGGTCGCGCTTGCGATCGTAGCCGTCGATCTTGGCCTGCTTGTCGTTCTTGGCCGGGTCGTAGACGTAGGTCTCGACGTCGACCTGGATCTTGTGCGCGGTCTCGCCCGACTTGTCGGACTTGCTGTTGCCGCGCTGGCCGGGCGTGATCTGGAAGCTCGGCACGCGCATGAAGCGCGAGTGGTTCTCGACGCGGTCGAGGAACTTCAGCATCTGGAAGGTGTCGCCCTCCAGCTGCAGCGTGTACGCGACCTTGTCGAACTCGCTCTTCTTGTTCGAGTTCTCGCTCTTCTTCTTGAGGTTCGTCGTGCGCATCCCGGTGTCGTCGCAGAAGGTCTGCAGCGTGCGCACCAGGTTGTTGACGTCGTCGTTGTCGGGCAGGATGCCCTTCATCACCTCGGTCAGCTCGCGCAGCACGATCACCTCGCGCTCGAGCCCCGCGGTGCCCTCGATCAGCTTGCGCGCGGAGTCGATGTTCCCGCGCAGGCCGGCGATCTCGACCCGCGTCTCCTCGATCGAACCGTACTGGAACCAGATCCCGGCACCCAGTCCGCCGCCGGCCAGCACGCCGCCCGCGATGATGCCGATCCACCAGCGCTTCTGGTTCATTGCTTGGCCTCCCCGCTGGCAGCGGGCTGCGCCGGGGGCGTGCCCTCGGCCGGTTCAGCGGGGTTCTTGGTCGCGGGCTTGGCGTTGGGATCCTTGGCGCCGTTCGGGTCCTTGGCGTCCTTGCCACCCTTCGCGTCCTTGCCGTCCTTGCCGTCCTTCGCGCCGCGCTCCTCGGCCGGCTTGAGCGTCACCGAGAGCGGGAACGACCAGGCCACCGACGGCACCAGCGTCTCGTCGACCATCGCCTGCGAGCCCTCGGGGGCGGCCGGCGGCAGGAAGTCCGAGATGAAGGGCGAGGTCTCGAGGTCCTCGAGGAAGTTCGCGATCTGCGCGTACTTGTCCGAGCCCGAGTTGGCGCTGGCCTTCAGCGAGCCGGCGGCCTTGCCCTTGGGATCGGTGGTCTGCGCGATCTGCAGGTTGCCGAACCACACCAGGTGGCGCTGGCCGTCCCCGCCGCGGTTGACCACGTCGATCAGCTCGTCCAGCTTGCGCGTCCAGGACACGCGGCTCGAAGTGATCGAGGCCAGCGTCTGCTCGCGCGACTGGTACTGCTTCTTCTCGGTCTCCAGCGACTGGTGGTGCGTGACCTGCGGGCTCAGCCCGTCCATCTCCATCTGCAGGTCGGCCTTCTCGCTGTCGACGGCCGCCTGTTCGACGAAGATCGTCCAGCCCCACCAGGTGGCGAGGCAGGCGTTGAGCAGCACGGCGCCGGCCATGCCGAGCACCAGCTTGATCGGAGTCCGCGCCTTCTTGCGGTACTCCTCGGGGAGCAGGTTGATGCGGATCATTCGCCACGAACCCTCGATGCGAGACCCAGCGCGACCACCAGGGTCGACGACCAGGCCTCCAGTTCCTCGACGTTGACGCGGTCGGAGTCGACGCGCAGTCCTTCCAGGGGATTCCAGGTGCGGGCCGTGCGGCCGGTGCCCTGCTCGATGTAGGCCGCGGCACCCGGGGCGAGCACGCCGCCGCCGGAGAGCAGGATCTGGTCGACCGTGACGCCCTCGTGGTTCTCGACGTAGTCGAGCGAGAGCGAGAGCTCGCTGACCAGGTCCTCGAGCACCGGGCCGATGGCCGTGTTGACCTCCAGCTCGTGCGCCTCGGGGTTGCGCTTGACCGCCTCGGCCTCGAAGTTCTCGAGGCTCATGCGGCGCGCGACCGCGGCGGTCATGTCCTGGCCGCCCATGTTGATCTCGCGGCTGAAGCACGACTCGCCGTTGCACACGACGTTGATCGAGGTGCGCGTGGCGCCCACGTCGACCAGCGCGATGGCGCGCGTCGAAGCACCCGCCTCGGCCTCGTCGGTGGTCGAGTTGCACAGCTCCCAGGCGTTGGCCAGCGCGAAGAGATCCAGGTCGATCGCCACCGGCGTCAGGCCGTGGTTCTGCGCCAGCTGGACCTTCTCCTCGACCGCCTGCGTCTTGCAGGCCGCCAACAGCACGTTGACCTGGTCACCGGAGCTGGTGCGCGTGCCGTCGCCCGAAGCGTTGCTCGGCGCGCGCCGCAAGGGCTGCACGTCGAGCACGACCTCGTCGAGGTCGAAGGGCAGGTACTTGTCCGTCTCGAAGCGGATGGCCTGCTTGAGCTCGGCATCGGTCATCTTCGGCATCGGCACGTAGCGCACGACGACGCTCTGTCCGGACACCGAGGTCACGACCTTCTTGGACTTGAACTTCCCCGCGGCGAGGCAGGCCGTGATGGCGTCCTGCACGCTGCCGCCGGGTGTGACTTCGACACGCGCGAAGCCCGTCACCATGGGGTCGGGGCCGTCGAGCGTCAGCTCGATCGCCTTGACGACCGAGTTGCCGACATCGAGCCCGACGACGCTTTTCTTCCTGAGGAACACCCTGGAGCCCTCTGCTTCTCGGCCTTCTCGTGATCCGGAGCTCCGCAGGGAAATCCCTTCAGGACAGGCTCCGGACCGCGGTGGGGATCGGCGGAAAAGGCGTCCGGGGTTTAGGGGCTTTCGTGGAATCCGGCTTCGACCAGCGCGCTCAGGCGCTCCACCAGGGCCGCCGCGTCCCGCCCCCGGGCCTTGAACTCGATCCAGGCCTCGCAGGGGGCGCACAGCGTCATCAGTTCCAGGATGCTCTTGCCGTTGACCTCGACCCCGGCCGAGGCCACGCGCAGCTCGCACTCGTGCTGGCGCGCCAGGGTCACGATGGCGTGGCAGGGCCGGGCGTGCAGGCCGGCCGAATTCCGGATGCGCACGCTGCGCGTCGCCTCCGGCGGAGCGGGATCGATCGTCATGGAGCCCGGCGCCGCGTTCAGACCGCCGACTTCTCCTTCAACAGGTCGACCAGCGCGGCCTTGGTCTTGACCTGCAGCGCGAAACGCCGGAAGTCGGCGTCGCGCGCCAGGCGCGCGATCCAGCGCATCATCTCCAGGTGCTTCTCGGGGTCGTGCTGCGCGCCGGTCTTCTCGGGGCGCAGCACGGCGAACACGATGTGCACCGGGGCACCGTCGACGGCCGCCCACTCCAGGCCGGCCGGGTGGATCGAGACGCTGCAGGCCACGCGCTCCAGGCGCTTGAGCCGCACGTGCGGGATCGCCACGTGCATGCCGACGCCGGTCGAGCCTTCCTCTTCGCGCGAGAGCAGCGCCGCCAGCGCGTCCTTGCGCAGCGCGCCCGGCAGGGCCTCGCCCTCGACCAGGTTCTCGACCAGTTCGGCCAGCGCCGCGGTCTTGTCCGCGGCGGCGAGGCGCACGCTGCAGGCCTTGGGCCTGAAGATCTTCCAATGGCTCATGTCGGGGCCGCGGCCGCGCGCGGTGGCACAGGATAGCAGGACGCTCAGCCGTGGCGGTTGGAACGCCGGCGACCGAGGTTCTGTTTCTCGTGGTGGCGCTTGAGCAGGCTGGTCATGCGCGAGAGCGCCTCCTCCAGGGCCGTCCCGAAGGTCGTGTGGCGCGCGTCGGCGACCAGCACGGCGCCGCTGCCCACGTTGGCCACGATCTCGACGCGGTGATCCTCGCGCTGGCGCTCGAGCAGCGCCTTGATCGAGACCGTGCGCTCGTGGAAGCGCAGCAGGTGCTGCAGTTTCTCCTCGACCTGATCGCGCACGAGGCTCGGGTAATCGTGGTGCAGGATCGCAACGTGAGTCTGCATGCGGAACCTTCTGGGGCGGGGCCGACCGCCGCGCGAGGAGGAGTGGGTTCAGCGGACGGCACAGGCGCCGCCCGGATCCAAGTTTGAACCATCGCGGCCAGGGGTCAAGGCCCCAAGGTGCGGGTCAGCGCTCGTCGACGGCGCGCTCGGGCGGGCCGGGATCGGGGCCGGGGAACACGCACTCGTCGTAGCCGACGCGCGCCAGGTACAGCCCCTGCGCCGGCGCGGTCGCCCCGGCGTCGTCGCGCCGGCCCTCGGCCAGGGCGCGCTCGACCTGCGCCAGCTCCAGCCGGCCGCGCCCGACGTCGATCAGCGTCCCGGCCAGGTTGCGCACCATGTTGTAGAGGAAGCCGTCGGCGACGGCGAGCATGCCGAAGCCGCGCCGGCGGCGCACCAGCCGCAGCTGGGCCAGGGTGCGTATGGTGTTCGGCCGAGGCGAGCCCGTGTTGCCGAAGGCCTTGAAGTCGTGCCGGCCGCGCAAGAGGCGCGCGGCGGCCTGCATGCGCTCGAAATCGAGCGGCCAGCGCACCCAGTGCGCGCGCCCCGCCGCGAAGGGCGAGCGGAAGCGGCCGGTCGCCACCAGGTAGAGGTAGTGCTTCGAGCGCGCGTCGAAGCGCGCGTGGAAGTCGTCGCGGCAGGTCTCGACGCGCTCGATCGCGATCGACTCCGCGGTGTGGGCGTTGAGCGCATGGCGCAGGCGCTCGTCGTCGAGCGCCGACTCCAGGTGGAAGTGCGCCACCTGCGCCAGCGCGTGGACGCCGGTGTCGGTGCGGCCCGCGCCGTGCACGACCACGCGCTCGCCGGTGGTGGCGAGCAGCGCCTCTTCCAGCGCCTGCTGCACGGTCGGGAAGCCGTCCTGGCGCTGCCAGCCGAAGTACTCGCGGCCGTCGTAGGCGACGCGGATGCGGACGTTGCGCATGGCGCCCGGTTCAGACCTTACGCCGCACCGGCCGGCGGCCGGCCAGCGCGTCCTCGAGCACGCCCTTGTGCAGGTACTCGATCGCGCTGCCGGCCGGCAGGCCGCGCGCCAGGCGCGTGACGACCAGGTCGGCGCGGCCCAGCGGCTCGACCGCTTCCAGGACGCACAGCGCGGTGGCCTCGCCCTCGGCGTCGGGATCGGTGGCGAGGATCAGCTCGCGCACCGCGCCGCTGCGCACGCGCGTCACCAGCTTGGCCAGGGTCAGGTGGCGCTCCTCCGTGCCCTCGGCCGGGTTGTAGGCCCCCATCAGGACGTGGTAGCGGCCCCGGAACGCCCCGGCGCGCTCGAGCGCCTCGACGTGGCGCGGCTCCTCGACCACGCACACCGTGTGGGCCTCGCGCTTCTCGTCGCTGCAGATCGGGCAGGGGTCGGACTCCGAGACGTTGCAGCACACCGAGCAGCGACGCGTGGCGCGCAGCGCGTGCTCGATCGCCGCCGGCAGCTCGCGCGCGGCGGGGTCGCGCAGCACGTGGAAGGCCAGGCGTTCGGCCGTGCGCCGCCCGACGCCCGGGAAGCGTTCGAAGGCCAGCACGAGCGCCTCCAGCGGCTCGGGGTAGGCCACGCAGCGCTCCTAGAACAGGCCCGGCAGGTTCAGGCCGCCGGTGACCTTCGACAGGCGCTCTTCGCGCAGCGCGTGGGCCTTGAGCAGCGCGTCGCGCGCGGCGGCGAGCACCGACTCCTCGAGGCGCGCCAGGTCGTGCGTCGCCTCGGGCTTGATCGCCACGCGCACGACCAGGCCCTCGCCGGTGGCGTCGAAGCGCACCTGGCCGTTGGGGCTGGTGCCGCTGACGAGTTGCGTGCGCAGCTCCTCCTTGGCGCGGTCGAGCTGGCGCGTCATCTCCTGGGCCTGCTTGAGCAGGTTGCCGAAGTCCCCCAACGATCCGCCGCCGGTGCCGCTCATGTGTCGTCCTCGACGCGACCGCCGAAGAGGTCGCTGACTCCCTGCGTGAAGGCGTCGCGCGCCGCGCGCGCGGGCGGTTCGAGGTCGCCGAAGACGACCTCGCAGTCGCGGCCGAGCACGCGCAGGAAGGCGGCCGCGCAGGCCTTCTTGTTGCGCGCGTCGGCGAGCAGCGTGCGCTCCTCGGGCCGCAGCGTGCCGAGCTTGACCTGCGCGCGGCCGTTCGAGCACTCCGCCAGCTTGCCGCGCAGCTTGAGCAGCTCGGACAGCGAGGGCGCGGCGGCGGCCAGCTCGACCAGCACGGCCTTCCAGATCTCGGCGGGCTCGGTCGGCGCGGCGCGCGGCGCGGTGGTGGCCGCCGGCGCGGCCGGCGCCGCGGGCGCCGCGGGCGACGGCCGCGTGATCGTCTGCGCAGCGGGTGCGGCCGCTGCCGCGGGCGCGGCGAAACCCGGCCGCGGAGCAGGCGGAGCGCTCGGCATGCCGCCGCTTCCGCCCCCGCCGCTTCCGACAGCCGGCCCACGACCGGCGAGGCGTTCCTCGAGCCCCGCGAGCCGCTCGGCGAGCTCGCTCAAGCTCCAGCTCGTCTCGGGCCGCGCCAGCGCGATCAAGGCGCCCTCGAGCACCACGCGCGCGTGCGTCGGCAGGCCGCGCATCCGGTCGCGCGCCAGGATCAGCTCCTCCATCCAGAGCGCGAGCTTGTCGCTGCCCAGCCGCTTCGCGCGTTCCCGCATCGCGCGCCGCACGGTGGGCAACGCCTCGACGAAGGGGTTCTCCTCGCCGCACAGGCCGACGACCAGCGTCGCGCGCACGTGCTCGAGCAGCGCCGAGGCCAGCTCGGCCTCGTCGCCGCGCGTCGGCGGGAGCAGCGCCAGCGCGCGCGCGGCATCGTGGGCTTCGAGCGCGGCGCACAGGGCCTCGAGCGCCTCCGTCCCGCCCTCGCCCGCCAGGCGCGCGAGGTCCTCGAGCGTCGGCGCGTTGCCGGCCAGCGAGAGCAGCTGGTCGGCGATCGAGAGCGCGTCGCGCAACCCGCCGCGCGCGCGGCGCGCGAGCTCGAGCGCGACGCCCGGGCCGGCTTCGACCTTCTCGAGCGCGAAGACGTGCTCCAGGCGCTTGGCGATCTCGGCCTCGGGGATCGGCGCGAGCTTCACCACCTGGCAGCGCGAGGTGATCGTCTCGGGCACCTTGGCGAACTCGGTGGTCGCCAGCACGAACTTGACGTGCGGCGGCGGCTCCTCGAGCGTCTTCAACAGGGCGTTGAAGGCGCTCTTCGAGAGCATGTGCACTTCGTCGATGATGTAGACCTTGAAGCGCGCGCGCAGCGGCGCGTAGGCCGCACTCTCGCGCAGCTCGCGCACGTGGTCGACCCCGGTGTGCGAAGCCGCGTCGATCTCGACGATGTCCGCCTCCGCGCCCGCATCGGCCGCCAGACAGCGCTCGCAGGTCCCGCAGGGCTCGGCCGTGATGCCCTGCTCGCAGTTGAGCGCCTTGGCCAAGAGCCGCGCCGAGGTGGTCTTCCCCGTGCCGCGCGGCCCGGTGAACAGGTAGGCATGCCCGACGCGCCCCTCGCTGATCGCGCCGCGCAGCGTGTTGGTCGCGACGTCCTGCCCCACGACGTCGGCGAAGGAGCGCGGGCGGTACTTGCGGGCCAGGACGAGGTAGGACATCGGTGCGGGACGCAGTGTAGCGCCGTCGCGGCGCCGGGCGAGCGCGCGTCGAGCCTCGATCGCGCGCGAGCGACGAAAGCCCGCTCAGCCGCCGGGCAGGGTGCCCGCGGGGACGTGGGCGCGGATCCAGTCGCATTCGGCGCGGAGCTCCGGGACGCCGGGGATGTCGCTCTCGTTCGTGATGATGAACTTCCAGAGCATCTGCCCGTCGGCCGTCGGTTCGGAGGCGCTCCTGGAGAGCCGGCCCGGGCGGAGACTCGCCATGCTGAAGGACTCGCCGGACGGGAGGATCTTGGTCTCGTACCGGCCGGCGGCCCACTCGGCATCGAGATTCCGGGTGATGAGCCCGTTGTACTGCGCGAACAGTTGCTCCCACGCGGCGCGCAGCTCGAGCGGCGAGCGATCGCGATACTTGACCTCGAAGGGCACGGCCTCCACGGGTGAAACCGCGTCGGGCTCTTTCCCGACCTCAGGTTGTTCCGGCCTCGGATCCACAGGCGGCTCCACGAGGCGGGCCGGCGGCCGAGCAGCCGCTTCGGCGTCCGCGGACTTCGCCACAGGCTCCAGCGTCGCGAGCGCAGCGTCGGCGGACTGCTCGTCGCGGGTCCACCATACGAGTGCGGCGACCACGACGAGCAACAAGGTCAGCGGGAGTGCGAGCTTCGCGGTCATCTCACCTCAACGGGCCCTGGCCGCTTCGATCCTGTCTCGGATCCACTTGTACTCGGCTTTCAACTCCTCGGTACCCGGGATCGACTCACGATCGCGGATCACGCCCTTGACGATGGGCTTGCCGATGTCCGCGAAGCACTCGACCTGGCTCTCGAAGCGCTTCGGCGCCTTGAAGGGCACGTCGGGCTGGGTTTCGAAGGTCTCGAAGCGCCCGGCGGCGAGCTCGGCCCGCATGTACTCGAAGGCGATCTCGGACATGCGCTTCTCCAGGCTCCTGAGCACGTAGGGCAATTCCTCGTCGCTGTGGTGCCGGTACTTCTCCGCGAACGGGACCCGCGGCTGGAACCCGGAACTGCTCGCACCCGCCAGGCGCTCGACCGGCACGTCAACGCCAGCAGGAACGGTCGGCGGCGGGGCGACGAGTTCAGCGGTCTGAGGCGGTGGCTCGGCGGGTTGCGCAAGCGCGGCGCGCACCGCGGGCTCCGGCTCCACCTCGTTCTGCGCCCAGAGCGACAGCGCCGTCGTGAAGACGATGCACAGCAAGCCCAAGCCGAGGACCCACTTCACGAACACCTCCTGAAGCCGGCGCACGGCGATCGCAACGCGCGGCCGGCCCAAGCTACCACTGGCACCGGCCCAGCCCACCACGACGTCCAACCCCCGAGTGGGTCCGGGCACCTCGCACCTGGGTCGGTGTCCTTAGGGCTGCTCCGTTCCCGGCCTGACCCGGTTCGAACTCGCCCCATTGCATGGGACCGGACCCACGCGGGGGTTGGACGTTGAATTGTGATGGCGGAGAGGGGGGGATTCGAACCCCCGGTGCCGTTTCCAGCACACACGCTTTCCAAGCGTGTACCTTAAGCCGCTCAGACACCTCTCCGGGTGTGCTCGTGTCGCGTTCTTCGCGCTGCGCGGCGGAAAGATGGCGGAGAGGGGGGGATTTGAACCCCCGGTGCCCTTGCGGACACACTGGTTTTCGAAACCAGCACGTTCAGCCGCTCTGTCACCTCTCCGTGTGCGATGCGAGCCCCGCCTCATCGGCAGGGATCGCTTCCGGCCTGAGCGCCGCGGGTTCGCGCGCTCGCCGGTGATCCTGCGTCCGGGGGCCGGGCTCGCGCCCTAGCCCTCGTCGCCGCGCTTCTTGCGAAAGAACGTCTGCAGGAGCACGCGCGCCTCTTCGGCGCGCACTCCCTCCGTGATCGAGACCTGGTGGTTGGCGCGCGGGTGCGTCAGCACCTCCCCCAGCGAGCGGCAGCCGCCGAACTTCGGGTCGCGCACGGCCCACACGACGCGGGCGACGCGCGCGTGGACCAGCGCCCCGGCGCACATGAAGCAGGGCTCGACCGTGGAGTACACGGTCGCCCCCGGCAGGCGCATCGCGCTCAGCGCGCGCGCCGCTTCGGAAAGCGCCAGGAGTTCGGCGTGCGCGGTGGGATCGCGACGCGTCCGGGTCGAGTTGTGAGCGCGGGCGACGACCCGTCCGTCGAGCACCACGACGGCGCCGATCGGAACCTCGTCCTCGCGCTCGGCCGCGCGCGCCTCGTCGAGCGCCAACCCCATCAGGTGTTGGTCTTCTTCGGACGGCTCGCAGCCGGGTTCAGGACGGGTTTCCAAGGCGCGTCGCGGTCGGGGGGTCGGCGTCGCGTCCCCCGCTCCCCGGCTGGGAGCCGTCGAGCGGAGGGTTGAGCTGGTACACCCAAGTGGACTCGAACCACTAACCTTCTGATCCGTAGTCAGATGCTCTATCCAATTGAGCTATGGGTGCGCGGGGCGAAGGTTGTAGCCGCGCCCCCGGGGGCTGTCAAGGAAGGCAGGCGCGCGCGGGGCGGCCCCTCCGCGACCCGGAAAACGCGCGCGGAAGGGCCCCGGCGCGGGCGTGCGCGCACTCGCCTGCGCTTGGATTCGGTGCCGCGACGGATAGGCTCTCGGCATGAGCGCGCGCGCCACGATCCCGCACCTCGTCAGCCTCCAGGACCTCGGCGACCGCGAGCTCGAGGACCTGCTCGACCTGTCGCTGCGCATCAAGCGCCGCGCCTCGCCCTTCCGGCTGGAGGGCAAGAGCGTCGGCCTGCTCTTCTTCCGGCCCTCGCTGCGCACGCGCGCCTCCTTCGAGGCCGCGATGCACCAGCTGGGCGGCAGCGTGATCCACCTGACCGCCGCTTCGGACTTCTGGGAGCTCGAGTCGCAGGAGGGCGCGCGCATGGACGGCAAGGCGCCCGAGCACGTCAAGGACGCCGCGCAGGTGCTCTCGCGCTACGTCAACGCCTTGGCGATCCGCCCCGCGCTGGGCGGCCAGTCGTGGAGCGTCGACCGGCGCGACACGGTGATCCAGAGCTGGGCGCGCCACGCGCGCGTGCCGGTGATCAACATGGAGAGCGCGATGGGCCACCCGCTGCAGGCGCTGGCCGACCTGTTGACCATGCGCGAGACGCTGGGCGAGCTGCAGGGCAAGGAGCTGGCGATCACCTGGACCCACTCGACCACGTCGGCCAGCTCCGCGGTGACGAACTCGCTCCTGCTGGCGGCGCTGCGCGCCGGGATGAAGGTGCGCGTCGCGCATCCGGCGGGCTACGAGCTCGACGACCAGGTGCTGGGCGAAGCGGCGGGCATGGCGGAATCGAAGCGCACTTCGTTCGACACCGGCATGGGCGCCGCCGAGGCGATCCAGGGCGCGCACATCGTGTACGCGCGCTCGTGGCAATCGCTCGAGGACTACGGCAACCCGACGCTGAGCGCCAGCCGCCGCGCGCGCACCTCGGGCTGGACGATCGACGAGGCGCTGATGAAGAAGGGCAAGGACGCGCGCCTGATGCATGCCATGCCGGTGCGCCGCAACGTCGAGGTCACCGACGAGCTGCTCGACGGGCCGCGCAGCCTGGTCTACGAGCAGGCCGAGAACCGGCTGCACTCGCAGAAGGCGCTGCTCGTGTCGCTGTTGCGCGAGAAGGCCGCCGGCTGAGGCCGGGGAGCTGCCGATGCCCGTCGAATTCGAACTGAACGGCCGGCCGGTCTCGCTCGACGCGGACCCGTCGATGCCGCTCTTGTGGGTGCTGCGCGACGAGCTGGCGCTCCACGGCACCAAGTACGGCTGCGGCATGGCGCAGTGCGGCGCCTGCACCGTGCACGTCGACGGCGACGCGGTGCGCTCGTGCGTGCTGCCGCTCGCGGCGCTGCAGGGGCGCAAGGTGACGACCATCGAGGGTCTCGAGCGTCTCGGGGGCCGCGAGGCCGCGGCGCTGCGCCAGGCCTGGATCGAACTCGAGGTGCCGCAGTGCGGCTACTGCCAGACCGGCCAGCTGATGAGCGCCTGTGTGCTGCTGCGCGAGCGCGCGCGCCCCAGCGACGCCGACATCGACGCCGCCATGGCGGGCAACGCCTGCCGCTGCGCCACCTACCAGCGCATCCGCGCCGCGATCCACCGCGCAGCCGAGACCGCAGCCGAGCGCGCAGGCGGTGGCGGATGAACGCCGGCACGGGCCTCTCGCGCCGCACGTTCCTGCACGTCGCCGCGGCGGCGGGCGGCGGGCTGTTGATCGCGCTCGAGCTGCCCGCCGAGTCGGCCCGGGCGTCCGCGGGCTCCCCCGCCGCGCCCGCGCCCGACTTCGCGCCCAACGCCTTCGTGCGCATCGCGGCCGACGGCACGGTGACCGTGCGCATCAACAAGGCCGAGATGGGCCAGGGCGTCAGCACCTCGCTGGCGATGGCGCTGGCCGAGGACCTCGACGCCGACTGGCGCAAGGTGCGCATCGAGTTCGCGCCCGCGCACCGCGACTACGCGCACCCGGGCTACCCGATCCAGTTCACCGGCGGCAGCACCAGCACGCTGGGCATGACCGAGCCGATGCGCCGCGCGGGAGCGCTCGCGCGCCACATGCTGGTCGCGGCGGCGGCCTCGATGTGGGGCATCGCGCCCGAGGAATGCCGCACCGAGGCCGGCCAGGTGCAGCACCCCGCCTCGCAGCGGCGCGCGCTGTACGGCAGCCTGATCGAGCTCGCGGCGGGCCAGCCCGTGCCGGGCGAGCTGGCGCTCAAGCCCGCGTCGCAGTTCCGCCTGCTCGGCCAGCGCGTGCACCGCCTCGACACGCCGGCCAAGGTCGCGGGCACGGCGCAGTTCGGCCTCGACGTCTACCCGCCGGAGGTCCGGACGGCGCTGGTCGCGCACCCGCCGACTTTCGGCGGCAAGCTGCGCTCGCTCGACGACCGCGCCGCGCGCGCCGTGCCGGGCGTGCTCGACGTGCTCGACGTCGGCTCGGGCGTCGCCGTCGTCGCCGAGGGCTTCTGGGCCGCGAAGCGCGGCCGCGACGCGCTGCGCATCGAATGGGACGGCGGTCCGGACGCGGCGCTCGCCAGCGAGACGCTCAGGGCCGAGTATCGCGCGCGCGCGCGACAACCCGGCAAGGTGGCGCGCCTGACCGGCGCGGTCGAGCCGGCCCTGAAGGCTGCCGCGCGCACGCTGGAGGCCGACTACGAGCTGCCCTACCTGGCGCACGCCGCGATGGAGCCGCTCAACTGCGTCGTCGTGCCGCGCGAGGTCGGGGCCGAGATCTGGGCCGGCACGCAGTTCCAGACCGTCGACCAGGCCGCGGCGGCGCAGGTCTTCGGCACCACGCCCGACAAGATCGAGCTGCACACCACCTTCCTCGGCGGCGGCTTCGGCCGGCGCGCCAACCCGGCCTCCGACTACATCGTCGAGGCCTGCGAGATCGCCAAGGCGACGCGCCGACCGATCAAGCTGGTCTGGACGCGCGAGGACGACCTGCGCTCGGGCTACTACCGGCCGATGTGGCACAGCCACGTCGCGGCCGGCCTCGACGCCGCGGGCGCGATCGTCGCCTGGCGCCACCGCATCGTCGGCCAGTCGATCCTGGCCGGCACCTTCTTCGCGGCCTTCCTGGTCAAGGACGGCATCGACAGCACCTCGGTCGAGGGCGCGGAGGACCTGCCCTACGCGATCCCGAACGTGCAGGTCGAGCTGGCGACGACGAAGGTCGCGGTGCCGACCCTGTGGTGGCGCTCGGTCGGCCACTCGCACACGGCCTTCGTGGTCGAGAGCTTCCTCGACGAGCTGGCGCACGCGCGCGGCGTCGACCCGGTCGCGCTGCGGCGCGAGCTGCTCGCCGACCAGCCGCGCCACCTGGGCGTGCTCGAGCTGGCGGTCGCGCGCGCGGGCTACGGCCGCGAACTGCCGGCCGGCCGCGCGCACGGCGTCGCGGTGCATTTCTCGTTCAACACCTACGTCGCGATGGTGCTCGAGGTCTCGCTCGAGCAGGGTTGGCCGCGCGTCCACAAGGCGACCGTCGCGGTCGACTGCGGCCGCACGATCAACCCCGACACGGTCGAGGCGCAGCTCGAGGGCGCCGTCGGCTTCGCGCTGGGCACGGCTCTGTACTCCGAGGTCACGCTGCGCGACGGCCGCGTGCAGCAGTCGAACTTCCACGACTACCGTCTGCTGCGCATCCACGAGATGCCCAAGGTCGACGTGCACCTCGTGCCGAGCGAAGTGGCCTCGACCGGCGTCGGCGAGCCGGGCGTGCCGCCGGTCGCGCCGGCGCTGTGCAACGCGCTGTTCCGCCTGACCGGCAAGCGCCTGCGCCGCCTGCCGCTGCGCGCGGAGGACCTGCGATGAAGCCCGCGGCCCTGGTGTGCGCCGCCGCCGCCGCGACGGCGCTGCTCTTGGCGCAGTGCGCGAGCCCGAGCGAACGACCCGACGCGCCGTCGAGCGCGGAGCGCGGCGCCGCCGCCTTCGCGACGGTCTACCGCGTGCTGCAACACCCGCGCTGCCTCAACTGCCACCCCGCGGGCCGCGTGCCACTGCAAGGCGACGACAGCCGCCCCCACGGCCAGTTCGTGCAAGGCGGCGACGACGGCCAGGGCCTCTTCAGCCAGCGCTGCGCGAGCTGCCACTTCGCGACGCCCGTCCCCGGCCCCAACCTGCCGCCGGGCGCACCCAACTGGCACCTGCCCGCCGCCGACATGCCGCTGATCTTCCAAGGCCGCAGCGCCACAGAACTCGCGCGCCAACTCGCGGATCCGGCGCACAACGGCGGCAAGACGCCGGCCGAACTCCTGGCCCACGTCACGCACGACCCGCTCGTGCTCTGGGGCTGGAACCCGGGCCAGGGCCGCACGCCGGTCGACGTCCCCCACGCCGACTTCGTGGCCGCCGTGCGCACCTGGATCGAGGCCGGCTGTCCGGCGCCGAAGTAGGTGCGGGCGATCAGCTCGGCGTCGCGCTCCCCGGCCGCGGCCCGAGCGGCGGCTGGCTGTAACGCCCCAGCCCGTAGTGCTGCTGCAGCGCGTCGCGGTGCGTGGCGAGGAAGAGCAAGTCCTTGTCGCGGCCGGCTGCCTCTTTGGCGCGGACGAGGTCCTCGAGGTTCGCGACGCAAAGAGCGCTGTCGCGCACGGCGAACTCCCGGCGCGCCGGCCAGACCGCCTCGAAGTCGAAGGCCCCCATCACGAACGTCAGGTCGATCCAGAGCAGTCCCCGCCGCGCGCGCGTCAACGCCCGATTCTCGACGACGCGCTCGGCGAGCCAGCGATCGCGCGGCTGGTCGAGCGGTTCGCCGGAGACCGTCAGCTCCAGGCCCGCTCCTTCGCAGACCTCCCATGCGGCGAGCAGGTTGTCCGGGTCGGCCGGCAGGTAGAGATCGAAGTCCTGCGTGCTGAACAGGAGCCCGGGGTGCGGCGCGTAGTAGTTGATTCCGCTGATCCCGATCAACAGGTAGCGGACCTTGCGCTGCTGCAGAGCGGCGACGACCGCTTCGAATTCGACCTGCGCGCTCACTCGGGCCCCCACACGCTGTCGTAGCTCCTGCGCCACGCTCGCTGCGCTTCGAGCACCCAGGTCTTGTCCGCCCCCGGCCGGTTGCACTCCATGTCCGCCTGGCGCCGCGTCAGCTCCCAATGTTCCTCGCTGACCGGCACGACGCCGTAGCGCAGCGCGATCTCGCGCACCTCCGGGGAGGCTCTTGGGAGCCGAGGGGTAGAGGGATCGTCGGGGCCTGCGCTCACGCGAGCACGAGCATACGAAAGGCCGCGACTCACCGTGGCTCGGGCCTGCGGCCCGGAGAGCCGCGGGCCCGGCACCGGAGTCGGGAACAGTGGAACCTGGCCCTCGCTCGATCCTTGGCGTGGGGCCATGAGCAGGCGGGACCAGCGGAAGTACCATAAGCGCGCCGGGTGCGGAGCGCAGGCAAGAGCGGTACACCCCTTCACGCTCGCCGCGGGCCCGAATGAAACGCATCGTCGCTCTCGTCTCGATCCTGCTGGTCGCGCTGCTCATCGTCCTGTGGGAGCGGCGCGAGGAGGCGCGTGACCTGCCTACGGTCGAACCTCGGGCTGAAGCTCCGTCCCGCTCGGTCGCGCTCGAAGCTCCGTCGGACCTGGCACGGCCTGACTCCGAGCCGAGATCCGAGGCCGGCCCGGCCGTCGCGCCCGTACCTGTCGCCGCAACCCTTGCCGCAGCGGCCGACGACGCGGCAGCGCGTGCAGCCCACGGTGTCTACGGCCGCGTGCTGGACGACCTCGGGTTGCCCGTGACTCGATTCGAACTCGAGTTTCGCGAGCGCGGGAACTGGTCTGGAAGGAGCTACGCGACCGGCAGGGAAGAGCCGAGCCGCGCGAAGGTCGAGGATTCTCGCGGGGAGTTTCGGATCGGAACGGCCGGGCAGGGCGAGTGGATGCTGACGGCACACGGCGCGGGCTCCGCGCGCTCGACGCCGATGCTGGTCCGACTGCCTGGCACGGAAATGCCCATCGAGCTGACGATTCCTCGTCCCGCGAGCCTGCTCGGTCGAGTGACCACGCACGACGGCGCTCCCCTCGATGGCGCGCGGATCTTCGTCCATGTCGGTCCCGAGCGCCTGCCTTCGTTCGACTTCGGTCGGCCCCCTGAGCCCGATGCCACCAGCGACGCGCTCGGTCGGTTCCACGTGCCCGCGACCTTTCCCGGGGGAGTGCGAGTCCTAGCCCGGCATCCGCAGCACTGCGAGAGCGTCTGGACGGAGGTCGAGCTCCAGCCTGGGGGAGCGACCGAGGTCCTGCTCGTGATGCAGCTTGGCGGCCGCGTGGTAGGCAGGATCGATCCGGCCTACGGCGACACGGCGAACCGGGAGTTGAGCCTGATTCCTTCCCGCGGGACCATCGGGTGGACCAGCGCACGGAGCGATGGAACCGGGCGGTTCGTCATCGAGCACGTTGTGCCCATGGAGTACGTCGCAGAACTCCGGGAAGCGAATGCGTCGCAGGCTTCTCCATCGACGTCTCCAAGCCTTTCGGTGCGGAAGAGGATCTCCGTTCGTGCTGGAGAGACCACGACCGTCGAATTCGCTCCTTCGAACGATCGTCTGTCCGTGCGCGGTAGGGTGAGCTGTCAGGGGCAGGCGATCAGCGGAGTCGAAGTCCTCGCGACGCCCGACGGCGCAGGGGCAGAGACCCGGAATGCCGTGAAGACCCAGCTGGATGGACGCTTCGTCCTCCAGCTCGATGCACCGGGCGACTACATCTTCTGGGTGTGCGGAGATCAGGGCACGCTCCAGTCCCAGACCATTCGCGTCCCGCCCGATCCGATGGACGAGGTCGTCATCGAGGTGTCCTGCGGTTCTCTCTCGGGTACGGTGCGTTCGAAGGACGGTCGAGCACTGGCCGACGTGCTCGTGACGGTGCTGCGTGTCGCTGTCGAGGGCGAGGACGAGCTGCGATCGTTCGGCAGGCGCTACCGGAGGACGGACACGGATGCTGACGGTCGATTCGAGTTCGGTCTGCTCCCCGCGGGTACCTACGAGGTCCGCGCACCGGACGGATTCTTCAGCGACACTCCGCCCCCTCGCAATCCCTATGGCCGGGCCGTCCTGATCTGCAAGGTCGACGGCGCGACGGTCGCACCCCGGATCGAGATGACGCTGCCGAGCGAGGGGCGCCTGCACGGTCGCATCCTGACACCGGACGGCACGTCTGTGGACAATGCGGTGATCAAGGTCATCGACGACAAGGGCGTCGCGCAATCGGCGTACTTCGACGCCCGGAGCGACGCGACGGGATCGTTCGAGGTGCTCTCGCTCGCCGCGGGTACCTATCGAGTCCTCGTCCGGAAGGGCGAGCGACGTTGCACCAGCGAGCCGGTGGTCGTCGAGGAAGGCAAGACGGCCGCCTTGAGGATTGAGTTGCCCTGACCCTTCACCGAGCACCGTCGCCGGACTGCGACGGCCGAGGGAACCGGGTGGCGACCGACAATCCCGCCTGCTCTCGCCCCGCCGCCGTTCTCGACACTACCCTCTCCCCCATGCCCGGCTACGTCGCCTTCCTGCGCGCGGTCAACGTCGGCGGCCGCAACGCCGTGCCGATGGCGGAGCTGGCGCGGCGCTGCACGGCGCTGGGCTGGACCGGCGTGCGCACCTTCCTCGCCAGCGGCAACGTCTACTTCGAGGCGCCGCGCGCGAAGGAGACGACGCTCGCCGCGCGCGCCAGCGCGATGATCGGCGCCTGGCGCGGCTTCGAGGTGCCGGTCGTCGTGCGCCGCATCGACGCGCTCGCGGCGCGCGTGGCAGCCAAGCCCTTCGCGCGCTGCAAGCTCGCCGGCGGCGAGAAGCTCTACGTCGCCTTCCTCGCCGGGGCGCCAGCGCGGCAGCCGAAGCTTCCGTTGGTCGATCCCCGCGAGGGCCTCGAGGCCTTCGCGCTGCTCGACCAGGACCTGTTCCTCGTCGCGCGCCTGGTGCGGGGCCAGAGCGGCTCGCCCAACGACCTCGCCGAGCGCGCCACGGGGGTGGCGGCCACGACGCGCAACTGGAACACGGTCGAGAAGATCGTCGCCGCCTCGGTCCCGAAGCGCTGAGCCGGCCTGAAAAGCCCCGGCCCGGCCTTGCCTCGGCGCGCCGACGCTCCATCATCTGCCTTCGGCCGAGGGGGTGGACGGAACGGCCGTCGCGCGTCGCCACGCACCCCCCGCGCCGCGCCATGTCCGCCCCCGACTTCGCCCACCTCCACGTCCACTCCGAGTACAGCCTGCTCGACGGGGCCAACCGCATCTCGGACCTGATCGCGGCCTGCCAGAAGGACGGGCAGAAGGCGCTCGCGCTGACCGACCACGGCAACATGTTCGGCGCGATCGAGCTGTACCAGGCGGCCCAGAAGGGCGGCATCAAGCCGATCGTCGGCTGCGAGGTCTACATCGCGCGCCGCTCGCGCTTCGAGCCGCACAACAAGGCCAAGGGCAACGGCTACCACCACCTGACGCTGCTCGCGCGCACGCAGGAGGGCTACCAGAATCTGATCAAGCTCGCCTCGCTGGCCTACCTCGAGGGCCTGCACTTCCGGCCGCGCATCGACCGCGAGCTGTTGGCGCGCCACGCGCGCGGCATCTCGTGCCTCTCGGGCTGCCTGGCGAGCGAGCTCTCGCAGCTGGCGCTGGCCGGCAAGGAGCAGGAAGCCGAGGAGCTGGCCTCGACCTGGCGCGACGTCTTCGGTCCCGAGCACTTCTGGCTCGAGCTGCAGCGCAACGGCCTCGATCTGCAGGCGCGCGTCAACGAGACCCTGGTGCGCATCCACCAGCGCACCGGCATGCCGCTGGTCGCGACCAACGACATCCACTACCTGCGCCAGGAGGACTGCCAGGCGCAGGACATCCTGTTGTGCATCAACACCGGCGCCAAGCGCAGCGAGGCCAAGCGCTTCCGCTTCGAGACCGACACGCTGTTCTTCAAGACGCGCGCCGAGATGGCGGACATGTTCCGCGACCTGCCCGACACCGTGACGGCGACGATGGACGTCGCCGAGCAGGTCGACGTCAAGATCGAGTTCGGCAAGTACCACCTGCCGATCTTCAAGCCCGACAGCGCCGAGAGCGCCGACGTGCTCTTCGACCGGCTGCTGGAGGAGGGCCTGGCGCGCCTCTACCCGCCGGGCCGGGCCGATGCCGCGCGCGCGCGCGAGCGCGTCGACTACGAGCGGCGCGTGATCCGCGAGCTGGGCTTCGTCTCCTACTTCCTGATCGTCTGGGACCTGATCCGCTGGGCGCGCGCCAACGGCGTGCCGGTCGGGCCCGGGCGCGGCTCGGCGGCCGGCTCGATCGTGGCCTATCTCCTGGGCATCACCAAGGTCGACCCGCTGCGCTACGACCTGCTGTTCGAGCGCTTCCTCAACAGCGCGCGCGTGTCGATGCCCGACATCGACATCGACTTCTGCAAGGACGGCCGCGAGAAGGTGCTCGACTACACGCGCCGGCGCTACGGCGCCGAGAACGTGGCGCAGATCGTGACCTTCGGCACGATGGCCTCGCGCACCGTGGTGCGCGACGTCGGCCGCGTGCTCGACCTGCCGCTCAAGGACGTCGACAAGATCGCCAAGAAGATCCCGGCCGGGCCCAACGCGCCCTCGCTGGCGGAGGCGCTGGCCAAGGACCAGGACCTGATCGCGATCCAGAAGGAGCGGCCCGACCTGGCCGAGCTGTTCCAGCTCTCCGTGCCGCTCGAGGGCCTGGCGCGCCACATCTCGACGCATGCCGCGGGCGTGGTGATCGCCGACAAGCCGATCGTCGAGTACGTGCCGCTGGCCAAGAACGGCGACGACGTGACGACGCAGTGGTCGATGACGCAGCTCGAGGACCTCGGGCTGCTCAAGATGGACTACCTCGGGCTGCGCACGCTGACGATCCTGGAGAAGACGCTGGTCAACATCCGCCAGCGCGGTGGCACGCCGCCCGACCTCGACCAGCTGCCCGAGAAGGACGCGCGCACGTACCAGTTGTTGATGTCCGGCGACACGCTGGGCGTGTTCCAGCTCGAATCCGACGGGATGAAGAAGCTCCTGGCGCGGCTCAAGCCGGACTGCTTCGAGGACCTGATCGCCGTGCTGGCGCTGTACCGGCCGGGCCCGCTGGAGTCGGGCATGGTCGAGATGTTCACGCGCCGCAAGCACGGCCAGGAGCCGATCGCCTACCAGCACGCCTCGCTGGAGCCGATCCTGCGCGACACCTACGGCTGCATCGTCTACCAGGAACAGGTGATGCTGATCTCGAACGTGCTGGGCGGCTTCTCGCTCAACGAAGCCGACAACCTGCGGAAGGCGATGGGCAAGAAGAAGCCCGAGATCATGGCGCGCTTCGCCGACCAGTTCGTCGCCGGCGCGCTGGCCAACAAGTGCGCGGAAGGCGTGGCGCGCGAGACCTGGGACAACATCGTCAAGTTCGGCGGCTACGGCTTCAACAAGTCGCACTCGACCGCCTATGCCCTGCTGACGTACCAGACCGCCTTCCTCAAGGCCAACTTCCGCAGCGCCTTCCTGGCCGCGAACCTGTCGTGCGAGATGAACGACTCCGACAAGGTGCGCGACTTCGTCGACGACGCGCGCCGCGCGGGGATCAAGATCCTGCTGCCCGACATCCGCCACTCGCAGTGGGAGTTCGTGCCCGAGGACGACGGCATCCGCTTCGGCTTCGGCGCGATCAAGGGCACGGGCGAGAAAGCGATCGAGGCGCTCCACCGCGCGCGCGCGCGGCTCTCGGCCGAGGGCACGCCGCTGACGCTGCACGCGCTGACCGAGGCCGTCGACCCCACCGAGGTCGGCCGGCTCAACTGGGAGGCGCTGATCAAGGCCGGCGCCTTCGAGAACTCGGGCCACAACCGCGGCGCGGTGCTGGCGGCGCTCGACGCCGCGCTGTCCGACGGCGCGCGCGCGGCGCGCGACCGCAAGTCGGGGCAGGCGTCCTTGTTCGGCGCCGCGCCCGAGGCCAGCGTGGCGAGTGCCGCGCCCGGCGACGGCATCGACGCGTCCAAGGCCTTCACCCGCGCCGACACGCTGCAGGCCGAGTTCGAGACGCTGGGCTTCTACCTCTCCGGCCACCCGCTCGAGGAGCGCGCCGGCCTGCTGGCGCTGCTCTCGACCACGCGTTTCGAGCAGCTCCCCGAGCTCGCCGGGGGCAGCGAGGTGACGCTGGCGGGCCTGATCCTCTCCAAGACCGAGAACGTGGTGAAGACTGGCAAGCTGGCCGGTCGAAAGATGTGCCGGTTCCGTCTCGAGGACCTGCGCGGTTCGGTCGGGGTCACCTGCTTCCCGCGCACCTACGAAGAGAACAAGGCCAAGATCGAGGACGGCAACGTGGTCGTGGTGCGCGCCAAGCTGGAACAGGATGCCGAGGAGCCGGCGCTGCTGCTCGACGAGGTCTTCACCGTCGAGGAGGCGCTCAACCGTTTCCAGGGCGGCGTGCTGATCGAGATCGGCCTGCACGACGGCGAGCGCCTGCCGCGGCTGCGCGAGCTCCTGGCGCGCTTCAAGGGCCGCTCGCCGCTGTACCTGGCCGTCGAAGGCGCCGACGGACGCACGCGGCGCGTGCGCGCGGGCAACGAGCTCTCGGTCGCGGTCAGCTCGGACCTGGCGCGCGAGGTCGAGGCCCTGCTCGGCCGCGGGCGGCTGCGGCTGGCGCGCGTATGATCCCGCGCGCCCTGATCGTGGCCGCCGTGGCCGCCTCGCTCGCCGGCTTCGCCGCCACGCTGGCGCTCGAGGTCGAGGGCCCGACGCCGGTCGACGAGCAGGTGCTGTTGAGCGACGCCTCGGCCTTCGCCGACGAGCGGCCGCGCACCAGCGCGCGCCTCGACGGCGAGCTCGCGACCCGCGGCGCCTCGGCGGCGCTGCCCGCCGCCGCGGAGCCGCAGGCGCCCGAGGGCGCACGCCGCGAGCAGTCGCGCCAGCACCCCAACGGCCAGCTGCGCGACCAGGTCGCGCTCGACGCCAGCGGCCGGCCGCACGGCACGTACGCGAGCTACTTCGAGTCCGGCGCGGTGTGGGAGACCGGCCAGTTCGAGCACGGCGCCAAGACCGGCGTGTGGCGCGTGCTGCACGAGAACGGCACGCTGCGCGAGGAATCGACCTTCGTCGCCGGGCGCGCCGAGGGACTGCGCCGCACCTGGAACAGCGAAGGCGCGCTGCTGCGCGAGGTCACGCTGCACGGCCTGCCCGACGGACCGGCGACGAGCTGGCACGCCAACGGCCAGCTCGAGAGCCAGGGGGCCTACGACCAGGGCCAGCGCACCGGCCCCTGGCGCTTCTGGAACCCCGACGGCAGCGAGGACGTGCGCCGCTCGGGCGAGTACCTCGGCGACCGGCGCGTCGAGGGCTGAGAGGCGCCAGCAAGACAGCGGCCCGCCGCGCCTCGAGGGTGCGACGGGCCGCGTGGATCGAGGCCGGAGCGCTCAGGCCTTGGCGGCCGGGGTCTTCTGGCCCTTGGCCTTCGGGGCCTTGGCCGGCTTGGCCTGGGCGGCCGCGGCCGGAGCCTCGGGTGCCGCACCTTCCTTGGGCGTGCGCTCGACGAACTCGAGCAGCGCGCGCTGGCCGTTGTCGCCCAGCCGGTTCTTCGAGAGGCGCAGGATGCGGCAGTAGCCGCCCGGGCGCGTCGCGAAGCGCGGGCCGATCACGTCGAACATCTTGGCCGTGGCCTGCTTGTCGCGCAGCTGGTCGAAGACCCGCCGGCGGCGGACCATCGTGGCCTGCTTGGCGATCGTCACCAGCTTCTCGACGAAGGGCTTGACGACCTTGGCCTTGGCCGGAGTCGTGACGACGCGCTCGTGCATCACGAGGCTGACCGCCATGTTGCGCATCAGCGCGTCGCGGTGGGACGTCGTGCGTCCCAGCTTGTTGCCTGCTACCCGGTGTCTCATTTCACGTCTCCTTGCTCGTGGCGGTCCGCGTCCGCGAGGACGCGCGCCGCTCAGGCCATGCCCAGGGATAGTCCCCGTTCGGCCAGCTTGTTCTTGATCTCGGTCAAGCTCGTCTTGCCGAGGTTCTTCAGGTTCATGACCTCGTTCTCGCTCATGCGCACGAGGTCACGCAGCGTCTGGATGTTCGCGCCGTCGAGGCAGTTGCGCGCACGCACCGAGAGCTCGAGACCCGAGATCGGCTGCTCGAGCGCGTTGTTGAGCTCGGTGGTCTCGCGGTTCTTGCGGTTGAACTCGCTGGTCGAGGGGTCCTCGGCCACCGGGTTGGCGTCGCGGCTCGAGCTGTAGAGCACGAAGGGGTTGAGGTGCTTGCGGTAGATCTTGGCCGACTCGACCAGCGCCAGCTCGGGCGTGATCGTGCCGTCGGTCCAGACTTCCAGCACCAGCCGGTCGTAGTTCGTCAGCTTGCCGACGCGCGTGGCCTCGATCGAGTAGCGCACGCGCTGCACGGGCGAGAAGATCGAGTCGACCGGGATCGTCCCCAGCGGGGTGGTCTCGGTCATGTTCTCGTCGGCCGCGATGTAGCCGCGGCCCTTGCGCAGCACCAGCTCGCAATGGAACGGGCGCTCGCCGGTCAGCGTGCAGATCAACAGGTCGCGATTGGAGACGCGGGCGTCGCCCTCGCACTGCACGTCGGCGCCGGTGACCGGGCCCTTGCCCTTCTTGGAGATCTTGCAGGTCAGCTCGTTCTGGCCTTCCCAGGACACGCGCAGGCGCTTGAGGTTCAGGATCAGGTCCGTGACGTCCTCGTAGATGCCCTCGAGCGTGTCGAACTCGTGCTGCGCGCCGTCGATCTTGACCAGCGCCACGGCCGTGCCCTCGATCGAGGACAACAGCACGCGCCGCAGGCCGTTGCCGATCGTGTGGCCGAAGCCGCGCTCGAAGGGTTCGATCAGGAACTTGCCGTACGTGTCGGTCAGGGTCTCGGAGACCGGCTGCACCTTGTTGGGCAGCTCGAAATTGCGCCAGCGGATTCTCATGGTTGCCTCGAAGGAGACGGTTCGGGGGATCGGGATCAGGCAGTGCGCCGGCCGTTGCGAGTGCTCCACCACGGGTCGTCTCCCGCCCGCGGTGTGGGCCTCATCTGCAACCGGTGCACGATCGGTGCTTGTCGGGCGGCCTACTTCGAGCAGAGCTCGATGATCAGCTGCTCCTGGATCGGGTGCGGGACGTCCTCGCGGCGCGGGATGGCGACGATGCGCGAGCTGAGCGCGTCGGCCTTGACCTCGAGCCAGGCCGGCACGGGCTGCGACTTGTTCACCTCGATGGCCTCGCTGACGATCTTCTTCGTGCGCTCGCGCGAAGCGGGCGTGACGACGTCGCCGGGGCGGACCATGAAGCTGCACACGTCGACCTTGCGGCCGTTGACCGTCACGTGACCGTGGTTGATCAACTGGCGCGCGTGGTTGCGCGAGAGCGCGAACCCGCTGGCCAGCAACACGTTGTCAAGGCGGCGTTCCAGCAGCATCATCAGGTTCTCGCCCGTGTTGCCCTTGAGGCGCTCGGCCTCCTGGAAGTAGCGCTTGAACTTGGCTTCGTGCACGCCGTAGATGCGCTTGAGCTTCTGCTTCTCGCGCAGGCGCACGCCGTACTCGGTCAGCTTGGCGCGCTTCTGCGCGTGCACGCCGGGCGGGTAGTCGCGACGCGAGAGGGCGCACTTCTCGGTGAAGCAGCGCTGGCCTTTCAGGAAGAGCTTCATGCCCTCCCGGCGGCAGAGCTTGCACTTGTCGGCAATGATGCGGGACATGTCCGTTTCCTCGTGATCAGACGCGACGACGCTTGCGCGCGCGGCAGCCGTTGTGGGGCAAGGGCGTCACGTCTTCGAGCGACAGCACCTTGAGTCCGGTGTTGGAGAGCGCGCGCACGGCCGACTCGCGACCGGAGCCCGCGCCCTTGACCCGGACCTCGACCTCGCGCACGCCGAAGCGCATCGCGACCGAAGCAGCCTGTTCCGCGGCACGCTGGGCGGCGAAGGGCGTCGACTTGCGCGTGCCCTTGAAGCCCACGACCCCGGCCGAACCGACCGAGATGACCTCGCCGGCGTGGGTGGTGATCGTGACCAGCGTGTTGTTGAAGGTGGCCTTGACGTGCGCGACCGCGCGCGCGTCGACCTTCTTGCCCTTCTTGACCTTGGGGACCTTGGCCGGCGCGCCAGCCTTGTCCCCCGCGGCCTTGTCGGCACCCTTCTCGGCCGGCTTGTCGGCCTTCTCGGGCTTGTCCGTCGGTGCGTTGGTGTCTTTGGCCATGGCCTACTTCATTCCCTTCACGGACTTCTTGCCGGCGACCGTCTTGCGCGGTCCCTTGCGTGTGCGCGAGTTGGTGCGCGTGCGCTGGCCGCGCACCGGCAGGCCGCGGCGGTGCCGCGTGCCGCGGTAGCAGCCGATGTCGCGCAGGCGCGAGATGTTCGAGGAGACTTGGCGGCGCAGCGTGCCCTCCACCGCGTACTCCTTCTGCAGGTGGTTCGCGATGCCGGCCAGCTGCTCCTCGGTCAGGTCGCGCGCCTTCATGCCCGGATCGAGCTTGAGGGCGGCACAGACCTTGGCCGAAGTCGGACGGCCGACGCCGTACACGTAGGTGAGCGCGATTTCGAGGCGCTTCTGGGGGGGAATGTCGACACCGATGACACGCGGCATGGTCTTGTCCTTGGTTGGAACGCGGGCCTCAGCCCTGGCGTTGCTTGTGGCGCGGCTCCGTGCAGATCACTCGCACAACGCCCCGTCGCCGGACGATCTTGCAGTGGACGCACATGCGCCGGATGCTGGAACGGACCTTCATGGGATCAATCCTTCTTCCGCCGCTCGCCGCGGCAGATGATTCTTCCTTTGGAGAGGTCGTAGGGCGACATCTCCACGGTGATCTTGTCGCCGGGCAGGATGCGGATGTAGTGCATGCGCATCTTGCCGCTGACGTGGGCCAGGATCTCGTGACCCGACTCGAGTCGCGCGCGGAAGCGCGCGTTGGGCAGCGATTCGGTCACGATGGCCTCGACGGTGATCGGTTCTTCCTTGGCCATCAGGCACTCCTCGCTTCGGGGGAAGCCTGGGGCGGGAAGCCCTGGGACCGCAGATCCTCGAACACCATCTCGGGCGGGCGGTTGCCGTCGACGTTGGCCAGCAGGCCGCGCGCGCCGTACCAGGCCTCCAGCGGCTGCGTCTGCTGGCGGTAGACCGCCAGGCGCTTGCCGAAGACCTCGGCCGAGTCGTCGCTGCGCTGCACGACCTCGCCGCCGCACTTGTCGCAGCGGCCCGGTTCGCGGGGCGGCGAGTGCTTCAGGTGGTGCACGTGGCTGCAGCGCTGGCAGGTCAGACGGCCGGTGATGCGCTCGAGCAGCACGGCGTCGGGAACCTGGAGGTTGAGCACGCGCACCGTGTCGCGCGGCGCGAGCCGGCGCGCCAGCGCGTCGGCCTGCGGGATCGTGCGCGGGAAGCCGTCGAGCAGGAAGCCGCCGGCGCAGTCGATCTTGCTCACGCGCTCGAAGAGCATGTCGAGCACCAGCTCGTCGGGAACCAGCTGACCGGCGTCCATGAACTTCTGGGCCTGCTTGCCGAGCTCCGTGCCCTGGGCGCGGTGCTCGCGGAACAAGTCGCCGGTCGAGACGTGCGGCAGCGCCAGCGCGCCGGAGAGCCGGCTCGCCTGCGTGCCCTTGCCTGCGCCGGGGGGCCCGAAGAGGATCAGGACGCGCGCCATGGTCAGCTCTGGCCGCCTCCCGGGGGCTTCTGGGTCCAGCCCGTGCCGGTCTGCTTCATGAAGCCCTCGTAGTTGCGCATCGTCAGCTGGGCGTTGAGCCGGTCGACGAGTTCGAGCGCCACGCCCACCACGATCAGCACCGACGTGCCGCCCAGGAAGTAGCGCATGTCGTTGGGCATCGACTGGTTGGCGGTCACGAAGGCCGGCAGGATCGCGATCATGGCCAGGAAGGCCGCGCCGGCGAGCGTGATGCGCGTCAGCGTGTGGTCGAGGTACTCGGCCGTGCGCGCGCCCGGACGGATGCCGGGGATGAACGAGCCGTGCTCGCGCAGGTTGTCGGCGATCTCGTTGGGCTGGAACATCAGGCGGTTCCAGAAGAAGCAGAAGAAGAACACCAGCGCGACATACAGCGTCACGTGCGTGAAGCCGGTCGGGTTGGAGAAGATCGTGCGCAGATCGGTCCAGTCGAGCCACTGGAACACGATCGCCGGCAGGATGAAGATCACCGAGGCGAACACGATCGGCATCACGCCGGCCATGTTGACCTTGAGCGGCAGGAAGTGCTTTTGGCCGCCGTAGACGCGCGTGCCGCGCTGCAGACGCGCGTACTGGATCGGCACGCGGCGAGCACCCTTGTGGATGAACACCACGCCCAGCACGGTCGCGACCCAGATCGAGCTCAGGAACAGGAGCGTCTCCCAGAACTCGGGCGAGTCGTGGATCTGGTACAGCGCCTGCGGGATCTGCGCGATGATGCCGGCCATGATGATCAGCGAGGCGCCGTTGCCGACGCCGTACTCGGTGATCAGCTCGCCCAGCCACATCACGATCAGCGAACCCGCGACGATGGCGGTGATCACGATGAAGCCCAGCAGCACCGGCGAGCCCTGCATGTTGGGCGCGATCAGGTTCTGCATCGGCAGGAAGATCGTGGTGTAGATGAACACCGCCTGGATCAGCGCGATCGGCACCGACAGGAGGCGCGTCCACTGGTTGATCTTCTTCTGGCCCGCCGCACCTTCCTTCGAGACGGCCTCGATGGCGGGCGAGATCTTGGTCAGCATCGAGAAGATGATCGAGGCCGAGATGTAGGGCATGATGCCCAGCGAGAAGAGCACCGCCTGGCCGATCTGGCCGCCCGAGAAGGCGCTCATCAGGCCGAACAGCGAACCGCTGTCGCGCTGGCTCTCCAGCACGGTCGGATCCATCCCGGGGATCGGGATCTGGAACCCCAGCCGGTAGATCAGCAGGATCCCGAGCGTCGTCAGGATCTTGCTCTTGGTCTCCGGGATCTTGAACAGCTGGAGGAAGTGGTTCACCGAGGGCTCCGTGAGGGACGCTGATCAGCTCGCCGGATTCGGGGTGGCCGGCTTCTCGCGACCGGCTTCGTCGAGCTCGACGACCGTGCCGCCCGCCGCGCGGATCTTCTCCGCCGCGCTCTTGCTGAACTTCTGGGCGCGCACCGTCAGCGCCTTGGCCAGCTTGCCGTCGCCCAGCACCTTGAGCAGGTTCGACTCGCGGCTGGTCAAACCGCGCTCGAGCACCGTCGCCAGGTCGACCGTCTCGCCCGCGGCGAAGACCTCGAGCTGGTCCACGTTGATCAAGGTGTAGTCGGTGCGGAAGCGCGCGTTGGTGAAGCCGCGCTTGGGCACGCGACGGTAGATGGGCATCTGACCGCCTTCGTAACCGGGGCGGCGACTGGTGCCGGAGCGCTGGCCCCAGCCCTTGTGACCGCGCGCGGAGGTCTTGCCCAGGCCGGAGCCCGGGCCGCGCCCGACGCGCTTGCGGTCGGGGTAGGCGATGCCATTGCTCGTGACGCTCTTGAGGTCCATGTGTGTTCGATCTCCTGCTCGCTCAGAGCTTGACGCCGCGCAGCTCCGCGACCTGCTCGCGCGTGCGCAGTTCGCCCAGCGCGTTGAGCGTGGCCTTGACCAGGTTGACCGGGTTGGGCGAGCCGTAGGCCTTGGTCAGGATGTCCTTGATGCCGGCCTGCTCGCAGACCGCGCGCACCGACGGGCAGGCGATGATGCCCGTGCCGGGCGAAGCCGGCAGCAGGCGCACGCGCGAGGCGCCGAAGGTGGCCTCGACCACGTGCGGGATCGTGCCCTTGGCGTTGAGCGGCACGCGCATCAGGTGCTTCTTGCCGTCGCGCGCGGCCTTCTCGATCGCGCCCGGGACCTGGCGCGACTTGCCGAAGCCGTAGCCCACGACACCGGCCTTGTTGCCGCTGACGGAGAGCGCGGCGAACGAAAAGCGTCGGCCGCCCTTCACCACCGCTGCCGAGCGGTTCACCTTGACCAGCGTCTCGGTCAGGCCCTGGATGTCCTGGGCTTCGACGCCGTCGATGTAGCGAATCGTCTTCTTGGTCATCGCGATGCTTGCTCCGTGATCAGAACTTGAGGCCACCGGCGCGCGCCGCATCGGCCAGCGCCTTGACGCGGCCGTGGTAGCGCGAGGCGCCGCGGTCGAAGACGACCTTCTCGATGCCCAGCGCCTTGGCCTTCTTGGCGATCTCGCCGCCGACGAAAGCCGCGCGCTCGGTCTTCTTCTTGCCCTTGAGCGACTCGGCCAGGTCCTTGGCGGTCGTCGAGACGTGACAGAGCGTCTTGCCCTGCGCGTCGTCGATGATCTGGGCCTGGATGTGCTTGAGGGAGCGCGCGACCGAGAGACGCGGGGAGTCGCTCGTCCGGCGCAGGTTGTTCCGCAGGCGACGCGCGCGGCGCTGACGGCGGAAGTTCTTGCCCATTGCTTCGTTCATGACGCTCTACCTCAGGCTCCGAAGCTCTTGCCGGCCTTGCGCTTGACGGCCTCGCCCTCGTACCGGATGCCCTTGCCCTTGTAGGGCTCGGGCGGGCGACGCTTGCGGATCGAGGCGGCCAGGTGGCCGACCATGTGCTTGTCCGCACCGAAGATGATGATCGAGGTCGGCACCGGGGTCGCGACCGTGACGCCCTTGGGCATCTCGATCGTCACCGGCCGGTTGTAGCCGATGTTCAGCACGAGCTTGTTGCCCTGCGCGGCGGCGTTCCAGCCGACGCCCTGGATCTCGAGCTTCTTCTCGTAGCCCTTGGCGACGCCCAGGACCATGTTGTTGAGCAGCGCGCGCGTCATGCCGTGGAAGGCACGCACCTCGCGCTGCGAAGCGTCGCCCTTGACGGCGACCTGCGCCTGGCCCTTGTCGACGGAGACGTCGACTTCGGGGCGCAGGTCGAGCGAGAGCTCGCCCTTGGGACCCTTGACGGTCACCTTGCGGTCCGTCTTGGTCACCGTGACGCCGGCCGGGATGGCGACCGGTTGTTTGCCGATGCGGGACATGGCTCAGAACACCTCGCACAAGATCTCGCCGCCGAGCTTCTGAGCCCGGGCGGTCCGATCGGACACGATGCCCTTGTTGGTCGAGAGCACGCGCATCCCCATGCCGCGCAGCACGGGCTTGAGCTCGTCGGCGCCGGCGTAGATCCGGCAACCGGGCTTGGAGATGCGGGTGATCGAGCGGATGACGCGTTCGCCGTCCTCGCCGTACTTCAGGGTGAGGGTCAGCGTGCTCGACGGCTTGCCGGGCTGGACCGCGAAGTCCGCGATGAAACCTTCTTCCTTGAGGATGGCGGCCACCCCCACCTTGACGGTGGAAGCCGGCATGCTCGTGGACTTCTGGTGGATCAGATTGGCGTTGCGGATGCGCGTGCACAGGTCCGCGATCGGGTCGGTCATCATGGCTGTGGCGCTCCTACCAAGAGGCCTTGCGCATGCCGGGGATCTCGCCCTTGTGGGCCAGTTCGCGCAGGCAGATGCGGCAGATCTTGAACTTCTGGTACACCGCGCGCTGACGGCCGCACATCGTGCAGCGCGTGTAGCCACGCACCTTGAACTTGGGCTTCTTCTGCGACTTGAGGATCCAGGTCAGCTTGGCCATGGCTCAGCTCTTCTTGCCCTTCTTGTCGTTGGTCTCGCGGACCGCGAACGGGATGCCCAGTTCCTTGAGCAGGGCCTGGCCGTGCTCGTCGTTGGTCGCGGTCGTCACGAAGGTGATGTCCATGCCCTGGGTGAACTCGAGCTTGTCGAACTCGATCTCCGGGAACACGCTCTGCTCGGACAGGCCCAGCGTGTAGTTGCCGCGGCCGTCGAGCTTGTCCTTCACGCCGCGGAAGTCGCGGATACGCGGCAGGACGATCGTGATCAGCCGGTCGGCGAACTCCCACATGCGCGAGCGACGCAGCGTCACGGAGCAGCCGATCGGCATGCCCTCGCGCAGCTTGAAGCCCGAGATGGCGGTCTTGGCCTTGTTGATCACCGGGCGCTGCCCGGCGATGGTCGCCAGGTCGCGCGCCGCGGTCTCGACGCGACCCTTGTTCTCGACCGCCGACCCCACGCCCATGTTGATGACGATCTTCGTCAGGCGCGGGACCGCGTTGTCGTTGTCGATGCCGAACTTCTGCATCAAGCGCGGCTTGACTTCTTTGAGGTACTTCTCTTTGAGGCGTGCCATGGTTCTCCGCTAGGCCGTCGTGGTGGCCTGCTCATTTCTTGGCTTTGGCCTTGGGGGCGTCGGGACGCTTGCGCGTGCCCTTGCCGGTCTTGGGATCGAGCAGCATCACGTTGCTCGAGTGGATCGAGCATTCGATCTGCGTGCGCTCGCCCTTGGGGTTCTGCTGCGAGGGCTTGCGGTGTTTCCAGCGCAGGTTGATGCCTTCGACGATGACGCGGCTGCGCTCGAGCAGCACCGACTTGATGGTGCCCTGCTTGCCCTTGTCGTTGCCGGCGATGACGACGACGGTGTCACCCTTCTTGACCTTCATCACACCACCTCCTGGGCCAGCGAGATGATCTTCATGAAGTTGCGGTCGCGCAGCTCGCGCGCCACGGCGCCGAAGATGCGCGTGCCCTTGGGATTGTTGTCCTGGTCGATGAACACGATCGCGTTCTGGTCGAAGCGCACGTAGGAGCCGTCGGGACGGCGCGTGTTCTTCTTGACGCGCACGATCACGCCCTTGGCGACGGCGCCTTCCTTGAACTCGCTGGTGGGCAGGGCCTTCTTGACCGAGACCACCACCACGTCGCCCAGGCTGGCGTAGCGCCGGCGCGTGCCGCCCAGCACCTTGATGCACTGGCACAGCTTGGCGCCGGTGTTGTCGGCCACGTCGAGCCAGGTCTGCATCTGGATCATGACGCATCCTCCTTCTTCTTGACGCCCAGCGCGCCCTCGATGGCCTCGTTCAGGCCGAGCTCGACGGTGACGACGCCGCGCTCGATGACGCGCACCAGGCGCCAGCGCTTGAGCTTCGACATCGGCCGGCAGGCCATCAGCTCGACGCGGTCACCGATCTTGGCCTCGCCCTGTTCGTCGTGGGCGTGGTAGCGCTTCGCCTTGCGCACGTACTTGTGGTACTTCGGGTGCGGATAGGTGCGCACGACCTCGACGGTGATGGTCTTGGCCATCCTGTCGCTGGTCACGAGCCCTTCGATCGTGCGGCGGTTGTTGCGTGTCGTTTCCATGGTCGGGTGGTTCCTCAGCGGGCCTCGGAACCGCGCACACCCAGCGCTCGTTCGTGCAGCACGGTGTTCAGCCGCGCGATCGTGCGGCGCAGCTCGCGGATGCGCGCAGGGCTCTGCAGCGCCTGCGTGGCGGACTTGAAGCGCATGTCGAAGAGCTCCTTCTTCGACTTGTCGAGCTCGAAGCGCAGCTCGTGGTCGTTCTTGGCGCGGATTTCGTCGGTCTTCATGGCGTGGTCTCGCTCACGTGTTGGGCGTGCGGCGCACGAGCTTCACCTTGATGGGCAGCTTGTGCGCGACCTTCTTGAACACGGCCTTGGCCTTGGCCTCGTCGACGCCGCCCATCTCGAAGATGACGGTGCCGGGCTTGACCTCGGCGGCCCAGTACTCGACTTCGCCCTTGCCGGTGCCCATGCGCACCTCGGCCGGCTTGGAGGACACGGGCTTGTGCGGGAAGACGCGGATCCAGATGCGCGCCTGGCCGCCGGTGGCGCGGCTGGCGGCCACGCGGCCGGCCTCGATCACGCGGCCCGGGAGCCAGGCGTAGTCGAGCGACTGCAGGCCCCAGTCCCCGAAGGAGACGCGGTTGCCGCGCGTGGCGTTGCCCTTCAAGCGGCCGCGCATCACCTTGCGGAACTTCGTGCGCTTGGGCATCAAGGCCATCACGCACCTCCCTGGTCGGCGCGCGGACCGCGCTCGCCACGGTCACCGCCGCGATCGTCGCGGCGCGGGCCGCGCGGGCCACGCGGACGATCGCCGCGCGGGCCCCCGCCACCGGCTGCGCCGGCGGCCAGGCTGGCCTTGAAGTCGATCATCTTGCCGGGCTCGATCTCGCCTTTGTAGATCCAGACCTTGACGCCCAGGATCCCGTAGGTCGTGCGCGCCAGCGCGGTGCCGTAGTCGACGTGCGCCTGCAGCGTCGACAGGGGCACGCGGCCTTCGCGTTCCTTGGCCTGGCGCGCCATCTCGGCGCCGCCCAGACGGCCGTTGAGCTCGACCTTGATGCCCTTGGCACCGGCCTGCATGGTCGTCTGGATCGCGCGCTTGATCGCGCGGCGGAAGGCCATGCGCTTCTCGAGCGCCTCGGCGATCACCTCGGCCACCAGCTTGGACTCCAGCTCAGGACGCTTCACTTCGTGCAGCGTCAGGTGGCAGGTCATGCCGGCGATCTTCTCGAGCTCCTTCTTGAGCTCGTCGACGCGCACGCCCTTGCGGCCGACCAGCACACCCGGACGCGCGGTGTAGATGATCACGTTGACCGCTTCGCTGGTGCGCTCGATCTCGATGCGCGGAATCCCGGCCGAGCCGAATTCCTTCTCGATGTGCTGGCGCATCTTCTTGTCCTGGAGAAGGAACTTGCCGAAGTCCTTCTTGTTGGCGTACCAGCGCGAGCGCCAGGGCTCGATGGTGCCCAGGCGGAAACCCGTCGGATGGATCTTCTGTCCCATGGGTCAGGCCTTCTTGCTCTTCTTCGCGGTCTGCTTGGGTTCCGGCGCGGCCTGCTCGGCGGCTTCGCGCACCTTGACCGTCAGGTGCGAGAGGCGCTTGGCGAAGGGCATCGCACGGCCCTGCGGGCCCGGGCGGAAGCGCAGGCGGCCGTTGAGCAGCGGGCCGTCGTCGGCGCGGCACTCGCTGATGTACAGCCGGTTGATGTTGATCGTCTCGTCCAGGCTGGCGTTGGCCACGGCCGACTTGACGACCTTGAGGAAGAACACGCCACCGCGCTGCGGGGCGAACTGCAGCAGCTCGAGCGCTTCGTTGACGCCGCGCCCGCGGATCAGGTCGGCGATGTAGCGCGCCTTGCGCGCCGTGATGCGCGCGAAGCGGTGCTTGGCCACGAATTCGCGGCCGGTGTCGAGGGTGTCGGGGCTCATGACGCGGCCTCGGCGCTGGCGGGCTTGGCCTCTTCCTTCTTGTTCGTGTGCCCGCGGAAGACGCGCGTGGGCGCGAACTCGCCGAGCTTGTGACCGACCATGTCCTCGGTCACGTACACCTTCACGTGGCTCTTGCCGTTGTGGACCATGAAGGTGTGGCCGATCATCTCGGGCGTCAGCGTGCTGCGCCGCGACCAGGTCTTGATCGGGTTCTTCGTGCCCTTCGTGATCTCGGCTTGCACCTTCTTCCACAGGTGCTCGTCGATGAAGGGACCCTTCTTGACGCTACGTCCCATGGCTTAGTGCGATCCCTTCTTCCTGCGGCGCAGGATGAACTTGTTGGTCGGGTTGTTCTTCTTGCGCGTCTTGCCGCCCTTGGCGAGCACGGCCGTCGGCGAGCAGGGATGGCGACCGCCGGCGGTGCGACCTTCGCCGCCACCCATCGGGTGGTCGACCGGGTTCTGCGCCGTGCCGCGCACGGTGGGACGGATGCCGCGGTGGCGCGTACGACCGGCCTTGCCGAGCGAGACGTTCTGCCAGTCGGCGTTGCCCAGGCGGCCGATCGTGGCGCGGCAGGTCAGGTGCACCTTGCGCAGTTCGCCCGAGGGCAGCATCACGCTGGCGTACTCGCCCTCCTTGGCCTGCAGCTGGGCCCAGCCGCCGGCGGTGCGGCAGATCTGCCCGCCGCGACCGGAGCGCAGCTCGACGTTGTGGATCTCGAGGCCGACCGGGATGTTGGCCAGCGGCAGCGAGTTGCCCGGCAGCGGTTCGGCCGCGGGGCCCGAGTGCAGCACCATGCCGGCCTTGATCTCGAGCGGCGCGAGGATGTAGCGCTTCTCGCCGTCGGCGTAGTGCAGCAGTGCCAGGTTGGCCGAGCGGTTGGGGTCGTACTCGATCGAGAAGACCTTGCCCGGCACGCCGTCCTTGTCGCGCTTGAAGTCGACCACGCGGTACATGCGCTTGTTGCCGCGCCCGCGGTGCCGACGGGTCATGTGACCCTGGTTGTTGCGCCCGCCCGTCTTGCGGTAGGCCTCGAGCAGGCTCTTCTCCGGCGTCGAGCGCGTCAGCTCGGAGTAGTCGAGCACGCTGCCCTGGCGGCGGCCTGCGGAGGTCGGTCTGTAGAGCTTGATTCCCATGGGGTCCTCTCGGTTCTCTCAACGCCTCACAGGACGTCGATGGCCTGGCCCTCTTCGAGCACGACCATCGCCCGCTTCCACGCTTGCGAGGTGCCGGCGACCCAGCCCTTGCGGCGCACCTTCTGGGTCGCGCGCAGCGTGTTGACCTTCTTGACCTTGACCTTGAACACGCGCTCGACCGCCATGCGCACCTCGACCTTGTTGGCGTCGACGGGCACGCGGAAGTGGTAGGCGTTGCGGCGCGCGGTGTCGCCCGAGCCCTTCTCGGTGATGATCGGCTTGGAGACGATCTGGTACAGGCGATCCATGCCGCTCACGAGGTCACCTCGGCTTTCTGGGCTCCGACGCGCGCGGCCAGGGCCTGCAGCGCGGACTTCTCGGCGACCACCAGGCCGCCGTTGACGACGTCGAGCGCGTTGAGCTCGGCGGCGATCTTGACCTTGACGCCCGGGAAGTTGCGCACCGACTTCCAGAACAGCTCGTTGCGCTCGTTCAGCACGAACACGACCTTGCGCGGCGAGCCGAGCTCCTTGAGCAGGCTGCGCCCGCCCTTGGCGTTCGGCGCGGTGAAGCGCGGCAGCTCGGCCACCACGACTTCCTTGTCCTTGAGCTTGCCGGCGATCGCCGAGCGCAGCGCCACGCGGCGCTGCTGGGCCGGCGGGTGGTAGGAGAAGTCGCGCGGGTGCGGGCCGAAGATCGTGCCGCCCTTGCGCCAGATCGGCGACTTCTTGTCGCCGGCGCGCGCGCGGCCGGTGTGCTTCTGCTTCCACGGCTTCTTGCCCGAGCCGTGCACCTCGGAGCGCGTCTTGACCTTGGCCGTGCCCTGGCGCTTGTTCGCCATGTACATCACGACCGCGTCCTTCAGGAGCCGGTGGAACACCTTCTCGCCGAAGGGCGCGGTGTCGACTTCCGTCTGGCCGAGCTTGCCGGCCGAGTAGCTTTGAACCTTCATCTAGGTCTCACTTCTTCTCGGGCTTGGGTGCGGCCTTGGCAGCGCCCTTGCCGGTCGCGGCCTTGGGAGCCTGCGGCGGGGCCTTCTTCTGCGGCGGCGACTTGGCGCTCTGCACCTGGACGAAGCCGCGGTTGGGTCCGGCGACGGCGCCCTTGAGGAACAGGAGGTTCTTCTCGAGGTCGATGCGCACGACGGTCAGGTTCTTCGAGGTCTCGCGCGAGGCGCCGTAGTGGCCGCCCAGGCGCTTGCCCTTGACCACCTTGCCGATGCGCTTGCTGGCCAGCGAGCCGGGGTCGCGCACGTTCATGCAACCGTGCGTCTCGGGACCGCGCTGGAAGCCGTGGCGCTTGATCGTGCCGGCGTAGCCGCGGCCCTTCATGGTGCCGACCACGTCGACCTTGTCGCCGACCTTGAACACGTCGCAGCGCAGCACGTCGCCGACCTTGATGGCCGCGGCGGCCTTGAGGCGCTCCTCGCGCAGGAAGCGCTTGGGCGCCACGTTGATCTTGCGGAACGACCCCAGCTGCGGCTTGGCTGCGCGCTTGTCGGGGATGTCCTCGTAACCGAGCTGGACGGCGTCGTAGCCCTCGCGGTCCGTGCTGCGGATGTGCGTGACGACGCACGGACCGGCAGCGACCACGGTCACTCCCGTGACCGTGCCGTCGTCGGCGAAGAGCTGCGTCATCCCGAGCTTGCGTCCTAGGATCAGCGTCATGATGCCTCGAACTCCCTGGTTCACCGGTTCGACCAGGGAGCTTCCCACGGCGGGAAACTCCGATACGCCTGGCCACGCGGTGGCGTGCGCGCGCGGAGCGCGGCACGCGGTTCCGTGCTCGGCGAGGGTGCACCGAGACGGATGATCTGGAGGTAGAAAGAGCTGCGGTTGGTGGTCGGAGCCGGTGCTCCGTCCGACGCGCTCGCGGTGATCCCCGCGCGCGCGCTCTCGGCCGTCAGGCCTTGATGCGGATGTCCACGCCCGCAGGCATGTTCAGACTGGAGAGGGCGTCCACCGTCTGGGAAGTCGGCTCGCTGATGTAGATCAGCCGCTTGTGCGTGCGGATCTCGAACTGCTCGCGCGACTTCTTGTCGATGAACGGGGAGCGCAGCACGGTGTAGCGTTCGATGCGCGTCGGGAGCGGGATCGGGCCGGCGACACGCGCCCCCGTCCGCTTGGCGGTTTCGACGATCTCGAGGCACGACTGGTCGAGCGCCTCGTGGTCGTAAGCCTCCATCCGGATCTGGATCTTGTCCTTCATGCGATCGGCGCGGGCCTCGACGGCGAGGCGCGCTGTGCTGGCTACTCTGGGGGGGAAACGAAGAAGTCCCTCGTCCTCGTGGGCTTCACGCGGGGCCGCGGGGGCGCCGTGTGCGGCTCGGGGACAAAGGGCCGAAGACGATAGCAGTGGCCCCCCGGGTGGTCAATGCGCGCGTCGAGCTTTGTCGGAAGCCGCCCGGCCGCCTGGCGGCGAGCTGGCGGCGGCCTCCGGGCGGGACCCGCGGCGGAAGCCGGCACGCTCGAATGCAGCTTCGAAACTCCGCTCAGGTCCAGACCAGCCCGCGGGCGCTCAACTCGGCCTCGGAGACCTCGCGGTAGCCGGCCGGGGACATCGAAAAGCCCGCCCGGCCCTGCGAGAGCGAGCGCACGGCGGTCGAGTAGCCGAACATCAAGGAGAGCGGGACGGTGCCCGTGATCGTGCGCGTCGCGGCCTCGGCCGTGACCTCGCGCACCTCGGCCTTGCGCGCGCCGAGGTCGGCGATGATGCCGCTGGCGAACTCGGGCGGGCTCTGGATCTCGAAGCTCATCAGCGGCTCGAGCACCACGACGCCGGCGGACTCGAGGGCAGCCTTCAAGGCCTGGTTGGCGGCCTGGGTGAAGGCCGGCTCGGCGTCGCGGCGCGGGTCGGACTCGCCGGCGACGACGCGGATGCGCACCTGGCTGAGCGGGAAGCCGAAGCGCGGGCCGACGTGGGCGTCGAGCTGCAGCGTCTCCTGGACGGCGGCGCGGAAGGCGGGCGGGACGCCGACGGGGTCGGCCCACTCGACCTGGGCGCCGAGCAGGCTGGCCTCGGGCAGGACCTCGACCGTCAGGCCGCCGAAGACGTCCTTGCCGCCGAGGTTGCGCTCGACCCGCGCCTGGCCGCGGCCGGGGGAGCGCACGGCCTCCCGATAGGCTACGCGCGGCTGCCCAGTTCTGGCCGAAACATGGAATTCGCTTTCCAGCCTGTGGCGCATGACCTCGAGGTGCAGCTCGCCCATGCCGGAGATCGTCCACTGGCCGGTGTCGGCCTCCTCGCGCACGCGGAAGCTCGGGTCCTCGTGGGCCAGGCGCGCCAGGGCCAGGCGCAGCTTCTCGCGGTCGGCGCTGGAGGAGGGCTCGACCACCAGGGTGATCACGGGCTCGGGGAACTCGAGCGCCTCGAGCACGATCGGCGACTCGCGCTCGCACAGCGTGTCCCCCGTGGCGACCTGCTTGGTGCCGGTCAGGGCCACGATCTCGCCCGGGCCGGCGGAGTCGACCGACTCGCCGTGGTTGGCGTGCATGCGCAAGAGGCGCCCGGCGCGCTCCATGCGGCGGGCGCGCGGGTTCCAGAGGCTGGCGTTGGCCAAGAGGCGCCCGGAGTAGACGCGCACGAAGCACAGCTCGCCGTGCGTGTCGGCCTGCAGCTTGAAGCACAACGTCGCCAAGGGCTCCTCGATGCTCGGCTGGCGCGTGATCGGCTCGCGCGTCGCGGGGTCGATGCCGCGCACGGCGGGCAGGTCGAGCGGCGAGGGCAGGTACTCGAGCACGGCGTCGAGCAGCGGCTGGATGCCCTGGTTGCGCAGCGCGATGCCGCACAGCACCGGCACCAGCGTGCCTTCGATCACGCGCCGGCGCAGCGCGCGCTTGAGCCGCGCGAGCTCGGGCTCGCGGCCGTCCATCAGGGCGGTGAAGAGCTCGTCGTCGCCGTCGGCCAGCTTCTCGACCAGCTCCGCGCGCAGCACGCCGACCTCGTCGCGCGCGTTGTCGGGCAGCTCGAGCGCCGCCTCGATCGCCTGGTTCTGCTCGAACATCCAGGTCTTGCGCGAGAGCAGGTCGACGATGCCGGTCAAGGCACCCTCGCGAAAGAGCGGATACTGCGCCGGAATCGCCGGCGCGCCGAGCTTCTTGCCGATGTCCCCCACCGCGCGCAGGTAGTCCGCGCCGGGCCGGTCGAGCTTGTTGACGAAGCCGATGCACGGCACGCGGTGCCGCTGCATCTGCCGCCACACCGCCTCCGACTGCGCCTGCACCCCCATCACCGCGTCGATCACCAGCACCGCCCCGTCGAGCACGCGCAAGCTGCGCTCGACCTCGACCGTGAAGTCGACGTGCCCCGGCGTGTCGATCAAGTTGATCGTGTGCCCCTTCCACGCGATCGTCGTCGCCGCCGCCGTGATCGTGATCCCGCGCTCGCGCTCCTCCTGCATCCAATCGAGCACCGTCGTGCCCTCGTCGACATTCCCCATGCGATGCTCGCGCCCAGTGTCGAACAGGATGCGCTCGGAGACAGTGGTCTTCCCCGCGTCGATGTGCGCCACGATGCCGATGTTGCGCAGCTTCGCGAGGTCCATGAGGGTCGCGATGCTAGCACCGGGGGATGCGCCGGGGGTCGACGCTGTCCGGGGGCTACTTCTCGAAGGTCGCTGTCGAGGGTACCGGCAGCAGGTGGAACGTGCGCTCGACGGAAGCGCCAGACGCGGAGACGAGAACATCACTGCATTCGGCGGCGAGCAGCTCGCGTCCGGTTGCGGAGCTGTGGCACTCCTCCTCGATCGACATCCGGTACCGGCCGGGCGGGAGCCAATAGGCGCGTCCCCGCTGACCCCTGGCGATCGCATGCACCTTCCCCCTCAGTGGTCGTGGCTCGTCTTCGCCACCGTCGAGTCGCTCCACAGCGAATCGCACGAAGCGCTCCGCGTCGGCCTCAGCCTGCTCGATGAAGGCCTCGGGCAGGACGCACCGGAAGGCCACGGCACCCTCGGGGACCACCAGCATCAGCGGTTCGGCCTTCGCGCTCGAAAGGTCGAGTGGCCAAACCAGGGTGGTCACGCCCGTGTCACGCGACGGCGCGCAGGTGGCCCAATAGTGCCCAGGGAAAGGCACGGCGCCGCGGAATCGACCTGTGCTGTCGACTTGAAGACGCCACGCCGCGGTACCGTCGGGGGTCAGACCAAGCGCCACCTCCAAGTTCGACCCGGATTGGCTCGAGCGAGAAACGAAGCGGCCCTCTAGAACGATCGGGAGCGGCTGGGGCTCATCCAGCAGGAAGACGTGTTGTTCTCCTGCAGCGAGCTTGATGAATCGATTTTCGCTCTTCACGGAACCGGAGCCGAGTGCACGCGCATCGGCGGCGTACCGCGTCATCACCCGGCAGGAGTACAGACCTGGAGGCAGGTCGTTCGCCGCAACACTCTTCTCCGACGACAGCTCCAGTCGGCCCGCGGTGTGTGGTTCGGCCTGTCCCTCCGACTGCGCGACTGCCAAGTCGAGCAACTCGTACTCGACGACCATGGCCGCAACTTCGGTACTCGGTACCGCACTGCGGCGCACTTCGAGCACAGCCCCTTGTCGTAGTTGCAGCTTGATTCCCTGCAACACGGTGATCGGCCACTCGCCCACGCGCGCGACCCTGATTCGATGCTCCGCGCTCGGCGCATGACCAGGAAGGTGAGCGGAGAGAGTCAGCTCTCCTCCTTGCAGGCCCGATTCGACGAAAGCCCCCGTTTCATCGGTGCGGACCTCGGAGAAGTTCGACGAAGCCAAGAGAGCCACGAACGGGTCGCCCGATGCGATTCGGACGAGAGCGCCACTCACTCCCCGGCCCTGCTCGTCGACGACCAGACCCGAGATCCGGACGGTCCGCGGCACACGAAGCACGAGTCGGCCGTCGTGCGGCAAACGCAGGAGCTCCTGTTGGATGCGGAGCTTTGGTTGCGCAGGAAGCTTGCCGCCGACGTACCAATACCCGCTCGGCGCGACACAGGCGAAGGCACCGTGCTCGTTCGTCGCGATGCCGCGTGCGGAGACCTCCGGGTCGTGCGGCGAGATTGTGCGGCGCCCCGTGTCGATCACAGCAAGCGCTGCGGCCTTGCCGTCGGCATCGACGACTCTGCCGTGAAGGAGCGCGCCTTTTTTCAGTTCGAGGTTTGAGGCGTCCGTAGCTCCTGCAGGAAGCTGGCGGGCCGCCGACCACAGCCTGCGCTCAGAATCCCGCCAGTCATCGACGAGGAGCCAAGCGGCATCCTGCGGCTTGCGAGTGAAGGCAAAGCTCCCGTCGCTTTCGGCCCGGGCTTTCGTCGTCGTCCCGCCGACGCCTGTCTCCCAGAGCAGTACTTCGATTCCGCTCAGGTCCTGGGCCTGAGGACAGATCAGGTAACCCCGCAGCCCATCCTCCGGGTTGCCTTGCTCCCCAGACTGTAGGAGTCCTCCAGTGGCCAGCGCGAGGAGCGTGCTTGCAATCAAGTTCACCGTCCGGTCCGGTCCATGCGCGTGGAGGGCACGCGCGACTTCGTCCTACCGCGAACGGGCGGCACAGTTTCCATCGTACTGCCGCCCCCCGTCGTCTTGCGCCACGCTGCCGATATTGCGCAGCTTCGCGACGGCCATGGGCGGGATGCTAGCACCCAGGCGGGACGAGCAGGCCAGGACTGAATTGGGAGGCCTCGGCGGCCGTTGCCGACTCCGAGCGTTCAGCGCTCCCCGAATCGCGCGGTCTCCTCGACCGGGCGCAGCACGAAGCGCAGGCTTTCGACCGGCTTGCCGCCTGACACGTCGACCTCCTGCCACGCCGACCGCAGCAGGTCCGTGCCGCCACCCGGCACCTCGACCCACTGCTCCGCGCGCAGTCGGTACTTCGCCGGCGGCAGGTCCTCGACGACGAAGCCCGTGTCCGGCTGGCTGGGTGCGCCGCCCCCGCAGCGCGGCTCACCGGCGCCCGGGCTCCCGATGCGATCGACCTGGATGTAGGCCGCCGACGGCGCAGGCGGCTCACCCGCGAGCACGACGCCGCGGATCGTGCCACCCGGCCAGCGCAGGTCGGGGACGTGCGCGAAGTCCACGCTGACGTCGAGCTCCCAGGTGCGCACGGACGATCCCGACTTGCGCATCCCGCGGAACTCGTAGCGACCGCTGAGCGGCAGCTCGACTTCGTAGCTGCCGTCCGCGCGGACAGGGACACGGCGCTGCAGGACCGGCTTGGCATCGGGCACGGAGACGTAGAGCTCCAGCTCGGGCAGCCGGGCCTGCGGCTCGGGCACGAATCTGCCGCGGGCCGTGAAGGGAGCGGGATCGCTGGCGCCGACGACGACACGACGGGTCTGTCCGGCCCGGAGCTCGATGAACTGGCCGACGCTGGACGTCTTGCCCTGGCTGAAGTCCGCGGGTGAAGCGCACTGGATCCAGTAGATGCCCGCGGGGACATCCGCGATCTGCACCCGGCCGTCCGGTCCGAGCTGCACGTCGCCGAAGGCCCTGCGCTTGGACAAGGCCTGCCACGGAGCAGATTCGTCCTCCCAATAGAGCTGCGTGTAGCGGATGGCGAGTATGCGCTCCTGCGGCAGCCGCTCCGAGACGAGCTCGAAGCTCGCGCCGGCCGCCGGGCGAAGCACGAGCACGACGTCCGTGGCTGCCTCGCCCTCGCCGAGCTGCGCATGCCACGCCGCGCTCATTGCGAAGCCGGGCGACCAGGCTCTGACGCACGTGTGGGCTGCGGTCAGCGGACCTATGTCGAAGCGCCCGGCCTCGTCCGACGTGGCCCGGACCGATGTACGCCAGCCCGCGAGCACGGCGCATACGTCGGCGACGACCAGCGCGTCGGCGACGGGCTTGCCCTGCGGGTCGAGCACGATCCCAGACACCCCCGGCGATTCGATGGCTCGAGCCATGACCGGTGCGCGCAGCGGCAGGCGGAAGATGTCCTCCCGTATGCCCGTCAGACCTGGCCGCATGGACCAGCCTTCCGCTCGGCCGTCCAGGAAGATCTCCTCATGGAACTCGGCCAGGCTATCCGGCACGGACTGGCCACCCAGCCGGTAGAGGCCACGCGGTAGTCCGGCGCGTGCGAACGCGCCGTGCTCGTCGCAGAGCACCTCGCACAGTGCCTCGACACTCTCACCGAGGTCGACATGGGCGGGGTAGCTCGCGATGTGGAGTAGCGCGCGCTCGAGCCAACGATCGCCGTTTCCGACGGCGCGGCCGTACAGAAGGTCGCCCCGGCGCAGCTCGACCCTCGGCTCGCCGGATTCACCCCGAGCCCAGTGTCGCGCAGCCGACCAGGTCTGCCCCGAGGCATCGACGTGGTCGCGCACGAGGATCCAGGCCGGCCGAGTCGGCTCGCGCGGAGCCGAGAAGTTTCCCGCGGCGTCAGTGCGGACGACCTGCGTCTCACCGTCCGGGCGCGTCTCCCAGATCCGCACTTCGATGCCGCCGAGATCGAGCGGCTCGGAACAGACCAGGTGGCCCTCGAGCTGGACACCTGCGACGGCGCTGTGGGGCGACGCGGGATGCTGACTCGTTGTGATGAGGAGGACCGCAAGTACCGAGAGCATCGAGCACCTCCCGTGGACCGGTGCGAGTCTCCCACGGTGTCCACTGCGCGTCAAACGGACTCGTCAGCGTGGTCCTCGAGGACTTCGCGCCGGACGCGATGCGTCCAGGCATCGATCGCCGTCGGTGCCACGAACTCCGCCCCACCGAGGTCGGTAAGCACCCTCGAGACGCGCTCGACGATCTCGGATGCGGGGGCCAATGGACCTGGAACCGCGACGATCGTCAGGCGTGAACGGCGCGGCTCGATGTGCTTCGAGACGAGTTCGCCGCGGGAGTTGCATTCCAGCGCCAATCTCTCGGCTGAATCCGCGCGCTTCGGCAGGCGCTTGAGCTCCACGAGATTGAGTGCGCCATTGCGGTAGGCGTAGTCGACGTCGATGGTCAGGGCGAGGCTCTCCACGCGGAACCGCGCGTCCTTCCACGCTCGTTCGGGATGCAACTCGTGCAGCTCTGCGAAGACCAGATCGAGGGCTTCCGATCGCAACGACCCTGCTCCGGATGCCATGCGCGCGGGACGACGCGAGACCAGTTCGCTGAAGAGCTGCTCGAGTTGGAGCTCAGCGCTCTCGATGCCGACCGACCTCGGCTGCGTGACCTGGACCAGGTTGCCCCGCGAGCGAGCGAAGCGATCGAAGTCGTCCACGGAGCTCCACCGCTCCAGCTCGATCCGCCGCTGCATGCGCTCCACGTCGTCGCGCACCTCCGCTGCATCGAGGTCCGCCGCGCGCAGGAACGCCTGGATCGGCTTGAGATCCGTCGCCGTTCGCACGTGGCACGACTGCGCGCGTGGATCGAAGATCACGACGCCGACGTTCATCGCCTCGGCACGCGCGAAGTCGGGACACACTTGGATGAGAGCGTAGAAAGCGTTCGTCATGGTCGACCGTCCTCAGCCAGGGTAGAGCATCCGGGCAGCCCCGGCAGCAAGGCACCGAGGTTCGGGAGGAACCGGCGGGCGAGGTACTGTCCGCGCTGGATGAGGAACTCGCACAGGGCGGCCTGGCGAGTCTCATCGAGCCCCCATTCTCTCGGGACCCGAGCCAGGACATCCAGCAGGGGCTGCCGCTGCGTGCACACCTGGTCGATGTGCCTCAGGGTGGCCAGCAGCACCGCGACGTACAGTCGGGACTCGAACTGCGGAAACAGGCCGTACACGCCGTCGTCCTGGATCAAGTCGATGGAATACCGCGCGCGCAGCTCTCCGGCCTGGGAATCGAGGATGTGGGTGAAGTCCATGGCCACCAGCCTCCAGCGAGGCGAGCGTGCGCTCCCGCGTCGCTGCAGCAGTACGTTGTCGTAGTTCGGTTGACGGAGCGGTCGATCGGGATGCGGGGGTCGACGCGGATGTCGATCGCGGTTGAGCACCCAAGTATCCAGGACCACCAAGCGGCTGAAGTCGTCCGGGTTCTCGATCGCCCTGAGCGCGCGCTCACTGCCGTCCCAGCCCGTGGCGCGAATCGAGCGGGTGATGAACGCGGGGCCTGCCAGTGCCTTGGGGCGGCTGGCCCACGGCTGCCCGGCATCGACGTCGACCGGCAGTTCGACGTCTGCAGGGACGACCTGCACGACGGCGTGATCGAGGGTGTGAATCGCGAGCAGGCCGGCAAGCTCCGTCCCGATCCACTCGCAGACCAGGGCGGCGTCTCCCTCCGGGTTGCCGCGCGCCTTGACATAGCCCCGTCCGGCATCCGTCATCACGATGGAGGGCCGAGTGCTGGTACCCAGCGTCCGTTCGTGTCGCTTGATGCGGGAAGGCAGGAACTCGCGCGGCGGCATCCGAGGCAGGATACGGAGTACCGAGTTCAAGCGCGCCATGCCCACGGGTGCCCGAACGAACCGGTGGCGGGGCTCCGAAGTTCGTGTCGTGATCTCGTGGACGCTGGGCGTAGCCTCCGCGAGGCGGAGTTGGCCACTCAGCCTCGAGACGGTCGAGCACATGGGCAGCCGGTCGATCCCATGCCCTCGGACTTGCCCCTTGTCGATCGCGCGTCAAACTGCCCGCCCCGCCGGCGCGATGCTGGCCCGGAGACCACTCGATGCAACTTGGACTTGTCCCCCTCATACTCGCCCTCCTCACCCCCATCGCCGCGGCGCAGGCTGCGCAACCGACCCAATCGCTCCTCGAAGCGCGCAAGGGCTTCACCACCAAGCTCACCGAGCAGAGCCGCAACAGCGATCCGATGCCGGCGCCGCCTGCGGAGGTGTTCGAGTTGACGACGTACAAGGGGCCGTTGGGCGAGATGGCGGCGTATGTCAGCAAGGTCGAGAAGGCGGCGGGCAAGTCGGCGGGGATCGTGTGGATCACGGGCGGGTTCCCGGCGGGTGGTGCGAGCGAAGATGCGTGGCAGCCGGTGGATCCGGCCAACGACCAGTCGGCGACGGCGTTTCGCGAGGCGGGCGTGGTGCTGATGCTGCCGGCGTTGCGCGGGAGCTATGGCAACCCCGGGGCGCAGGAGTCGTTCTTCGGCGAGGTCGACGACGTGCTCGCGGCGGTCGCGCACCTGCGCGCGCGGCCCGAGGTCGATCCGACGCGCGTGTTCCTCGGCGGGCACAGCACGGGTGGCACGCTGGCGCTGCTCGCGGCGGAGTGCGGCGCGGACGTGCGCGGGGTGCTGGCCTTCGGGCCGATCGACGATCCCGCCGGCTACGGCCAGAGCGTCCTGACCTTCGACGCGGCGAACGAGCAGGAGCGCCGCTTGCGCGCGCCGCTGCACTACCTGGGCGCGATCCGCGCCCCCACCTTCTGTATCGAGGGTGCGGGCGGCAACGCCGTCGCGCTGGCCAAGCTCGACCTGGTCAATTCGAACCCGCTGGTCGGCGTGCTCGAGATCGCCGGCGCGGGCCACTTCGACCTGCTCGCGCCGCTGACCAGGCTCGCCGCGCGCAAGATCGCGGCGCTCAAGGGCCCCGAGACGTTTGCCCTCACGCTCGAGGAGCTGCAGGCCGCCTTCGACGAGCAGCAGTCCGCGCTGCGCGAAGCCGACGACCTCGACACGCTCGCCGCGCTGCGCCGCCAGGGGCTCGACCTGTCGAAGACGCACACCGTGCAGCACGCGCTGGTCTCGCGCGAACGCGCCGCGCTGGAGAACGCGCAGGAGGACGTGCGCAAGGCCGGTTTCACGACCTCGCCGATCGCCGAGCGCAAGGACCGCGACGGCCGGCCGTTCTTCCGGCTCGAGGCGCAGCGCAAGCTGAAGTTGAGCGACCTCGAGGCCGTCTTCGGCGCCTCGCGCGCCCTCGAAGGCCCGCGCCGGCGCCACGGCTTCACGCACTACGGCTGGTCGGTGCCCTGAGCCGGCGGCGCGTCTCCCCGGCCGGTCGCCGCCGCGCTCCCGCCCGCGCCGCGTAAGGCCCGCGCACGCGCCGGGTACGATCTCGCCGGCGACCCATCACTCCGGCCGCCGCTCCGTCCTGGGTGCGCGATGACCCCTCCTCCCGCTGATGCCGGCGCGCGCGAGCTGGCGGCGCACGGCGCCTGGCTGCGGCGCCTGGCGCGCGACCTGGTGCGCGACGCCGACGCGGCCGAGGAGCTGGTGCAGGACACCTACGTCGCCGCGCTGCAGCATCCGCCCGCGGGCGGCGTCGCGTCGATGCGCGCCTGGCTGGCGACGATCGTGCGCAACCTGGCGCGCGACCGCGCGCGCGCGGAGGCCGGCCGGCGCGCGCGCGAGGCGGCGACGGCGAAGGCCGATCGGCTCGAGCCCGAGGACGAGACCGCCGCGCGCCTCGAGAGCGCCGAGACGCTGATCGCCGCACTCGGCCAGCTCGCCGAGCCCTACCGCTCGACGCTGGTCGCGCGCTACTTCGACGGCCGCTCGGCGGCCGAGATCGCGCGCCAGGCGGGTGTGCCCGCGGCGACGGTGCGCTGGCGCCTGCAGCGCGGGTTGGAGCTCGTGCGCGCCGGGATGCAGGCGCGCGCACGCGGCGGGCGCGAGCTGCGCGCGGGGCTCGCGCTGTTGGCGCGCGCGCCCGAATGGTGCGTGGCCTCGGTGGCGGCCGCGACGGCCGCAGGCGTGTTGGCGATGCACACGGTGGTCACGGTCGTGGCGGCCGTCGCGGTCGTCGGTGTCGCGGGGCTCGGCTGGTGGATGGCGAGCGAGCCGGTCGCCTCCGCGCCGGAAGCCGGGCCGCCGGCGGTCAGCGAGCTGCCCGGGGAGCGCGCGCCGGTGGAGCTCGGCACGGCGCTCGAGGCCGGCCCGGACGAGCGCTCGCCGACCGCGCGCAGCGCCAGCGCGCAGTCGGCCGCGGTCCCGGGCGAGGCCGCCGCGAGCGCCGCGCTTTCGCAGGCCGTGCGCATCGAAGCGCGTCTGCTCGATCCCCAGGGCCGGCCGATCGCGGGCGGCACGCTCGAGCTGCGCGGCTTCGAGGTGCCCGCCAGCGAGCCGAGCGGCGCCGACGGGCGCGTGACGCTGGTGCACGAGCTGCCCGCCGCCCTCGGCGCGGGCGAGCAGGCGGTGATCGAGGTCGCCGCGCGCGACTGGGCGACGCGTTTCGAGCGCGCGCTCCTGCGCTCCGGCCAGACCACCGTGCTCGGCGACCTGACGCTCGAACCGGGCGCCGTGCTCGCGGGCCTGGTGCGCTTCGCCGACGGACGGCCGTGCGCCGGCGCGCGCGTCGTCGTCGGCGGGCCCGACGAGTTCGGCGGGCTCGAGCGCGCGCGCCGCACCGGGCCGAGCACCTGGCCGGGTTCGCCGGAGACGCGCAGCGACGCCTACGGCGCCTTCGAGCTGCGCGGTGTCGCCGCCGGATCGCTCCGCCTGTGGGCCGGCCTCGGCGGCCAGCGCTACACGCACAGCGACGCGCTGGACGTCGAGCCGCGCAGCCACCGCGACGATCTGGTGCTGGTGCTCGAGCCGCTGGGGCCCGACGAGTTCATCCGGGGCCGCGTGCTCGACCCCGACGGCGCGCCGGTGCCGCACGCGACGCTGCAGCACACGGTGCGCCAGGGCGGCAGCATGAACTCGAGCTCGCTGGCCGCCGACGGGCAGGGCCGCTTCGAGTTGCGCCTGGCGCTGGTCGCCCCGCACGACTTCAGCGCCAGCGATCCCGCGGGCCGCTGGGCCCCGGCCGCCGCGCTGCAGGTGCCGCCCGGCACGCAGGACCTCGAGCTGCGCTTCCAGCAATTGCGCACGCTGATGCTCGCCGTCGTCGACGCGCGCGGCGCGCCGGTGCCGGCGTTCCAGGCGCGCGTGCTGCGCGCCAGCGGCGAGGACGAGCTCGAGGTCCACGACGCCGACCCGCTCGAGCACGGCCAGCTCGCGCTGCGCGTGCCGACGTTGCCCTTCGTGGTCGTCGTCGATGCGCGCGGCTTCGCGCTCGAGACGCTCGGGCCCTTCGACCCCGCGGCGCTGCCGGCGCGCGCGGTCGCGCGCCTGACCGCGCTGCCCGGATTGCGCGGACACGTGCGCTCCGCGGGTGCGCCCCACCCCGGCATCGAGGTGCGCCTCCACCGCCACGCGGGCAGCGAGCGCGTGGTCAACGCCGGCGGCTTCCAGGCGCGCGTCTTGCCCGAAGTCGAGTCGCGCGACACCAGCGCCGCGGACGGCAGCTTCTGGCTGACGCTGCGCGAGGACGGCGAGTACGTGATCCTGGCGCTCGCTCCCGCCGGCCGCGTCGCCGAGCTCGGTCCCTTCCAGGCCAGCGCGCTGCGCGGCGCGAGCGGGCTGGTGGTCGAGTTCGTGCCCGGCGGCGCGATCGAGGGCCGCGTGCTGACCGCGCCCGGCCGCAACCCCGAGGGCTGGATCGTCTCGATCAACCGCGGCGACCTCGCGCCGCGCTCGCTGCGCGTCGGAGCGGACGGTGTCTTCCGCTTCGACGATCTGGCGCCGGGCGAGTGGCAGGTGCGCCGCACCGCGGCGGAGGCCGGCAAGGTCGAGGGCTGGGGCATCGGCACCGGCAGCGACGCGACGCGTTTCCGCGGCGACTGCCGCGTGCGCGCGGGCGAGGTCACGTTCCACGACCTCGACCTGAGCGACGAGCGGCCCTGCACGCTGAGCGGCACGCTGACGATCGACGGCTCCCCGGCCGCGGGCTGGTCCGTCGACCTGATGCCGGCTTCGGGGGTGCTGGTCGACGAGAGCGCGCCGACGGCGCTGCTCGACGAACAGGGCCGCTTCCAGGTCTCGATCGCCAACCCGGGGTCGTACCGCGCCGGCTTCAAGCCGGCTGGGGGAGGGAGCGGCCCGAGCTTCCAGCTGCGCGTCGAGCTCGCGCGCGGCGAGACGCCGTTGCGCTACGACCTGGCGACCGGCCGGCTCGAGGGTCGCATCGCGGACGCAGACCAGCGCACGGGCCTCTTCGCGACCTGGAAGGGCCCCGACGAGGCGCGCGCCTGGATCCCGCTCGCCTGCGATGAACAGGGCGTGTTCGCCCTCCCCCGGGCCCCGGCCGGGGCCCACTCGATCCGGCGCCTGGTCGAGCAGCGCTGGGAGACCTTGAAGACCTGCGAAGTTCGGCCGCGCGAGACGACGCGCGTCGAGATCCCCTAGCGCGCCAGCGTCGGGTTCGCGCGCAGGAACGCGTCGCGCCAGCGGTAGTGCGCGAGCAACTCGGGGTGCGGCGACCCGAGCAGGAAGAGCGCGGCGTAGAGCGCTTCGATCGAGGCCAGCCCCTCGGCCGGGTCGGGCGTGATCGAGCTCTTGCGCGGGTAGGCCGTGAGCAGCGGCGGCAGGCGGCGCTGCACGAGCTCGCCGTCGATCGTGCGCAGGATCGACGGCACGCGGCGCCAGGCGCAGTCGATCAGGAGCAGCGGCATCCCGCGGTCGGCCGGCCCGAGCAGCTCGCCGTCCTTGTGCAGCAGCACGCGCCGGCCCACCGCGACGCGCCGGTCGGGGTCGTACTGCACGAAGCACACGCCCGCCATCCCGCGCAGCGGCGTCAGCGAGCACTTCTTCACCGACTCGCGCGGGTCGCGCACGATCAGCACGTCGAGCGCTGCGGGCGCGCCGAGCGCGCCGAGCGTTCCGGGGGCCAGCCGCGCGAGCTCCCCACCAACGACCGACGGCGGGGGGTACCCGCCGTCGCTTGTCTCCAGCGCGCTGCTCACGCTCAGTTGGCGTAGTGCGCGTACGCCTTGTTGGCTTCGGCCATCTTGTGGACCTGTTCCTTCCACTGCACCGAGGCGCCCGTGCCGTTGTAGGCGTCGGCGATCTCGTCGGACAGGCGCTTGGCCATCGGCTTGCCCTTTTTCTTGCGGGCGTTGTCGACCAGCCAGCGGATGGCGAGCGACTGCTGGCGGTTGCGCCGCACTTCGCGCGGCACCTGGTAGTTGGCGCCGCCGACGCGCTTGGAGCGCACCTCGACCATCGGGCGGATGTTGTCGACCGCCTTGGTGAAGATCTCGATCGGGTCTTGCACGTCCGGCAGCTTCTTGTGGGCCATGTCGAGGGCCTCGTAGAAGATGCGCTGCGCGGTGGCCTTCTTCCCGGACCACATGATCTTGTTGATGATCTTCGAAGCCAACATCGAGTTGTACTTCGGGTCCGGCTTGATCAGGACGGCAGTCGATTTGTAGTTGCGCGGCATGTGTTCAGTTCGTCGTTGAGCGGGTCAGTCGCCCCATCACTTCTTCGGGCGCTTCGCGCCGTACTTCGAGCGGCCCATCGTCCGTCCATCCACCCCGGTGGCATCCAGCGTGCCGCGCACGATGTGGTAGCGCACACCGGGCAAGTCGCGCACGCGCCCGCCACGGACCAGCACCACCGAGTGCTCCTGCAGGTTGTGCCCCTCACCCGGGATGTACGCCGTGATCTCCTTGCCGTTCGAAAGGCGCACGCGCGCCACCTTCCGCAACGCCGAGTTGGGCTTCTTCGGCGTCTGGGTCTTGACCACCAAGCACACCCCCCGCTTCTGCGGGCAAGAGTCGAGCACGGGCGACTTGGACCGGTTCTTGACCTTTTGACGGCCCTTGCGGACCAGCTGGTTGATCGTCGGCATGCGGCAAAAAATCCTGGACCTCGCCAACCAGGGGCCAAAGCGCGCCCGGCCAAGGTCGAGGGTCGAGCATTCTAGGGACCCGCCGCCCCCGGTCAAGCAGCAGGAAGGGAGGAGAGCCGAAGCAGGCGCCGGGAGCGCAGGGAGCACAGGGAGCGCCCAACACCCTTCTGCCCTCCGCCCTCCGCCCTCTTCCCTCCGCCCTCCGCCCCAAGACCCCGCGCCCGGGCTGGGCGGTCCTCCGCCCAGCCCGGGTGCGGGGTACGCGCTGCGAAGCACGCGCCGAATGCCGTTGCGCTGCGTTGCCCTCGCGCTCCCCACCCCCCGCGCCGCTCCCCCCAGAAACGAAACTCCCCCGCTCCGTCATCCAGAGCAGGGGAGCCCCATTCAACCGTGCCTCACACGCTCACGGCGCCTCGTCGAGATCCACCGGCTCCCCGGCCTCCATCCCGACATCATTCTCATCCACCTGATCCGCCGTCACCACCGAACTCCCGGTCTTCGCGATCTCGCCGATCTCATCCGACCCGGTCGCAGCCAACTGCCGCTCCCCGCGTCCGATGCCCATCCCGCCCGAGAGCAACGCTTCCATCTCCGCATCCAACCCGCTCGGCGCAAACCCGACGTTCGAGCTGATCTCGCCGAAGTCGATGTTCTTCTTCACGCGCGTGCGGTAGTGGTCCCGGAACCCGGTCCCCGTCGGCACCATGTGCCCGAGGATCACGTTCTCCTTCAAGCCGATCAGGTAGTCGCGCCGGCCGGCCAACGCCGCCTCGGTCAACACCTTCGTCGTCTCCTGGAAGCTCGCCGCCGAGATGAACGACTCCGAGCTCAACGACGCCTTGGTGATGCCCAGCAGCAACGTCTGACCGTTCGCCGGCTTCTTCTTCTCCTTGCGCAGGCGATCGTTCTCGCGGCGGAAGCGGAACTTGTCGATCACCGCGCCGGGCAGGAACTCGCTGTCGCCCGGATCGGTCACCTGCACCTTGCGCATCATCTGCGCCAGGATCGTCTCGATGTGCTTGTCGTCGATGGTCACCGACTGCGAGCGGTACACGTTCTGCACCTCGCGCAGGAGGTACGACAGCACCTCTTCTTCGCCGCGGATGCGCAGGATGTCGTGCGGGTCCAAGGGCCCGTCGACCAGCGGCTCGCCGGCGCGCACCTCGTCGCCCTTGTGGACGCGCAAGTGCTTGCCCTGCGGCACCGCATGCTGCTGCTCCTCGATCACTTCGCCCTTGGGCCCCTGGGCCCGGACGATGATCGTGCGCTTGCCGCGCTTCTTCTCGCCGAGTTCGACGATGCCGTCGATCTCCGACATCACCGACGGGTCCTTCGGACGACGGGCCTCGAACAGCTCCGTCACGCGCGGCAGACCGCCCGTGATGTCCTGCGTGCCCGCCGCCTCGCGCGCGGTCTTGGCGATCAGCTCGCCCGCGCCGATGGTCTGGCCGTCCTCGACCTCGATGTACGCCCGTTCCGGGATCGGATAGAGCGCCAGCGGCTGACCGTGCTTGTCCTCGAGCACGATCTGCGGGTGCAGATCACCCTTGTGCTCGATGACCTGCTTGCGCATGGCGCCCTTGCGGGCGTCGCGCTCGGTCTTCATCGTCTTGCCTTCGATCAGCTCGTCGTAGCGGATCTTGCCGCCGAACTCCGAGAGGATCGGGACGTTGTGCGGGTCCCACTTGCACAGCACCTGGCCGACGGCCACGGTCTGGCCGTCCTTGACGCGCATCTCGGCCCCCAGCGGGATCGAGTAGCGGTCGATCTCGCGATCGCGCGCGTCGAACAGGCACACCTCGCCGTTGCGGTTGAGCACGACGGTCTGGTCTTCCTTGTTCGTCACCACCTTGAGGTTGGTGTAGACGATGCGGCCCTCGCGCTTGACCTTGCGCTCGGACTCCTCGACCGAACGACTGGCCGTGCCGCCGATGTGGAAGGTCCGCATCGTCAGCTGCGTGCCCGGCTCGCCGATCGACTGGGCGGCGATGATGCCCACGGCCAGACCGCGTTCGGCGATCGAGCCGCGCGCCAGGTCCATGCCGTAGCAGCGGGCGCAGACGCCCAGCGAAGCCTCGCAGGTCAGCGGGCTGCGCACCTGGATCTTCTCGTAGCCCAGCGACTCGATGCGCTGCGCCATGTCCTCGGTGATCAGCTCGTTCTCGCTGACCAGCACCTCGTCGTTGACCACGTCGCGGATCGTGGAGCGCGCGATGCGGCCGCGGATGGCGCGGGCCAGGGTCACGGCCACGCGATCGCCCTTGTAGACGATGGCCTTGAAGACCCCGTTGGGCGTGCCGCAGTCCTCGACCGTGATCACCACGTTCTGGGCCACGTCCGTCAGCTTGCGCGTCAGGTAGCCGGCGTCGGCGGTCTTCAGGGCCGTGTCGGCCAGACCCTTGCGGGCGCCGTGCGTGGACGAGAAGTACTCGAGCACCTTCAGGCCCTCGCGGAAGTTGGCCTTGATCGGCGTCTCGATGATCTTGCCCGAGGGCTTGGCCATCAGACCGCGCATCCCGCCCAACTGGCGCACCTGGTCGATCGAACCGCGGGCACCCGAGGTGACCATGCAGTAGATCGGGTTGACGTAGCCCGTCTCCTCGTTGAAGTCGTCCTGCAGGACCTTCATCAGGTCCTCGCCGACCTTCTCGCGCGCATGCGTCCAGAGGTCGACGATCTTGAGGTAGCGCTCGCCCTCGGTGATGACGCCCTTCTGGAAGGCCTTCTCGACCTTGTCGATCTCCTTCTGCGTCTCGCTCAGGATGCGCGGCTTCGTGTCGGGGATGCGGATGTCCTCCTTGCCGAAGGACAGACCCGCGCGCGTCGCGGCCTTGAAGCCCAGGTCCTTGAGGTCGTCGAGCAGCTTGAGCGTGGCGTCGCGGCCGAGCAGGCGATGGCAGTCGCTGATCAGGTCCTGGATGGCCTTCTTGTCGAGCTCGTAGTTGTAGTACGGCATCCCCGGGGGAAGGATGTCGTTGAACAGCGCGCGGCCGACGGTGGTGGTCAGGTAGGCGCGCTTGGCGCCGTCCTGGATCTTGCCGTCGTCGCCGATGGCGATCGGCTGCTGGCCCTTGGCCTGCTTGATCAGGCGGCGCGCCTCCATCTTGACCTGCACGCCGCGGTGCGTGCGCGCGTCGGCGTGGCCGTAGGCCAGGAACAGCTCCATCAGCGAGCCGTAGAACTTGGGCTTCTTGGGCTTCCCGACCGGGTTCTTCGACAGGTAGTAGATGCCGAGCACCATGTCCTGCGAGGGCGAGATGATCGGCGCGCCGTTGGCCGGCGAGAACACGTTGTTCGTCGACAGCATCAGCGTCGAGGCCTCGATCTGCGCCTCGTAGCTGAGCGGCAGGTGCACGGCCATCTGGTCGCCGTCGAAGTCGGCGTTGAAGCCGCCGCACACCAGCGGGTGCAGCTTGATCGCGTTGCCCTCGATCAGCACCGGCTCGAAGGCCTGGATGCCCATGCGGTGCAGCGTCGGGGCGCGGTTGAGCAGCACGGGGTGGTCGCGGATGACCTCCTCGAGGATGTCCCAGACCTCTTCGTCGCGGCGCTCGAGCATCTTCTTGGCCGACTTGATCGTGTCGGCCAGGCCGAGCTCCTTGAGCCGGCGGATGATGAAGGGCTGGAACAGCTCCAGCGCGACCTTCTTGGGCAGGCCGCACTGGTGCAGGCGCAGCTCGGGACCGACGACGATCACGGAACGCGCCGAGTAGTCGACGCGCTTGCCCAGCAGGTTCTCGCGGAAGCGGCCCTGCTTGCCCTTGATCATGTCGGTCAAGGACTTCAGCGGGCGGTTCGAGGAACCGAGCACCGGGCGACGGCAGCGTCCGTTGTCGAACAAGGCGTCGACGGACTGCTGCAGCATGCGCTTCTCGTTGCGGATGATGACCTCGGGCGCGTTGAGGTCGAGCAGCTTCTTCAACCGGTTGTTGCGGTTGATCAGGCGCCGGTACAGGTCGTTCAGGTCGCTGGTGGCGAAGTTGCCCGAATCGAGCAGCACCAGGGGCCGCAGGTCGGGCGGGATCACGGGGATCACGTCCAGCACCGTGAACTCGGGGTTCTGCGACGAGTCGCGCAGCATCTCCACCGTGCGCAGGCGCTTGATGATGTCCTTCATGCGCTGCTTCGAGCGCGTGGCGAGCAGTTCCTCGCGCAGCTCCTCGGACAGCTTCTGGAGGTCGAGGCGCCGCAGCATCTTCTTGACCGCCTCGGCGCCCATGTCGGCGTCGAACTCGCTGCCGTACTTGGCGCGCGCCTGGCGGAACTCGTCCTCGGTCAGGAGCTGGTGCTCCTGCAGCGGCGTGTCGCCCGGGTCGACGACCACGTAGTCCTGGAAGTAGATGACGCGCTCGAGGTTCGAGACCTTCATCCCCAGCAGGTTGCCCAGGCGCGAGGGCATGGCCTTGAAGAACCAGATGTGGGCGACGGGCGCGGCCAGGTTGATGTGGCCCATCCGTTTGCGACGCACGCGCGAGTGCGTGATCATCACGCCGCACTTGTCGCACACGATGCCCTTGTGCTTGATGCCCTTGTACTTGCCGCAGAAGCACTCCCAGTCCTTCTCGGGACCGAAGATGCGCTCGCAGAACAGGCCGTCGCGCTCGGGCCGGTACGTGCGGTAGTTGATGGTCTCGGGCTTCTTGACCTCGCCGTAGCTCCAGGAACGGATGTCCTCGGGGCTGGCGAGGTTGATGGTGACGCTGCCGTAGTCGTTGACGCGCGCGTAGAGGTTCTCAGCCATTGAGCACCGCCTTCTTGTGCAGCTCGATGTTCAGACCCAAGCCCTTGATCTCGTTGCAGAGCACTTCGAAGGAGACCGGCGTTCCGGGCTCCAGGATGTTGAGACCCTTGACCATCGATTCGTAGATCTTCGTGCGGCCGTCGACGTCGTCGGACTTCACCGTCAGGAGCTCCTGCAGGATCGCCGCCGCGCCGTAGGCCTCCAGGGCCCACACTTCCATCTCGCCGAAGCGCTGACCGCCGAAACGCGCCTTGCCGCCCAGCGGCTGCTGGGTGATCAGGCTGTAGGGGCCGGTGGCGCGCGCGTGCACCTTCTCGTCGACGAGGTGGTGCAGCTTCAGCATGTACATGATCCCGACCGTGACCTTCTGTTCGAAGGGCGTGCCGCTGCGGCCGTCGAAGAGCGTGAACTTGCCCGAGGCGGGCAGGCCGGCTTCCTCGAGGACCTTGTAGATCTCGGCTTCCTTGGCGCCGTCGAAAGCCGGCGTGTGCGCACGCAGGCCGAGCTTCTTGCAGGCCAGGCCCAGGTGCGTCTCCAGGATCTGGCCGACGTTCATGCGGCTGGGCACGCCCAGCGGGTTGAGCACGATGTCGACCGGCGTGCCGTCCTCGAGGTACGGCATGTCCTCGACCGGGCAGATCTTGGAGATCACGCCCTTGTTGCCGTGGCGGCCGGCCATCTTGTCGCCGACCGACAGGTTGCGCTTGGTCGAGACGTAGACCTTGACCATCTCGAGCACCCCGGTGGGCAGCTCGTCGCCGCGCGAGAGGCGGTTGACGATCTTGTTCTTCTCGGTCTCCTTGTTGTCGATGCGCGACTGGTAGTCGTTGATCGCGATCAGCGCCTTGTCGCGCTTTTCCTTGACCGAGAAGTTCTCGGCCGACTGCAGGCACAGCAGGCGCACGCGACGCAGCTCGTCGTAGGTGGCCGTGTCGTCGACCGTGATCGGCTTGCCGGTCAGGTCGTCGGTCACGTCGCCGCCCAGGACCTGCTTCACTTCCTTGAGCATCGCGGCCGTGTAGTCGCGCAGCGCCTTGAGGAAGTCCTTCTCCGCGTCGCGGATGACGGCCAGCGCCTTGGTGCGCTCGGCGTCGGTCAGGTTGACGCGGCGCGAGAACTTCTGGGCGTCGATCACCACGCCGCGCGTGCCGGGCGGCATGGTCAGCGAGGCGTTCTTCACGTCCACGCCGGCCTTGCCGAAGATGGCGTGCAGCAGCTTCTCTTCGGGCGTCAGCTCGCTCTTCGACTTGGGCGCGACCTTGCCGACCAGGATGTCCCCGGCCTCGACGAAGGTCCCGATGCGCACGATGCCGGCGTCGTCGAGGTTCGACAGCGCCTTCTCGCCGACGTTCGGGATGTCGCGCGTGAACTCTTCCTTGCCGAGCTTGGTCTCGCGGATCTCGACCTCGTACTCCTCGATGTGGATCGAGGTGAACGTGTCGTCGTGCACCAGGCGCTCGGAGACGAGGATCGCGTCCTCGTAGTTGTAGCCGTCCCAGGGCATGAAGGCGACCAGCAGGTTCTTGCCCAACGACAGCTCGCCGGCGGAGGTCGAAGCGCCGTCGGCCAGCAGCTGGCCTTGCTTGACGGCTTCGCCTTCCTTGACCACCGGGCGGTGGTTCTGCGTCGTGCGCTCGTTGAGCTTCTGGAACTTGGTCAGCGGGTACTCGATCTCGTCGACGATGATCCGCCGCGAGTCGACGTAGCGCACCGTGCCGTCCTTCTCGGAGAAGACCGGGAAGTTCGAGTTGCGCGCGACCACGATCTCCATCCCGGTGCCCACCACGGGCGCCTCGGGCTTGAGCAGCGGCACCGCCTGGCGTTGCATGTTCGAGCCCATCAACGCGCGGTTGGCGTCGTCGTGCTCGAGGAACGGGATCAGCGAAGCCGAGACGCCGATGATCTGCGTCGGGGCCACGTCGACGAAGTTGACCTCGTCGGGCAGGCACTCGATGTTGTCGCCGTCGCGGCGCGCCAGCACGCGCTCGCCGACGATGTTGCCCTTGTCGTCGAGCGGCAGGTCGGCCGGCGACATGACCAGCCCGGTCTCCTCGTCGGCGCGCAGGAACACGACCTCGTTGGTCAGCTTGCCGTTCTTGACGCGCCGGTAGGGCGTCGAGAGGAAGCCGTACTCGTCGATGCGCGAGTACAGCGCCAGCGAGCTGATCAGGCCGATGTTCGAGCCTTCCGGCGTCTCGATCGGGCACAGGCGGCCGTAGTGCGAGAGGTGCACGTCGCGCACGTCGAAGCCGGCGCGCTTGCGGTTGAGTCCTCCCGGTCCCAGGGCCGAGAGCCGGCGCTCGTGCGCCAGCTGCGACAGCGGGTTGGCCTGGTCGACGACCTGCGACAGCTCGCTGCGGCCGAAGAAGTACTCGACGGCGCTGGAGAAGGTCTTGGAGTTGATCAGCGTGCGCGGGCTGACCGTCTCCGGGTTCTCGAGGTTCATGCGCTCCTGCGCCGTGCGGCGCAGCTTGAGCAGACCCTTGCGGAACTCGTCGGCCGCCAGCTCGGCGATCGTGCGCACCCGGCGGTTGCCGAGGTTGTCGATGTCGTCGATCTCGCCCTTGCCGTCGCGCAGGTCGAGGATGTACTTGATCGCGTTGACGAAATCGTCGGCCTGCAGGACCTGGATCTCTTCGCTGATCGTCTGCTTGAACTTGCGGTTCAGGCGGAAGCGGCCGACGCGGCCCAGGCGGTAGCGCTGGGTGTCGAAGAACTTCTCGTGGAACAGCTCGCGCGCCTTCTCGAGCTGCACCGGGTTGCCCGGGCGCAGGCGCGAGTAGATGCGCAGCAGCGCGTCCTCGTGGCTCTTGGTCTGATCCTCGTGCAACGAGTTGATGATCAGCATGTCGATCTCGGACGCGTCCTGATCGACCACCTCGACCTCGGCCAGGTCGGAGGCCGCGATCTCGAGCGCCGCGGTCTCGGGGATGACCTGGCCCGAAGGCACCAGCACTTCGCCGGTCTTGAGCGCCACGATGTCGCCCACCGCGATCTTGTCGGTGATCGCCTTGGCGAACGCGCTCTGCGTCTGGGTCTTGCCCTTCTTGACCACCGTGGTCGGGTAGAACTGGCGCAGGATGTCGCGGTCGGTCGAGAGCGTGTCCGACATCGCGCGCAGCAGCGTCACGGCCGAGAACTTGCCCGACTGGTCGATGCGGACCGAGAGCGTGTCCTTCTTGGTGACGTTGATCTCGACCCACGAGCCGCGCTCGGGGATGATCCAGCACGAGTGCAGCTTGCGGTTGTCGCCGGCACTCGACTGGTCGAACGAGAAGTCGACGCCGGGCGAGCGGTGCAGCTGGCTGACGATCACGCGCTCCGAGCCGTTGATCAGGAACTCGCCGCCCCCGATCATGATCGGGATCTCGCCCAGGTACACCTCTTCCTCGAGCGGCTCGGGCTTGATCAGGCGCAGGCGCACCTTGAACGGATACCCGTAGGTGAGGCGCAGCTTCTTGCACTCATCGATCGTGTAGCGCGGGCGCCCGAGCTCGTAGCCGACGTACTCGAGGCACATCGTCTTGTCGTACGAGTAGATCGGGAAGACCTCGCGCAGGAGCGCTTCGAGGCCTTGCACGAAGCGCGTCGACTGCGGCAGGTCGACGGCCAGGAACTCCTTGTAGGCCTTGGTCTGGATCTCGACCAGGTTGGGGAGATCGACGATGGCCGGGTAACGGCCGAACTTCCGCACGGAGAGCTTGGAGTGGGTCATCGGAGTCTGTCGCTTCGCTCGCGGCGCCGGATCGCGTGGTTCGGATCCCGGACGAGGACCGCGGGCAGGTTGCTGAGGCTCGTGGCGCGGGTTCGATCGTCCGCCGCTGGAACGCGTCCAGTCAGCGGGGAGAGCGAGCTCGCGGATGGCGGAGGGGAGTGCGAGGGCCCGCGAAGGCGAACCCTTGGATCGGTGAGTGCCGCTCGCGTGTCGTGACGACGATGCCGGGCGGCGGTGTGGGCGGAGGCGGTCGGTGCAGCGGGACCGTGTACGGGGCACCCGGGGTGCGGGCGCGGAGTGCTGACGGGATCAGCCCGGGATCACGCGCTCACGGCAGCGACGACGAAAACGCCCATGGGGACACGCTCCGCGACTCGATGCACGAGGCGGCGCGTGGCCTGGGGACGTTGAACGGCGGGCGGCGGGGAACGACGGGGGCCTTGGGCGGGAACCGGCAGGGTCGGGCGAGGACCTACACGATCCCCCACGGGGGCCTGGCTTGCAAGCCCCCGGGGTGGAACCGTTCGTAAGGGAAGGAGCAGGGGACGGAGCAAGCTCAGGCCAACTTGACCTTGCCGCCCGCGTCTTCCAGCTGCTTCTTCATCGCGGCGGCCTCGTCCTTGCCGACGCCGGTCTTGACCGGCTTCGGGGCGCCGTCGACCAGCGCCTTGGCTTCCGCCAGGCCCAGGCCGGAGATGGCGCGGACTTCCTTGATGACCGCGATCTTCTTGGTGGCGTCCGGAACGGCTTCCAGGACCACGTCGAAGGAGGTCTTCTCCTCGGCCGCGGCAGCGCCGCCGCCGCCAGGCGCTGCGGCGGCGACCGCGACCGGTGCGGCCGCGCTCACGCCCCAGTGGCCTTCGAGGTACTTGACCAGCTTCGAAGCTTGCAGGAGCGTCAGGCCGTCCAGCTTGGTCGCGATGGTTTGGAGCTCCGGCTCGAGCTCGATCGTGTCAGACATGGGTACTCCCCTTTGGGATTGGAGAAACAGGTTGGTTCGTGGTGATGGATCGCCCCGGGCGCAGGCCGTGCGGGGCAGACAAACGGGCGCTCCCGCAGTGCCGTCGGGCGGACCCCGGCGGCCGGCGCGGGAGGGAAGGGTCAGCTCGCGCCACCTCCGGCCTGCTCCAGCTGGTCGGCGCGCGCCTTGAGAACGCGCGCGGCGCCGCCGGGGACGGCATGGACGAGGGCTGCGATCGAGCGGCTCGGGCCTTGGAACAGGCCGAGCAGCTGGGAGTTGAGCGTCTTGCGGTCCGGGACCTTGGACAGCGCCTGGGCGTCGGCCGCCGAGAGCAGCTTCCCTTCCAGCGCGCCGGCGCGGATCTTGACCTTGCCGGCCTTCTTGACCTCGGCCGACTGGAAGGCCTTCGAGGCGTGGATCACGGCCTCGGCGTTGCCGAAGGCGATCGCCGTGTTGCCGGCCAGGATGCCGTCGGCGAGCTCGAAGCCGCGCTCGGCCAGCACGCGCCGCGCGAGCGAGTTGCGCACCATCGTCAGGCCGCAACCCTTCTTGGACAGCTCGTTGCGCAGGCCCTCGCTCTCCTTGACGCTCAGGCCGGCGAAGGAAGCGATCACCATGCCGTCGCAGGTGCCGAGCTCGTTCTGGAGCTCCTTGAGGACCAGTCGGTTGACGAGATTAGGCATGGACCACCTCCCAGTGGATCTGCACGCCGGGACCCATGGTGGTCGAGAGCGTGATCTTGCGGAAGAAATCGCCCTTCACGGCCGGTGAGCGCAGGTTCGACAGGTGCTCGAGGAACACCGTCAGGTTGGCCTGCAGGTCCTCGGTGGCGAACGAGCGCTTGCCGAGCGCGGCGTGCACGTTGCCGCCGGCGTCGGTGCGGAACTCGACCTTGCCGGCCTTGAACTCCTTGACCGCGGCGGCGACGTCGGGCGTCACCGTGCCGGACTTCGGCGAGGGCATCTTGCCCTGCGGGCCGAGGACCTTACCCAGCTTGCCGACGTGCTTCATCATGTCGGGGCTGGTGATCACGATGTCGAAGTCGGTCCAGCCGCCGAGGATCTTGTCGGCCAGCTCCGCGCCGCCGACCTCGTCCGCGCCGGCTTCCTTGGCGGCCTTGGCCTTGTCGCCCTCGGCGAAGGCCACGACCTTGATCTTCTTGCCCAGGCCCTTGGGCAGCGACACGGCGCCGCGCACGAGCTGGTCGGTCTTCTTGGGGTCGATGCCGAGCTTGATCGCGACCTCGAGGGACTCGTCGAACTTGGCGTGCGGCAGGCTCTTCAGGAGCTTCAACGCCTCGGCGATGTCGTAGACCTTGTTGCGGTCGACCTTGGCCAGGGCGGTCAGGTAGCGCTTCGAATGTTGCGTCATGGATCAGCCCTCGACCTTGATGCCGGAGGAACGCGCGGTTCCCTCGACGATGCGCATCGCGGCGGCGATGTCGCGGCAGTTCAGGTCCTTCATCTTCATCTGCGCGATCTCCTCGACCTGCGCGCGCGTGACCTTGCCGACGATCTCGTGGCCGACGTTGCCGGCCCCCTTCTCGAGCTTGGCCGCGCGCTTGAGCAGCACCGAAGCCGGCGGCGACTTGAGGATGAAGTCGAACGTGCGGTCCTTGTAGACCGTGATCTCGACCGGGATGATCAAGCCCGGGGTCGCGCGCGTGGCGTCGTTGAATTGCTTCACGAACGCCGCGATGTTGACGCCGTGCGAACCCAGGGCGGGGCCGACCGGCGGTGCCGGTGTCGCTTGCCCGCCCGGGCACTGCAGCTTGATCTTGCCTGTGACTTCCTTGGCCATGATTTCTCGCTCTCGTTGAAGGCCCGGTCAGGCGAACGGCGAGGCCGTTCTCCCGGGCATGGAGGTCAGATCTTCTCGACCTCCCAGTACTCCAGCTCGACCGGGGTCGGCCGTCCGAAGATCGTGACGACGACCTTGACCGTCCCCTTCTCCGGGTTGACTTCCTCGACGTTGCCGTCGAAGCCGTCGAAGGCCCCGGACTTGATCTTGACCATGTCGCCCTTGTGCAGGCCGATGGTGACCTGCGGCCGCGACTCCGAGTCGGACATGCGGTTCAGGATGGCCAGCACTTCGCCGTCCGACAGCGGCGTGGGCATGCCCATCGGGCCCAGGAACTCGCGCAGTCCGTCGACTTCGCGCAGCGTGTTGCGGGCCTTGAGCACGCGCTCGTTGGTCGCGTCGTCGAGGTCGGCCTGGACCATCAGGTAGCCCGGGTAGAGCTTCTTGTTGACCACGCGCTTCTTGCCGTTCTTGAGGTCGGTGACGCGCTCGAAGGGCACCAGCACCTGGGGCACGAGCTCCTGGACGCCGGCCTGCTTGAGGCGCGCCAGCGAGTTGCGCGCGATCGTGTCCTCACGACCGGACTGGCAGCGGATGAAGAACCACTTCATGGTCAGCTCCCCCCCAGCAGGATCCAGGTCACGACGCGGCCCAGCCACCAGTCGACGCCGGCCAGGTAGCCCATCAGGAACATCACGCACACGACGACCACGATCGAGGAGTTGACCGCCTCGGGCATCGTCGGCCAGGTGACCTTCTTGAGCTCGTTCTCGGTCTCGATCAGCAGCTCGGCGATCTTCTCGCGGTTCAGGTAGCGGTTCAGGCCCCACAGCGCCAGGGCGCACACGCCCAGCGCGGTGAGCAGCGCCGGGGTCACCTTCCAGGACAGGATCCAGATGCGGAAGCCGTTGACCTCCGACAGGTCCTCGAGCACGGTCGAGCCGAGCCAGTGGCCGAAACCGTAGTCCGCGCCCCACTGCTGCAGCGCGCCGTTGAGCGACGTGCAGCCGTAGACGACGAGCAAGGCGAGCGACCAGAACGCGGCTGAGCGCGCGATGCGTCCTTGTTCGGGTTTGTAGGCCATGTCGAAGTTCCGGTGGGCGGGGAGGCGGAGGAAGGGCTCGGGGCGTCAGGCGCTGGCGCGCCCGGGAGGGCTCGTCGTCACGACGAGGTCAGAGCTTCTTCTCCTTGTGCGACGTGTGCTTCTTGCAGAAGCGGCAGTACTTGGCCTTCTCCAGCTTGTAGGTCGCCTTCAGCCGCTTGTGCGTCGTGTAGTTCCGGTTGGAACACGCGGTGCACTCGAGGAAGACGTAGCGTTCCTTGATCTTCATCTCTGTTCAGCGGCCGGTCAGCGGCGTGGGGCGTTCGTGCGGGGAGACCGGCCGGAGCACGCGGGCGCGCTCCGGCCGACCGTGCGTTTCACTTGATGATCTTGGTCACGACGCCGGCGCCGACCGTGCGGCCGCCTTCGCGGATCGCGAAGCGCAGCTGCTCGTCCATGGCGACGGGCGTCAGCAGTTCGACTTCCATCTTCACGTTGTCGCCGGGCATGCACATCTCGGCGCCGCCGAGCAGCTTGGCCGTGCCGGTGACGTCCGTGGTGCGGAAGTAGAACTGCGGGCGGTAGCCCGAGAAGAACGGCGTGTGGCGGCCACCCTCGTCCTTGGAGAGGATGTACACCTCGGCCTCGAAGTGCGTGTGCGGCGTGATCGAGCCGGGCTTGGCGATGACCTGGCCGCGCTCGATGTCGTTGCGCTCCACACCGCGCAGCAGGAGGCCGACGTTGTCGCCGGCCTGGCCTTCGTCGAGCGTCTTCTGGAACATCTCGACGCCGGTGCAGACCGACTTGGTGATCTCGGGGCGCAGGCCGACGATCTCGACCGCTTCGCCGGTCTTGATGCGGCCCTTGTCGATGCGGCCGGTGGCGACGGTGCCGCGACCGGAGATCGAGAACACGTCCTCGACGCACATCAGGAAGGGCTTGTCGACCACGCGCTCGGGGCTGGGGATGAAGGTGTCGATCGCCTTGAGCAGCTCGTCGATCGGCGCGTTGGCCTTGTCGTCGGTGCCGTTGGACTCGAGCGCCAGCTTGGCCTGACCGCGGATGATCGGGGTCTTGTCGCCGGGGAACTTGTACTTGCTGAGCAGCTCGCGGATCTCCATCTCGACCAGGTCGAGCAGCTCGGCGTCGTCGACCAGGTCGACCTTGTTCAGGAACACCACGATGTAGGGCACGTTGACCTGGCGGGCCAGCAGCACGTGCTCGCGCGTCTGGGGCATCGGGCCGTCGGCGGCCGACACGACCAGGATCGCGCCGTCCATCTGGGCGGCGCCGGTGATCATGTTCTTGATGAAGTCGGCGTGGCCCGGGCAGTCGACGTGGGCGTAGTGGCGCAGGTCCGACTCGTACTCGGTGTGCGAGGCGGCGATGGTCACGGTCTTGTCCGAGGAGCGCACGGTGCCGCCCTTGGTGATCTCGGCGTAGGACTTGACCTTGGTCTTGAAGCGGTGCGCCGAACGTGCGGCCAGGGCCGCCGTCAGGGTGCTCTTCCCGTGGTCGATGTGGCCGATGGTGCCGACGTTCACGTGCGGCTTGGTCCGCTGGAAGACTTCCTTTGCCATGACTGCTCTCTGTTTGGGTTGAGTGCGGGCAGCTGCCCTGTTCGGTGTTGTGAGGTGGGTTCGCGGCGTGCGCGCCGCACGGGACGGCCCTGCCGCGCCTCGGCGCGGGCCGTCTTGATCGATGGTCGGGTTGGAAAGAACCTGTCGAGAAGGACTGGAGCTGCTGATGGGGCTTGAACCCATGGCCTCCTCCTTACCAAGGAGGTGCTCTACCACTGAGCTACAGCAGCAGGGATCGCGCGCGGTGCCGCGCACGATCGGGTCTCGGGCCGGACGGATCGCCGTGGAGCGGGCGAAGGGAATCGAACCCTCGTGTGCAGCTTGGAAGGCTGCCGTTCTACCATTGAACTACGCCCGCGATGCGGGAGCTGGGAACGGCGCACGGCTCGCGCACGGCGCGAGTGGAGACCGCCCGACAGCGCGCATCCTCAGCGGGGGGCGAGCTCGTCGTGCGGCCGTGCACGCGGGGTGTCCGGCGTGGACGGTGATCGATCAGGGTGCTCGTCGCTCGCGGAGCGTCCGTCCCAACCGACGGCGCCGGCCGGGCCGGTTCCATGGTTGGTGGGGAGAGACGGATTCGAACCGTCGAAGGCAGAGCCATCAGATTTACAGTCTGACCCCTTTGGCCGCTCGGGAATCTCCCCGCTGGGTGCGCGCGATGATCGGTGCAAGCGCAGGCGCGCGCCGACCTCGGTGAGGTCGCGTCGCCCGCTCCCTGATTCATCCTCGAACTGGTCTCGTTGTGAGGGAACGCACCGCGCGGCGCGCGCGCGGTCCCGCGCTGCCGCGGGCCTTCGTCATCCGGCGACTCCGCACCGGCTCGGTGGAGCCAGCGGTGGGATTCGAACCCACGACCTCCTGATTACAAATCAGGGGCTCTGCCAACTGAGCTACGCTGGCGTGTCGCCATGTCGCCCCCTGGCAGTCCAGAGCGTGTCGGCCATGGTGCGGACGAGCACCCGGACGGCGAAGTGAGCGCGGTATGTTACGGACGCGACCTCCGAGGTCAAGGAGCTGGGGAGAATTCCCCCCGGCCGGCCGGCGGCGGGTCGCCCGAAAGGGGTCCTCCCCGCCTGGCCCTATATAGAGGAAGGGACCGGCCCTGGCGCGCTCCGGAGGCCGGTCGGCGCGCGGGTCTCGAAATCAGACTTCCTGGAGTCCGGCGCGGTAGGCGCGGTAGCTCTCGCGCACCTGGGCCAGGGCGTCGCCGCCGAAGCGCTCGAGGAAGGCGGCTGCGAGCTCGAGCGCGACCATCGCCTCCCCCACCACGCTCGCGGCGGGGACCGAGGTGACGTCCGAGCGCTGGTAGGTCGCGGCCACCGGCTCGAGCGTCTCGAACTCGACCGTGCCGAGACCGCGGCGCAGCGTCGGGATCGGTTTCATCGCCACGCGCACGATCAAGGGCTCGCCGGTGGTCATGCCGCCCTCGAGGCCGCCCGCGCGGTTCGTCGCCCGGCGGTAGCGCGAACCTGCCGGCCCGTCCTTCGCGGGCGCGCCCTGGATCGCGTCGTGCACGGCCGAGCCCGGCCGGCGCGCGGACTCGAAGCCCAGGCCGAACTCGACGCCCTTCATCGCCGGGATCGAGAACAGCGCGGCGCCGAGGCGCGCGGTCAGGCGCTCGGGGCCGGAGTGGTAGCTGCCGAGGCCGGGCGGCAGGCCGAAGGCGGCGATCTCGAAGATGCCGCCGAGCGTGTCGCCTTGTTCCTTGGTGCGGTCGACCAGCGCGGTCAGCGCGGCCTCGCGCGCGGGATCGACGGCGAAGAAGGGGCTGGCGTCGCGCAGCGCGCGGCGCTCGCCGGCCTTCATCGCGTAGGCGCGCTCGACCGCCGCGGGATCGACCGCCAGGCCGCCGAGCTCGACGACGTGCGCGAAGACCTCGATCTCGAAGAGCTCGAGCAGCTGGCGCGCGAGGCCGCCGAGCGCGACGCGCGTCGCCGTCTCGCGCGCGCTGGCGCGCTCGAGCACCGCGCGCGGGTCGCGCAGGCCGAGTTTCTGGCAGCCGGCGAGGTCGGCGTGGCCCGGGCGGGCGTTGGTCGGCACGGGCAGCTTCTCGATCGTCTGGTCGCGGTTGACGATCTGCAGCGCGAGCGGCGAGCCGAGCGTCAGCCCGGCGCGCAGGCCGGACAAGAGCTCGATTTCGTCCTTCTCGATACGCATCCGGCCGCCGCGGCCGTAGCCGCCCTGGCGCCGCTCGACCTCGGCATTGGCGCGCGCGAGATCGAGCGCCAGGCCGGCGGGCAGGCCGGAGAGGATCCCGACCAGCGCCTTGCCGTGCGATTCGCCGGCGGTGATCCACGAAAGTCGCGTCATGCGCCGGCTCCAGGGGGCAGGATTTCGATCCAACCCTCGTCGTCCGGCGCGGAAACCGCGGCGACGCGCGGCGTGGCGAGCACGCGCCGGCGCGCCTCGTCGATCGCCGGGCCCCGCTCGCGCGCGCGCTCGAGCGCGTCGAGCACGACGTGCGGCAGCTGCGCGAAGTCGAAGGGCTTGGCCAGCGTGCCGACGACGGCCGGAACGGCGCTGAGCTCGCGCTCCAGCTCGGCGTCGATGTACCCCGAGACCACCAGCGTCGGCGGCAGCAGCCCGTCGCGCCACAGCGCCGGCAGCTCGACCCTTCCGCTCTCGCGCCCGAGCTCGAGATCGGACAGCAGGAGCTCCGGCCGGCGCTCCTGGATCCGCGCGCGCGCCTCGCGGAACGACGTCGCGCAGCGCACCTCGTGCCCCGCGCGCTGCAGGAAGAGCGCCACGAGCTCGACGATGCGCGCGTCGTTGTCGAGGACCAGGAGCTCGGCCACGGCGCAGAGACTACGCTTTCCGCAGGCCCGTTCCACGGGGTCGCGCCGCCCTCACAGGCTCTCGTACGACGCCACCTCGTCGAAGGTCACCGTCAGGGTCATCGCGCCCAGGCGCACGGTCAGCTCGCGCTTGTCGTGGTCGACCTTGAGCACCGGGACGCGCTGGCGGTAGCGCGGCAGGTAGACGAAGCTCTCCTTGCGCAGGCCGGCCAGGAAGGCGGCGCGCCGGTCGTTGAGCGCCGTGCCGGTCAGCTCGGCCTCCAGGGCGCCGAGCTCCTCCTCCAGCGCCTTGCGCTGCGCGGCCGGCAGCTGGGGCAGGAGCTGCTTGGCGCGCTCGAGGCGCTTGACCGCCGCGCGCACGCGGTCCTCGATGCCCTTCTGCGCCTCGGCCTCCAGGAGCTGGCTCTTCTGCACCATCTGCTCGCGCGTGGTCTCGACCTCGCGCCGCGTGCGCGAGATCTCCTCCAGGCGCGTCTCGGCTTCGCTGCGCACCTTCTCGGCCTGCATGCGCGCGCTGCGCATGTCCTCCATCAGCTTCTTGGTCTCCTCGTCGCGCCGCACCAGGCGCTGCTGCGCGCGCTCGACCAGCTCGGCCGACAGGCCCAGGCGCCGCGCGATCACCAGGGCGCCGCTCTCGCCCGGGGTGCCGAGGATCAGGTGGTAGCGCGGCGCCAGCGTCTTGGGGTCGAACTCGACGCAGGCGTTCTCGGCGCGCGGGTGCCGGAAGGCGAACTCCTTGAGCTTGCCGATGTGCGTGCTGACCAGGGTCGGCGAGCGCCGCCGCAGGAACTGCTCCAGGATCGCGTCCGAGAGCGCCGCGCCCTCGTCGGGGTCGGTGCCGCTGCCCAGCTCGTCGAGCAGCACCAGCGTCTTCTCGCTGGCGCGCGCCAGCCCGGCGTGGATGCGTTTCAAGTGCGAGCTGAAGGTCGAGAGCGACTGCTGGATCTCCTGCTCGTCGCCGATGTCGGCCACGATGCCGTCGAAGAGCGGCACGGTCGTGCCCTCGCTGCCCGGCACGGGCAGGCCGCAGCGCGTCAGGAGCGCGAAGAGCCCGGCGGTCTTGAGCGCCAGCGTCTTCCCGCCCGTGTTGGGGCCGGTGATGATCAACAGGTCGAAATCGCCCGACAGGCGCAGGTCGATCGGCACCACCTCGGCCAGCTTGCCGGCGCGCACCTGCTCGATCAGCAGCGGATGCCGCGCGCTGCGCAGCAAGAGCCCGCCGCTGGCGCCCGCCTCGCCGGGCAGGAGCGCCGGCCGCGCACCGGCCTCGCGCGCCCAGCGCGCGCCGGTGAAGGCCAGCTCGAGCTCGGCGACGCGCTGCGCGGCGCGCTCGAAGAGCGCCTGCTGGTCGAGCAGCGCGCGCGTCAGCTCCAGCAGGATGCGCTCGACCTCGCGCCGCTCGTCGGCCTGGCACTCGGAGTGTTTGTTGCCCAGGAGCACCGCCTCGTGCGGCTCGACGAAGACCGTCTCGCCGCTCGACGAGCGGTCGTGCACGATGCCGCGCACCTTGCCCGAGCTCTTGGCCTTGACCGCCAGCACCGCCCGGCCGCCGCGGCGGTGCGGGTTGGGGTCGCCGAGCACGGCCTTGATGTCGGGCCTCGCGATGTAGTTGCGCAGGAGCTTCTCGAGCTGCTCCGAGAGCTCGGCCTCGGCCTTGCGCAGCCGCCACAAGAGCGGCGAGGCGTGGTCGCGCACGCGCCCGCGGTCGTCGACCGTGGCCTCGAGGCGCTCGAGCAGCGGCGCGAAGTCGGGCATGTCGCGCCACAGCTGCGCGAGGGCGGGTGCTTTCGCCGCGCGCGCCTCGAGCCACGGTTTGAGCCGCAGGCAGGCCTCGCAGAAGGTGCGCAGCCCGAGCACGTGGTCGTCCTCGAGGGCCCGGCCCGCCTTGCGCGCGTGCGCCAGCGCCGGCAAGGGATCGCCGACGCCGGTGAACGAGGGCTCGTCGCGCCCCTCGGCCAGCGCCAGCGCCTCGCGCGCACGCGCCAGCGCGGCCTTGGCGGCCTGATATTCGAGCGGCGCCAGCTCGCGCACGGCGCGCAGTCCGAGGGCGCTCTGCGCATGGCGCTCGAGCACCGCCTGCACCGCGGCGAAGTCGAGCACGCGCGCGGCGTAGTCGGCGAGCTGCCGGGCGCGCTCGCGCTCGGCGGGCGTGGCCTCGCCGTCGCGCATCAGGGGATCGGACGCCATGCGTGCACTGTAACGACGCACGGGTCGCGCAGCGGCCGGGCGATCGAGACCTGGCCCAGGACGCGGTCCCGCCCCCCCATCGCGGCCAGGCGCGGGCCGTAGCCTGAGAGTCCGCGGCGCCCGACGCGGTCCTTGAGGTCGACCGGCTGGCACCAGATCACGAGGTCGAAGGTCGAGGCCCAACCGAGCAGCCGTCCGTCGTCCCAGCCCGGATCGTTGCCGAAGTAGTCGACGTCGAGCGTGCACACGACCTCGCGCCGGAAGCGCTCCGGCGTACCGCCGCGCGCGAGCAGCGCCAGATGCAGCACCGCCGGGCCGTACTCGGAGCTCATGCCGATCCAGCCGACGCGTTCCTCGGGCCCGATCTCCGCCGCGAGCAGCGCGCTCAGCGCCTCGTGCTCGGCGCGCTCCAGGCCGGCGGTCGGCAGGGCGCGCCCGCCGCTGAGATCGCGCTGCTCGCGCTGCAGGCCGAGCTGGTAGTCGCGCAGCGCGCCCGGCTCGGCGCTCAGGCGCCCGGCGCGCGCCGCCAGCGGCTCGCGGTCGAGCGCCGGCGCGACCAGCGCCACCGCGAGCAGGGCCCCGAGCGCGAGCCCGCCGCGGCGCGAGGCCAGCAGTCGCCGCGCACCCGCCGCGGCGAGCAGCGCCAGCGCGGGCACGCACACGATCACGAAGCGCTCGAGGTGGAAGGGGTGCAGCGCCATCGGCACGTAGCTCGCGAGCAGCACCAGCCACCACGTCCGCACGCTCGCCTCGCGCAGCGCCGCCAGCGCGACCAGCGCCAGGCCGAGCTGCAACACGAACAGGCGCGGCGTGAAGCTCAGGTAGTTGCCCAGGTAGAGCAGGCGCGTGGTCCAGGGCTCGTAGGGCCGGCCCCGGTTCTCGTGCAGGAAGGCCGCGAAGACCTGGCGGTGCTCCGCGCCGAGCTCGAGGCCGCCGGGCAGGGGCAGGAGGAACCACCACGCCCCCGCCAGCGCGGGCACGAGCACCAGCCAGCCCGTGCGCACGAGCTGCGCGCGCAGCTCGCCCTGGCGCAAGGCCACGATGCTCTCCCACAGCCAGTCGAGCGCGAGCCCGAGGCCGAGCATCAACCCGTAGTTGAACTTGGTGAAGAACGCGGCCGCGATCCAGGCGCCGGCGCACAGCCCCGCGCGGCGCGTGCCGAGGCGCCGGCGCACGAGCCAGGCGCGCAGCGTCCACACCGCGGCACAGGTCGCCGGCACCTCGAAGAACAGCGTGCCGGAGAAGGCCAACGCCACCGGGCTCAGCGCCGCGACGAGCAGCGCGAGGAACGGCGCCAGCCGCGCGGCGCGCTCGCCGCGTCCGACGACCAGGCCTTCGCGCGCCACCAGGAACACGCCGAACAACGTCGCGCACCAGGCCAGCGTGCCGGCGACGCGGCAGGCGTGCTCCGAGACGCCCGTGACGAGTTGCACCAGCAGCAGCACGAGCGGCCAGACGAAGGGATACTGGTCGCAGTCGTGCAGCGCGTCGAACAGCGCGCCGAGCTCGCCCGCGCGCAGCGCCAGCAGCATGCGCACCGCGGGCAGCTCGGCGTGCATGCTCTCGTCCCAGCCCCAGGCGCGCGCGTCGGACAGCGGCAGCGTCCAGCACAGCGCGGCCAGCGCGCACAGGCCTGCGGCGAGCCCCAGCTCGGCGCCGGTCCGCAGCTCCGCATGGGGCCCGGCCGCTCGCGCTCCCCCGTCAACGCTCGCGCTCGCCATGGACGCCGTTCTTCCGCGCGCGTACGTTACGGGTTGCCTCCCACGACCGCCAGGACGCCGCCATGAGCACCCCGCGCAACAACCAAGGACGCTTCGAGACCCGCGCCATCCACGCCGGCCAGGAGCCCGACGCCGCCAACGGCGCGGTGATGACGCCGGTGTACTTCACCAGCACCTACAAGCAGGACGCGCCGGCGCAGCCGCGCCAGGGCTACGAGTACTCGCGCACCACCAACCCGACGCGCACGGCGCTCGAGGAGAACCTGGCCTCGCTCGAGGGCGGCCGCTGGGGCCTGGCCTTCAGCTCGGGTCTCGCGGCCACCAACGCGCTGCTCGACCGCCTGGTGCCCGGCGATCACGTCGTCGCCGGCAGCGACCTGTACGGCGGCACGTACCGGCTCTTCAAGCGGGTCTTCGAGCGCTACGGCATCCGCTTCACCTTCGTCGACACCAACGACCTCGCGGCGGTCGAGCGCGCGATCGAGGACGCGACGCGCTACGTCTACCTCGAGACCCCGACCAACCCGCTGTTGCGACTGACCGACATCGCCGCCGTCGCGCGCCTGGCGCACGCCAAGAAGAAGCTCGTGGTGGTCGACAACACCTTCGCCACGCCCTACCTGCAGCGGCCGCTCGAGCTGGGCGCGGACCTCGTGCTGCATTCGCTGACCAAGTACCTCGGCGGCCACAGCGACGTGGTGTGCGGCGCGCTGATCGGCAACGACGCCAAGCTGCGCGACGAGCTGGCCTTCTTCCAGAACGCGGTCGGCGGCACGCCGGGACCGATGGACTGCTTCCTGGTGCTGCGCGGCACGAAGACGCTGGCGGTGCGCATGGAGCGCCACGGCCAGAACGCGCTGGCGCTGGCGCGCTGGCTCGAAGCCCAGCCGGGCGTGGTCAAGGTGATCTACCCCGGCCTGGAGTCGCATCCGCAGCACGCGCTCGCGCGCCAGCAGATGTCGGGCTTCGGCGGCATGCTGTCCTTCGAGCTCGAGGGCGACGTCGCCGCGGCCAACACCTTCGCCTCGTCGACGCAGGTCTTCACGCTGGCCGAGTCGCTGGGCGGCGTCGAGTCGCTGGTCGAGGTCCCGCCGAGCATGACCCACGCCAGCATCCCGGCCGAGGTGCGCCGCGCGCAGGGGCTGGCCGACGGCCTGGTGCGCCTGTCGGTCGGCATCGAGCACATCGACGACCTGATCGCCGACTGCGCCCAGGCGCTGGCCAAGGCCGTGCCGGCGCGCGCGATCGCGGGCCGGCGCTGAGCTCCCCCGCGCGCCTCGGCGCGCCTCGGCCCGCCCGCGTCAAAACGGCGAGTTCGAGGCCGGCGGCGTCGGCGGGCTGGGCGGGCTGACCTTGCCGACCGGGCCCTTCTTGGGCTCGGGCGTCTTGGCCGCCTTCTTGGGGTCGACGCGCGGGCGCTCGGGCTCGTCGCACACGCGCTCGCGCATCATGCGCCCGACCTTGAACTTGACCACGCGCTTGGCGGGCACCGCGACCTTCTCCAGCGTGCGCGGGTTCTGGGCCTTGCGCGCCGCGCGGCCGCGCACCTCGAACACGCCGAACTCGCGGAACTCCAGGCGATTGCCCTGCGCCAGCTCGTCGATGATCTCGTCCAGGAAGCGCTGCAGGATGTCCTTGACCACCACCTTCGTCTGACCGGTCTGGTCGGCGATGCGGTTGACGAGTTCCTTCTTGGTGATGGTCAGCGGCTCGGTCATGGCGAGAAGGGCGCTTTCCGGGAGGAGCCCTGACGGGCGCGGCCGGGGGGTGGGCGGGCGCAAAGTATTGGTGGGCATACGCTTGCCGTCAAGCCCGGAGCCTGCCCCGGCGCGCCCCCCCGGTCCTTTCCGCCGCGGGCGCGCTCAAGCCGCCGGCGCGGTCTCCTCGAGCACGAAGGTCACGGGCCCGTCGTTGACCAGCTCGACCTCCATGCGCGCGCCGAAGCGCCCGGTCGCGACCCGCAGGCCGCGCGCGCGGAGTTCGGCCACGAAGAGCTCGTACAGCGGCACGGCCTCGTCCGGGGGCGCGGCGCGGTCGAAGGAGGGCCGGCGACCCTTGCGGCCGTCGGCCGCGAGCGTGAACTGGCTGACGACCAGCACTTCCGCCCCGACCTCGAGCGCCGCCAGGTTCATCTTGTCCTCGGCGTCGCGGAAGAAACGGAACAGCGCGACCTTCTCGGCCAGGGCGCGCGCCTGAGCCGGGGCGTCGCCGCGCAGCACGCCCAACAAGACGAGCATGCCGGGGCCGATCGCGCCGAGCTCCGCCCCCTCGGACGTCACGCGGGCGCGCGTGACGCGCTGCACCACGGCCTTCATGGGCGCGCCTGGGCCGCCGCACCCTCGCGCGCGCGCTCGGCGGCCGCCTCGCGCGTCCGCTCGAGGCGCTCAAGGTGCACGCGCGCGCGCACGCGCTCGAGGATCGAGATCAGCTCGGGCGAGTTCTTGCACAGCGCCAGCACGCGCATCCAGGCCGCCTCGGCGGCGACCGGGTCGCCGAGCCAGAGTTCGTGCAGCAGCGCTTGCTGCACGACGGGCAGGAGTTCGCCGGGAGCGAGCTTCTCCGCCAGCTGCGCCGCGTCGAGCGCGCTCTGCTCGTCGCCGTCGGCCTCGTGCGCCGAGGCCTCGATCATGCGGTGGCGCGCGTTGGTCCCGCCGGCGGCCTCGACCTCGGCCAGCAGCGCGCGCGCCTTGCCGAGGTCGCCCGAGAGCACGCGCAGCAGCGCCAGGTCGAGCCGCGCCTCGAGCACCAACGCCGGGTCGACGCGCACGTCGCCGCGCGCCCGCTCGATCCAGGTCTCGTACGAGGTGACGGCCTCGTCGGTCTTGCTGGCGCGCGCCAGCATCCAGCACTCGAGCCAGCGCGCGCGCATGTGGCCCGGGTCGATCTTCAGCGCCGCCGCGACGTGCCCCTGCGCGTCGGTCCAGGCCGCGCGCCGCACGTCGAGGAAGGCGCGCGCGTACTCGATCCAGGCGCAGGCCGGGCCCGCGGCTGCCGCGCGCTCGAGGTACTGCTCGGCCGTCGCGCTGTCCTCGACCAGCCGCGCGGCGAGCACCAGGTCGACCTGCGTCGGCGCGGGCTGCTCGAGGCGCGCGAGGTACTTGCGCCGCACGCGCGCCTCGGGGCTCTCGTCCGGCAGCGCGGCGTCGAGGCCCGGCAGCGGCCCGGCGAAGGCGCGCGCCGCGGCCAGCTCGACGTCCTGGCGGAAGTGCGGGTAGACGATGCTCGCCGGGTCGACGTCGGCGCTCGGCTGCACGAGCGCTAGCGCCTCCAGCGACCGGTCCGCGGCCAGGAGTGCGCGCGCCTCCGCCAGGCGCTGCAGCACCGGCGGCGCGAGCTGGTCGTGGACCGAGCGCGTGTCGGGGATCACGCGCACGCCGCTCGAGCCGCAGGCCGCGGTCAGCAGGCCGACCAGGACGGCCGCCAGGAACGCCGGGGGAATCCAGCGCGAGCCGGCCCTGCTCGGCCGGGGGAGCTTCACCGCGGGATCTTCCCGTCGATGCGCAGGGTCGCGCCGCGCGTCTCCTTGCCGCTGGTCGTGTCGTGGAGGAAGACCTCGCCCTCGGCGATCAGCACGACGTCGACCGGACCGGGGCGCTCGAGCAGCACCAGCCGCTTCCAGGCCGCGATCTCGAAGCGGTCGAGGAAGGCCTTGATCTCCAGCGGCGCGACGCCCGTGCGGCGCTCGATGGTGGTCAGGAAGCCGTCGGCCGTGACGCGCTCGGTGCGCACGTGCGCCGCGTCGTCGGCGCGCGTCGCGACGTGATCGAGCAGGCCGTCGGGCCCCTCGATGCGCACCGAGTCGGCGACCAGCACCGCCGGCGCCTGGAAGCGCGCCGTCCAGGCCTTGGGCGGAGGCGGCACGCGCGCGCCCGTGTCGGGTTGGGCGTCGTGACTCGTCGTGTCGCAGCCGGGGAGCGCGAGACACCCACAACCCAGGAGCGCAAGAACGGCGCGGCGTGCAAACGAGTTCCCCATGCCAGGGTTGTGCCATCCGGACGCCGGCGATTCCAGTCGCGGCGCGCCGCCGCCCGGGCCGTCAGCGCAGGCCGCAGGCCGCCAGGGCCCGGTCGCGGACGGCCGTGGCGCGCGCGCGCGCGAACTCGGCCCCGCGCTGCAGGATGCGGTCGACCTCGGCCGGATCGGCGAGCAGCTCCGCGCGCCGCGCACGCGCCGGGGCGAAGTGGGCCTCCAGCGCCTCGATCAACGCCAGCTTGAGGTGGCCGTAGCCCGGCGCCCCCGGCCCGCCGCGCTGCACGCGCGCCTTCCAGTCCGCGAGCTCGGCGGGCGGCAGGAACAGCTCGAGGAACTTGAACAGCAAGAGCGCCTCGGGGTCCTTGGGCTCCTCGGGCGCGCGCGAGTCGGTGACGATGCGCCCGACCGCCTGCTTGAGCGGCTTGCCCTCGGCGAAGACCCACAGGTCGTTGCCGTAGGACTTGCTCATCTTCTCGCCGTCCAGTCCGGGCACCTTCTGCAGGTGCTCGGCGCGCTCGAGCAGGCACTCGGGGCGCTTGAAGACCGGGCCGTACAGCGCGTTGAACGAGGCCGCCATGTCCTGCGTCATCTCGACGTGCTGCACCTGGTCCTTGCCGACCGGCACCAGGTCCGAGTCGTAGGCCAGGATGTCGGCCGCCATCAGCACCGGGTAGGTGAACAGCCCGACCGAGGCGCTCAGGCCCTTGGCGACCTTGTCCTTGTAGCTGTGCGCGCGCTCGAGCAGCCCCATGCCCGTGACGGTCGCCAGCAGCCAGGTCAGCTCGGGGATCTCCTTGATGTCGCTCTGGCGGAAGAGCGCGGAACGGGCCGGATCCAGGCCCAGCGCGAGGTACGTGACGGCCACGTCGCGCACGGCCTCGCGCAGCTGCTGCGGGTCGCGGCTGGTGGTCAGCGCGTGGTAGTCGGCGATGAAGTAGAAGCGCTCGCCCGCCAGCTCCTGCAAGGCGATGTGCTGGCGGATCGCGCCGAAGTAGTTGCCCAGGTGCGGCCGTCCGCTCGGCTGGATCCCGCTCAGGTAGGTCGGCATGGGCGCGGCGGACGGTAGCAGGGGCCTCCGGAGCCCTCAAGCCGGGCCAGCACGCTTGCAAGCGCCCCTCCGGAAGGTTGGATTGGTCCGATGCGCAGGGGGCCGGGGCGCGGGGAGCGGGGGGAGCGCACGCCGTGGACCGGCGTCGCCGGAGCGCTCGTGCTCCTGCTGCTGGCGGGCTGCGCCGGCTTCAGCTCCGAGCGCCACCTCGCCCCGGTCTACAGCGAGCTCGCGACCGCCGGCGGCGGCAAGGAGATCGAGGCGCTGGGCGGCGCCGTGCGCCTGCGCTACCTGCGCGCCGACGGCGGCCTGACGCAGTGGGCGCTGCGGCCGCTGGTGATCCACGACCAGCTGCCCGGGCTCGACTACCGCACGCGCTTCCTCGTGCCGCTCGGCACCGAGGACAAGCGCGGCGAGGAGTACGTCTGGCAGCTCCTGCCGGTGACGCGCTACAGCGAGCGCACGTACACGGACGGCACGGACGAGTGGACGCTCCTGACGCTGCCGGGCATCTACTGGTCGAAGACCGTCGACGACCGCGTGGTGCGCGCCTGGTTCCCCTGCGCGGGGGTCATGGAGCACTTCCTGTCCTTCGACCGCATCGTGTTCGTCGCCTTCCCGCTCTACCTGCGCACCGACCGCGAGGGCCGCGAGACGACGCACGTGCTGTTCCCGTTCTTCTCGTTCACGCGCGGCACGGGCGGACCGAGCTGGCGCGTCTGGCCGGTGTACGGGAACTCGCGCTTCGAGGGCCGCTACGACCGCTGGTTCGCGCTCTGGCCGATCTGGACCTACGAGGAGAACTACCTGTACCTGCCGAAAGCGCAGCAGGAGACGCGCTGGATGCTCTTCCCGCTGGTCGGGCACACGTCGCGCGGCGAGTACCAGGCGACCTCGGTCCTGTGGCCCTTCTTCGGCTGGGCCAGCAACCCCTCGAAGGGCCTGGTGGCCTGGGACGGGCCCTGGCCGCTGGTGCGCTACCTGCGCGATCCGATCCAGGACATCGAGCGCACGCGCTTCTGGCCGTTCTATTCGTACTACCGCGGCGACGGGCTCGAGTCGCGGTGGTACGCCTGGCCGCTGATCAACGTCAGCACCGAGACCTACGAGAAGGCCGACAAGCACTCGTTCTACTTCATCCCCTTCTGGCAGAACTGGAAGCGCACCGACTCCGAGGCGGGCTACTCGAGCTTCGAGAAACTCTGGCCGCTGTACCTGTTCGACCGGCCCGAGGAGCACACCACGCGCTTCGCCTTCCCGGCGCTCTCGCCCCTGTGGCGCACGCCGGAGATCGACGAGATGTACGCCTGGATCTGGGAGCTGTACTCGCGCAACGTCAACCATTCCCAGACCTCGGAGCGCTCGTGGCTGGGCCTCTACCGGCGCGAGAAGGACGAATACGAGGACCGCCGCTCCCTGGTCGGGCTGTGGGCGCGGCGCGAGTACCGCGACGAGCAGGGCCAGGTCGAGGAGACCTCGCTGCTGTTCGGCCTGCTGCGCTGGAGAACTCGGGCGGACGGTTCCCTAGAGTGGCTGCCGCCGGCCCTGCCCGGTCCGGGCTGGCCGCTCGAGCGCGAGAGCACCCTGACGCGTTGAACCCATGCCCCTCCTGCGCATCCTCAGCGATCTCTCCCTGGCGCTCGGGCTGCCGCTCGAGCTGCTCGGGCAGGTGCTCGCGCGCCTGCACCACGTGCCCGCGCGCGTGGCCTGGATCGTCGATCAGGTCTACCAGAGCGCGATCCAGACGCTGCACGTCGTGCTGCTGGTCGGCCTGTTCATCGGCATGATCGTGGCGCTGCAGACCGGCATCGAGCTGCAGCGCATCGGCCAGCAGGACCAGATCGGCACGATCGTGGCCGTCAGCATGGCGCGCGAGATGGGCCCCTTCATCACCGCCACGATCCTGGCCGCCACGGCGGGCAGCTCGATGGCGGCCGAGCTGGGCACGATGTCGGTCTCCGACGAGCTGGCGGCGCTGGAGGTGCTCTCGGTCGACCGCGTGCGCTTCCTCGTGCTGCCGCGCGTGATCGCGCTGGCGATCGCCGCACCGGTGCTGACCGTCCTGTGCGACATGATCGGCATCTTCGGCGGCGGCTTCGTGGCCCAGTCGCAGCTCAACGTCTCGACCGAGCTGTACTGGGACGCCGCGCTCGACGCGCTGCGCGACCTGGGCACCAGCGTGCCGCTGCCCAAGGACGTGTTCAGCGGCCTGTTCAAGGCCACGGTCTTCGGCGTGATCGTGTCGCTGATCGGCTGCAGCGCCGGCCTGCAGGCGCGCGGCGGGGCGCTGGGCGTCGGCCAGGCCACGCGCGCCGCGGTGCGCGACTCGATCGTGGCCGTGATCATCGCCAACTACTTCATGACCTGGTTCATGTACCAGGGTTGAGCGATGACCGGCGACGTCATCCTGCGCTTCGCGGACGTGCACAAGAGCTTCGGCACGCAGCAGGTGCTGGCCGGGCTCTCCTTCGAGGTGCAGCGCGGCCGCACGCTGGCGATCATGGGGCCCTCGGGCACGGGCAAGTCGGTGGTGCTGCGCCACGCCATCGGCTTGATGACGCCCGATCGGGGCCGCGTCGAGGTCGAAGGCCGCGAGGTGGGCAAGTTGGGCCGCAAGGAGCTGGCCGCGTTGCGCCGGCGCATGGGCTACCTGTTCCAGGAAGGTGCCCTGATCAACTGGCTCTCGGTGGGCGAGAACGTGTGCCTGCCGCTGCGCGAGAACACCGACCTGTCGGACAAGGAGATCCGCGCGCGCGCCGAGGAGAAGCTGGCGCTGGTGCGCGTGGAGGGCGCCTGGGACAAGATGCCGGCGCAGATCTCGGGCGGCATGAAGAAGCGCGTGGGCCTGGCGCGCGCGCTGATCACCGACCCCGAGATCATCCTCTACGACGAGCCCAACGCCGGCCTCGACCCGGAGATCTCGCACTCGATCAACGAGCTGATCCGCGAGCTCAAGGAACGCCTGCACGTCACGGCGATCGTGGTCGAGCACCGCATCGAGTGCATCAAGACCGTCGCCGACGAGGTGCTGTTCCTCGAACAGGGCCGGGCGCAGGTGCGCCTGCCACCCAAGGAATTCTTCGCCAGCGACAACCCGCGCATCGTCCAGTTCCTCGGTCCACGCCCGGACTGAGGCCCGCCACGGAGACCGAAACATGACCGCCAACTCGAACGCCCGCACGCTGCTGCTCGGCGGGGTCTTCCTCGTCGCGCTCTCGATCCTCGGCTACTACACGCTGTTCCTGACCGACATCAACTGGTTCAAGAAGACCTACGAGCTGCAGGTGCACTTCGCGAACCTCAACGGCCTGCGCGAGGGCGACGCCGTGCACGTGGCCGGCATGCGCTGGGGCCGCATCAAGAGCATGGAGTTCGACCCCGACGCGCCGGTCGACAAGCGCATCACGGTCATCGCGGTGCTCGAGAAGCCGCTGCAGCTGCGCGAAGGTGCGCTGATCCAGATCGAGGACGCCACGCTGCTCGGCGGCCGCAACCTGTCGATCGACCCGGGTCCGGCCGCGGGCCAGCCGCTGCCCAAGGACCAGGCGCTGTTCGGCAAGGTCGCGCCCAACCCGCTCGACGCGCTGGGCGCGCTGGTGACCGAGAGCCAGAAGGGGGTCTCGACGATCATCGAGAACATGGCGGCCGTGGCCGAGGGCCTGCGCGGCGGCAAGGGCACGCTCGGGCGCCTGCTCAACGACGAGCAGATGGCCAACGACCTGGCCGAGACCTTCGCCGGCACCGCCAAGTCGCTGGCGCACATCGAGCGCATCTCCAAGGACCTGGCCGAGGGCCGCGGCACGGCCGGCATGCTGCTGACCAACACCGAGGTCTACGACAACCTGGCTTCGTCGACGCGCAAGATGGACGAGCTCCTGACCAACGCGATCGGCATCACGGGCGACCTGCGCGCGGGCAAGGGTGTCCTCGGCACGCTGCTCGAGGACCAGGCCCTGGCCCAGGCGCTGGTCGACTCCGTGCTGGCGTTGCGCAGCATGGTGCAGCGCATCGAGCGCGGGGAGGGCTCGCTGGGCCTGTTCCTCAACGACGAGACGCTGGCGCAGAACCTCAAGACCATCTCGCAGCGCCTGGTCGACGGCGAGGGCTCGGCGGGCAAGTTCCTGACCCGCGACGAGGTCTACGACAACCTGCGCGAGACCAGCGAGAACATGGCCGTGGTCACCGGTGCCATCCGCAGCGGCGAGGGCAGCATCGGCCGCCTGGTCATGGACGACGAGCTCTACCAGCAGATCAAGTCGACGCTCTCGATCGTGCAGCGCGCGCTCGAGGAGTACCGCGAGGCGGCGCCGATCACGACCTTTACCAGCGTGTTCTTCGGCGTGTTCTGAGCCTCAGCGCCGCACGAAGCGCTCGACCCACTTGCCGATCAGGTCGGCTTCGAAGTTGAGCGCCGTGCCGGCGCGCGCCGTCCCCAGCGTGGTCTTCTCCAGCGTGGCGGGGATCAGCGCCACCTCGAAGCGCGCTCCCTCTGGCGCGACGACCGTCAGGCTGACGCCGTCGAGCGTCACGCTGCCCTTGTCGACCAGGTAGCCCGCCGCGGCCGCGGGCGCCTCGCAGCGGAGCCGCCGGCCGCCGTCGCCGCTGGGCTCGCTGGCGAGCACCCGGCCGACGCCGTCGACGTGGCCGCTGACCAGGTGCCCGTCGAGGCGGTCCGAGAGGCGCATCGCGCGCTCGAGGTTGAGCGCGCGTCCGGGCTCCAGGCCGCGGAACCAGGTCTTGGCCAGCGTCTCGGCCGACAGGTCGAAGGCCAGCTCGCCCGGCGCACCCCCGGCCAAGGCCGTCAGGCAGGCACCGCTGACCGCCACGCTCTCGCCGCCGCGCGTCTGCCAGGCCTCCCCGGCCGGCCGGGCGAGCACCAGGCGCAGCCCGCTGCCCTGCGGCACGAGCCGGACGACGGTCGCTGTGGTCTCGACAAGTCCAGTGAACACGGGGGGATGGGAGCGCCGGACAGGCTCGGCCCGCGCGCGGGCAGGGCCGGGGACCGCCGTCCTTGACGCTCGGGGGTCGCCTGTCTAACCTTCTCTGCCTTTTCAACTTAAGGAGCCATGGCGCTCTTTGCCATCTTGACCTTGTTCCCCGAAGCCCTCGAGGCTTACGCGGACCTGGGCGTCCTGCGCCTGGCGCGGGACAAACAGCTCGCCGAGATCCGGTTCGTCGACTTCCGCGACTTCACGCGGGACCGGCACCGGACGGTGGACGACCGCCCGTTCGGCGGCGGCCCCGGCATGGTGCTGAAGCCCGAGCCGATCGCGGAGTGCATCGAGTGGCTCGAACGCCGCCACGGCCGCTTCCGCAAGCTCGCGCTGTGCCCCTCGGGCCCGCTCTTCCGCCAGGAAACGGCGGCCGAGCTGGCGCGCGAGGAGCGGCTCTTGATCCTGTGCGGCCGCTACGAGGGCTTCGACCAGCGTCTGATCGAGCACTTCGGCTTCGAGACGCTCTCCGTCGGCGACTTCGTGCTGGCCGGGGGCGAGCTGCCGGCCCTGATGGTCCTGGAAGCCACGCTGCGCCTGATCCCGGGTGTCCTGGGTGACGAGCGCTCGGCCGCCGAGGACTCCTTCAGCCACGGCGCGGAGCTCGACCACCCGCACTTCACCCGCCCGCGCGTCTTCCGCGGCCAGGAGGTGCCGGAGGTGCTGCTCTCGGGCGACCACGCGCGCATCGCGCGCTGGCGGGCGGAACAAGCGTCACGACGAACAGCCGCGCGCCGGCCCGACGGGCTGCGCGCGGACGACCGGGGCTCGCCAGGAGCCTCGGACGGCCCGCACACCACCCCAGACCCCCGAACCTAGAACACCACGATCGCCCGCGTCCCACGCGGCGGCCTCCCGGCCGTCCCGGCGATCCCAGGAGGCGGAGCCCCGGCTCCGGCAAAGCATGAACGTCATCGACCAGGTCGAGAAAGAGCTCGGCAAGAAGCGCACCCCCACCATCCACGTCGGCGACACGGTGGAGGTGCATTACATGATCAAGGAAGGCGACAAGGAGCGCATCCAGCTCTTCATCGGCATGGTGATCGCGGTCAAGGGCCGCGGCATCCGCCGCATGGTCGTCGTGCGCCGCATCGTGCAGGGCGAGGGCGTCGAGCGCGCCTTCCCGCTGCACAGCCCGCGCGTCAAGGACATCACGATCACGCGCCGCGGCAAGGTGCGTCGCGCCAAGCTCCTGTTCATGCGCGACCGCGTGGGCAAGCAGACGCGCGTGACCGAACTGCTGGGCGAGAAGGTCCGCAAGGAGCGCGAGTTCGAGAAGAGCCTGCGCGCTTCGCTGGACGAGATCTCGACGGCCCCGGTCGAGGCCTGATCGAACGTGTCGACCCATCCGGGTCCCTGCCCGCGGCGATCCGCGGCCAGCTCCTGAGCGACGAACGCGGTCGCAGCGCTGTCGCGCGGCCGCGTTCACGCACTTCCCCACCCCGCGCACTGCAGAGCCCCAAGAACCGGAGTCCGAGCGCCCATGAGCGAGAAACTGGGTCGCAAGATCACGCTGATCGTGGTCTTCATCGTGCTGGCCGCCGCCAGCCTGCTGATCCCCGAGAAGCCCTTCCGCCTCGGCCTGGATCTCCAGGGCGGCACGCGGCTGGTGTACCGCTTCGACTTCGAGGACGCCGCGAAGCGCGGCCAGCTCAGCAGCGCTGACCTCAACGACAAGGGCGCGCTGCTGCAGTCCTTCAAGGACATCATCCTGCAGCGCCTCGACCCCAAGGGCGTCAAGGAGATCTCGATCCGCACGCAGGGCGCGGACCAGCTGGTGATCGAGCTGCCGGGAGCGGCCGACTTCAACGCCACGCCGGTGTTCTGGAAGCTGGGTGCGGCGCTGGCGGCCGATGAACGCGCGCAGCTGGTGCTGAAGAGCCCGCCGGCCGAGAACAGCGGCGTCTCCGCGGCCGAGCGCATCGAGGCGGTCGAGGCGCTCAAGAAGTTCCCGCTCGACGGCGGCACGGTGCGCATCGGCTCGGAGAACATCGAGTACCGCTCGCGCCAGGACAACGTGCTGCGCGAGCTGAAGCGCGGCGTCGACAAGACCACGCCCGCCGCGCACGAGGCCGACGGCGACGTGCAGATGATCTCGACTGACGAGCTCGAGCGCATCATCACGCAGATCGGCGACCTGCAGTTCATGATCGTCGCCCAGCCCAACGATCCGGAGCTGTCGCGACTGGGCACCGACCTGTCGCGCGAGCGCTCGAAGCTCGACACCTGGCTGGCGGCCAACAAGGGCCGCACGCACGTCGACTTCAACCTGCTCCCGCAGCAGGAGGGCGGTCCGGTCCCGGTGCTGCGCTGGTTCCCCCACCGGATCAAGCGCGGCGAAGCCGTGACGCCGGTCGAGTCGCGCATGGAAGGCCTGCTCGTGCCGCAGCGCAAGGAGTGGACCTTCGATGGCGACGACCTCAAGAAGGTCGAACCGACCAACGACGAGATGGGCTACCCGGCGATCTCGCTCGACATCGAGGACGTCAAGAAGAGCGCCTTCGGCGAGTTCACCGGTTCGTACCTCAATCGCCAGATGGCGATCCTGATCAACGGCGAGATCGCCACCGCGCCGGTGATCCAGGAGAAGCTGCCCGGCAGCTGCCGCATCAGCGGCGGCGCCACCGGCTTCACCAAGGAAGAGGTGCGCGAACTCGAGCAGGTGCTCGAGTCGGGCTCGCTGCGCATCAAGCCCCTGCTGCTCGACAAGTCGCGCGTGGGCGCGAGCCTGGGGCAGGACTACATCGAGACCGCGGTCTGGGGCGTGCTGGTCGCGCTGGGCGTGATCGTGTTCTTCATGCTCTTCATCTACCGCCGCCTGGGCCTGTTCTCGGTCGTCGGCCTGGTGCTGAACCTGTTGTTCCTGCTGGGCGCCCTGGCCTTCATGCGCGCCACGGTCACGCTTCCGGGCGTGGCGGGCATCCTGCTGACGCTGGGCATGGCCGTCGACGGCAACATCCTGATCTACGAGCGCCTGCGCGAGGAGCTGGCGCGCGGCCTGAAGCTGATCCAGGCCTGCAAGGCGGCCTTCGAGCGCGCCGGCGTCACGATCATCGACTCGAACCTGACCACGCTGATCGCCGGCATCATCCTGCAGATCTTCGGCACCGGCCCGATCCGCGGTTTCGCCGTCACCCTGAACATCGGCATCCTGACCACGCTCTTCACGGTGATCGTCGTCACCGAGGTGCTGGTGCTGCTCGACGTCAAGCGCGGCACGAGCTCGGTCTCGATGATGAAGCTCCCGACCGACACCAAGTTCCAGTTCCTGAAGGTCTACAAGGGCGTCATGGCCGCGACCTGGTTCGTCATCCTGGGCGGCGTGGCGCTCTTCGCCGCCCTGCCGCGCGAGAAGCAGGTCGGCATCGACTTCCTCGGCGGCGTGGCGCTCAAGGTGCGCACCGAGCAGCCGATGCAGGTCGAAGACCTGCGCACGATGATCAAGCAGCTGCAGGGCGCGGTGGCGAACTCGGACGTGACCGCCATCCAGGACTCGGCGGCGGACGGCGGCTACACGCTCTTCAGCATCACCTACAAGAAGGACTCCGCGGGCACGGGCGGCGAGGAGGCGGGCGAGAAGGCCGCCGAGACGCTCTTGCGCAGCAGCCTGGCCAGCGTGCTGGCCAAGGGGCCGGTGTTCCTGACCCTGACGCCCGGCGAGACCAACTCCGGCGCCGCCGGCGAGGTGTACTTCGAGGCCCCGCACCCGACGGCCGAGATCGCCGCGGAGTTGGCCGGCGTCGGCTTCGAGAACCCCGTGGTCGAGCTGCTCCCGGGCCAGACGACCAAGTACCGCTTCACCGCCAGCGTGGCCAAGGACCGCAGCGAGGCGGCGCTGATCGGCCAGATCGGCGAGGTCTTCCGCGGCCGCCAGGACAGCGCCAAGGTGCCGTTCAGCATGCTCTCGCCCGTTCCCGAATCGAACACGATCGGCGAGCAGGTCGGCCAGGAGCTGCGCAATGCCGCGGTGATCGCGCTGGTCCTGTCGCTGATCGGCTCGATGCTCTACCTGCGCATCCGCTTCGCGGAGTACAGCTACGGCGTCGGGGTCGTCGTGGCCGTGATCCACGACGTGCTGATGACGATCACGGGACTGGCGATCGCCAGCTGGACCGGCTTCCTCAACGCCGAGATCAACCTGGCGATGATCGCGGTCTTCCTGACGATCATCGGCTACTCGCAGAACGACACGATCGTGATCTTCGACCGCGTGCGCGAGAACCGGCCCAAGTCCAAGGGCTCGCTGGAGGACGTGCTCAACGAGTCGATCAACCAGACGCTCGGCCGCACGATCCTGACCACCAGCACCGTGCTGCTGACCCTGATCGTGCTGTTCGCGTTCAATTACGGCAGCGGCAACGTGCTGGAGACCTTCTCCTTCGCGCTGATCGTGGGCGTGATCTCGGGCTGCTACTCGACGATCTACATCGCCAGCCCCGTGCTGCTGTGGTTCGAGCGCTGGCAGGCCCGGCGCCAGGGCACGACCGTCGTCGAGGGCTCGACGCCCGCGACGACCGGCAGCTGAACCGCGCTGCGGCTCCCAGTGCGGCGCACGCCCCGGTTTCCCCGGGGCGTGCTCGTTTGCAGGCGGACGGGCGGGCCGTGGAGCGGGACGATCGCCCGGCGAGGCTGGAGAGTCGTCCCCCGGGACTGCTATCCTCGCGCCCGAGGGGCGGAAGCCGCGGGTTGGCGCCGATCCCCTCGTATCGAGAGGATCCCTTGAGACTGCTGGCCGGAATGCTGCTGCTGCTCGCGCTGTTCGCCGGCGCCCTCGCCTGGCAGAACCGCGCCGACCGCCCGGGTGCGACGCTCGCGTCGACGCCCGATCCCGATCGCGCGCAACCCTACCCGTCGGACTGGGGCCGGGTCGTGCTCGGCCGTCCGAGCGGCGCGGAGGCCTGGGTCGACGAGACCGCGCAACCGGCGCCGACGCTCGCCGCATCGGTCGCTCCCGCGCCGGGGCCGGCCCAGGCACAACCCGGCGCACCGACGCCCGCGCCCCGGCCGGCGCAGCGCGAGTTCGAGCTGACCGTGCAGGCGGGTCAATCGCTCTCGGTGATCTGCAAGTCGCACTACGGCAGCGCGCGCGCCGAGCTGGTGCAGGCGCTCGCGCGCTACAACGGGGTCGCGGATCCCTCGCGCATCAAGGCCGGCGCGCGCTTGAAGTTGCCGCCGCTCGAACAGCTGACGGCGCGCTGACGCGCGCCGGGGCTGCCCCGACAGGGTTCACGCGGTCTGGATCAGTCGTCGCCGAGTTCGACGCTCGAGCGCTCGGCGGGCGGCACGACCACCACGAAGCGCACGTGCTTGCCGGCTTGGCGTTGCAGGCTGCCGTACTGGCCCGGCGTCAGGCGCATGCGCACGCGGCGCTCGCCGGCGTCGAGGTCCTCGCCCTGCTCGAGCGGCTCGCCGATCTGGCGCAGCAGCGCCTGGCTCCGGCCGTCGGCGTAGGGCACGTAGACGTCGACCAACGACGAGCGCCGGTCGAGCCGGCGCGCGACGGCCCGGCACAGCTCGTCGAGGCCCTGGCCCTGGGCGGCGGAGACGGCGACGAACTCGCTGCTGCGGCCGCTGAGCAGGGCCTGGATCGCGATGCGATCGTGCACGCGGTCGAGCTTGTTGAACACGATCAGCGCGTCCTGCGGATCGTGCGAGAGCGTGGCCAGCACCTCCTCGACCGCCGCCATCTGGGCCGCGGCGTCCGGGTGCGCGGCGTCGACGACGTGCAGCAGGAGGTCGGCGTGCAGGGCCTCCTCCAGCGTGGCGTGGAAGCAGGCCACGAGATGGTGCGGCAGGCGCTGCAGGAACCCGACGGTGTCCGAGAGCAGCACCACGCGGCCGTCGGGCAGCTCCCACTGGCGCGTGCGGGTGTCGAGCGTCGCGAACAGCATGTCCGCCACGAACTCATCCGAACCGGTCAGCTGATTGAGCAGGGTCGACTTGCCGGCGTTGGTGTACCCGACCAGGCCGAGCGTGAACTGGTCGGCGCGCGAACGCACCTCGCGCAGCTTGCGCTCCTCGATCTCCTCCAGTTCGTCGCGCAGGTCCTGGATGCGCTTCTTGAGCAGGCGCTTGTCGGTCTCGAGCTGCGTTTCGCCGGGACCGCGCGTGCCGATGGCCCCCTCCATGCGTTCGAGGTGGGTCCACATCCGGCGCAGGCGTGGCGCCAGGTACTGGTTCTGGGCCAGCTCGACCTGCAGCCGCGCCTGCCGGGTCTTGGCCCGGCGCGCGAAGATGTCGAGGATCAGCTCGCTGCGGTCGACCACGCGCACGCCCCAGGCCTTCTCCAGGTTGCGCGCCTGCGCCGGCGTCAGGTCGTTGTCGACCACCACCAGGTCGGGGTGCACGCGTTCGATCTCGCGCCGCACCTCGTCGACCTTGCCGCGGCCGAGCAGCGTGGCCGGGTCGGGGACCTGTTTGCGCTGCAGCAGCTCCTGGCCGACGATCTCCGCCTCGGCCGCCAGGACCAGCCCGCGCACCTCGCCCAAGTCGACCTCGACGTCAGCGTCGCAACCCGGGCCGCGCACGCCAGCGATCAGCGCACGTTCGCGCGGAGCTCGCGTCGGGCGGGGAAAGCGGCTCATGCCACGCTCACCCGCTCCCCGACCGGCTCGTGGCGCAAGGTGAGCTGCTCGATGCGCGTGCCGGTCAGCACCGGCTCCACGATCGTGTGGACCTTCCAGTCGGGGCGCGTCTCGCGGTAGTCGACGCGGAAGTGCACGCCGCGCGACTCCTGCCGCGCCAGCGCCGAAATCGTCGCCAGGCGCGCCACGGTCAGCATGTTGATCAGCTCCAGCGCGCGCGGATCCGTGCTGCCCAGGTCGCCCAGCGCGCGCGACCAGAACACGATCTTGGCCAGCGCGTCCTCCATGCCGGGCTGCGAGCGCTCGACGCCCATCTGGCGCCACATCAGCGACTTCAGCGAGTAGATCATGTCCTCCAGGTTGACGCGCACGCCGGCCGGGGGCTTGGGCAGCTCGGCCCGGCGCGCGACGGACCAGGCGTTGTCCGGCGTGGCCCCGCGCTCGGCCGCAGCGCAGGCGCCGGAGTCGGCGCCGAGCACCATGCCCTCGAGCAGCGAGTTGGAGCCCATGCGGTTGGCGCCGTGCAGGCCCGTGCTGGCGCACTCCCCCACCGCCCACAGGCCCGGGACGGTCGTGCGTCCCTGCTCGTCGACCAGGAGGCCGCCGACCTGGTAGTGCGCGCCGGGGCGGACGGGCACCGGGTCGCGCGCGATGTCGATCCCGAAGAAGCGGCAGATGCGGCTGATCCCGGGGAAGAGCACGTGGGGGTCGCCCTCGACCTCCGAGAGATCCAGGTACACGCTGGTGTCGTTGGTCGCGACCATCACCGCGAACACGGCGCGGCTGACGACGTCGCGCGGGGCGAGTTCGGCGGCCTCGTGGAAGTCGGGCATGAAGCGCCGGCGATGTCGGTCGCGCAGCACGCCGCCCGCGCCACGCACGATCTCGCTGATCAGCACACGCGCTGCACCCGCGATGTACAGGCAGGTCGGGTGGAACTGCACGAACTCGAGGTCGCGCAGGGCCGCGCCGGCGCGGAAGCCGAGCGCGACGCCGTCGCCGGTGGCGATCGAGGGGTTGGTGGTCTCGCGGTACAGCTGGCCCGAGCCGCCCGTCGCCAGGATCACCTGCGAGGCCGAGAAGGCGACCAGGTCGCCGCGCGCCGTGCGCGAGAGCAGACCGCAGGTCCGGCCGTCGGGCCCCTGGAGCAGGTCGATCACGAAGGTGTTGGCGAAGCAGGTGATGCCGGGGTGGTTCGACAACCCGGAGCACAGGGCGCGCTGGATCTCCTGGCCGGTCGCATCACCCTCGGCATGCAGGATGCGCGGGTGGGAGTGGCCGCCCTCGCGCGAGAGCACGAGCTCACCTTCCGTGTCGCGGTCGAACTCCGTCCCCAGCTGGAGCAGGCGTTCGACGGCCAGCGGGCCGCCGCGGATCACGCGCTCGACCACCTGCCGCTCGGAGAGCCCGCAACCGACGTGCAGCGTGTCGGCGATGTGCGTCTCGAAGGAATCCGGAGCACGCAGCGCGGCCGCGAGCCCGCCCTGGGCGTAGAGCGTGTTGCCCTCGCGCAGCTCACCCTTGGCCAGCACGGCGACAGAGGATCCGCGCTGTGCCGCGGCCAGAGCCGCCGCCGTGCCGCCGATCCCGGCGCCGACCACGATCACGTCGAAGTGGTAGACCGGCGTCTGGCGCGGTGAGAAGGGGGCCACGAAGCGTTCGCAACCCAGGGGCAGGCGCTCCGGGACGCCGAGACGAGGTGCCGAGGTCATCGTCCAGCGATCGTAGCGAGCGCTGCGGGGAAGCGCCCCGCGGGAGGGCGTGGAACCCGCGCGGCCTGTCCTGGGGCCGGTTGATCGACGGATGTGCACAGGGTGCGCCACCCGCGGAGGCGCGCCGGTCCGGTCCTGTAACCGGGAAGGCAGGCGGAGATTCCGAAGTTAGGTAGCTGTGAGGGCTCGCCGCCTGCCGAACCATTAGGTATACGTTCGGGTACCACCCCGACCCCCGGAGTCCTCCATGGCCACCCTCAAGACAGAAGCCACCTCCTTCGTGTTCTTCGCGCTGGTGATCGCGGCCACCTTCCTGTTCTGATCCGCGCAACAGCGCCCGCCCCGTCCCCCCGGAAACCCACGATGGCCTCAGCTCCCCTGACGCGAAGACAGCGCGACATCCTCGACTTCTTCAGGCAGTACCAGGCGCAGCACGGGATCAGCCCGACGCTGGAGGAGATCGCCCGGCACCTCGAGGTGAACAAGGTCACGATCTTCGGGCACGTCGCGGAACTCGAACGCAAGGGCATCCTGGCGCGCCGCGCGCCGCGCGCGAGTCGAGCGCTGGAACTCGTCGACGGGGCATCAGCACCTGCGCGCGCAGGGCTGCGTGTGCTCGGTCGCATCGCAGCCGGCAGACCCATCGATGCGGTCGAAGACGAGGAGTGCATCGACCTCGCCGAACTGACGTCCCGAGGCGAGGACATGTACGCCCTGCGAGTCAGCGGTTCCTCGATGATCGAAGACTGCATCTGCGACGGGGACTTGGTCCTCGTCGAGCGTCGCAACACGGCGCGCGATGGCGAAGTCGTGGTGGCCGTGCTCCCGGACGAGACGGCGACGTTGAAGCGCTATTATCGCGAACGCGGCCGGATCCGGCTCCAGCCGGCCAATTCGCAGATGGAACCGATCTACGCGCCTTCGGTCGAAATCCGCGGCGTCGTGATCGGCGTCGTGCGCTCGCTCGGTCGACCGCAGGGTTGAGGGCCTGCGCCGCACTTCGCCGAGCGGCGAAGCTCCGGGCCGGCGAGACGACAGGCAGCGCCGCGCCTGCGACGCTACCTCGTCAGCGAATCCCGCGTCCGGCAGAGGCATGTACAGTTCCACCACGCTCGCACCAGGTCGTCAGGCCACGAGTTCGCCTGGAACCAGGCTTCTCAGCGCGTCCGTGCGCCAAGCAGCGCTGGCCCGCTAGAGCAAAAAAGAAGGGACGCTGGCTGAGCCAGCGTCCCTGAGTAAACCCCGGCGATGACCTACTTTCTCGCAAGTGCAATATCATCGGCGGTCTCCGCTTGACGACCGTGTTCGGAATGGGAACGGGTATGGCCAGAGACCTATAGTCACCGGGAATGCTAGAGCCCCGGGCTGAGCCCGGAGCTTTGAGCAGGAAGGTGAGTTGCAGAACGTGATCGGTTTCAAGGATACCCTATCCTCGAGCTGGCCGAAGCCAGGCGCGAGGAAGAGGTGGCCAAGTCGATTGCCCGATTAGTACCGGTAAGCTGAACATGTTGCCATGCTTACACCGCCGGCCTATCAACCTAATAGTCTCTTAGGGGGCTAATTGGGATGACTCGTTTTGGAGAGGGCTTCGCGCTTAGATGCATTCAGCACTTATCCGTTCCGGTCTTAGCTACCCAGCTGTACCACGAGCGTGATAACTGGAGCACCAGAGGACCGTCCGTCCCAATCCTCTCGTACTAGGGACAAACCTCCTCAATCATCCTACACCCACGTCAGATAGGGACCGACCTGTCTCACGACGGTCTAAACCCAGCTCGCGTACCGCTTTAATTGGCGAACAGCCAAACCCTTGGGACCTCCTTCAGCCCCAGGATGCGATGAGCCGACATCGAGGTGCCAAACCGCGCCGTCGATATGAACTCTTGGGCGCGATCAGCCTGTTATCCCCGGAGTACCTTTTATCTGATGAGCGACGGCCCTTCCACTCGGAATCCGCCGGATCACTAGGACCTACTTTCGTACCTGCTTGAGCTATATCTCTTGCAGTCAGGCGCACTTATACCCTTACGCTCTACGTGCGATTGCCAACCGCACTGAGTGCACCATCGTGCTCCTCCGTTACCTTTTTGGAGGAGACCGCCCCAGCCAAACTACCCACCTGACACTGTCTACGACCCGGATTCACGGTGTCGTGTTAGAGACCTATCATGCAGAGAGTGGTATTTCACCGATGACTCCACCGGACCCAAAAATCCGGCTTCAACGTCTCCCACCTATCCTACGCACTACATAACAAGCCCCAATATCAGGCTATAGTAAAGGTTCACGGGGTCTTTCCGTCTTGACGCGGGAACGTGGCATCTTCACCACAGCTACAAGTTCGCCGAGCATGCTGTTGAGACAGAGCCACTGTCATTACGCCTTTCGTGCGGGTCGGAACTTACCCGACAAGGAATTTCGCTACCTTAGGACCGTCATAGTTACGGCCGCCATTCACTGGGGCTTCAATTCGGAGCTTCGCTTTCGCTAACCCCTCCTCTTAACCTTCCAGCATTGGGCAGGCGTCAGTCTGTATACTTCGTCGTCTTGACTTGGCACAGACCTGTGTTTTTAATAAACAGTTGCAGCAGCCATTTCTCTGCGGCCCCTCATGGCTTTGGTCGAGAAGACCTACACCACGAAGGGCACCCCTTTTCCCGAAGTTACGGGGTTAATTTGCCGAGTTCCTTAACAGCATTTCTCTCGAGCGCCTTAGGATATTCACCTCACCCACCTGTGTCGGTTTTGGTACGGACGCCAACTCAACTCCCTAGAGGATTTTCTCGGCGGTTGGTCTGGTGACTTCGGCATACGCCTCGCCATCACTCCTGGGTTTATGCATGCGGATTTTCCTACATGCCACCCTCAAGCTTGGACGCACATCTGTCAGTGCGATCACTTTTCCTCCCGCGTCCCCCCATCGGTGTTAACGTCGAATCAGCGGTACAGGAATATTAACCTGTCTTCCATCGACTACGCCTTTCGGCCTCGTCTTAGGGTCCGACTAACCCTGGGCGGATTTACCGTGCCCAGGAACCCTTGGGTTTGCGGCGAGCAGGATTCTCACCTGCTTTCTCGCTACTAATTGTGGCATAATCGCTTCCAAGGCGTCCAGTAGTCGTTACCGTCTACCTTCACTCGCCTGGAACGCTCCCCTACCAATGTACAGGATCAGCGATCCTGCACAGTCCGCAGCTTCGGTTACATGCTTGAGCCCCGTTCATTTTCGGCGCAGAACCTCTCGACCAGTGAGCTATTACGCACTCTTTAAATGATGGCTGCTTCTAAGCCAACATCCTGGCTGTCTTTGAAATTCCACTTCCTTCACAGCACTTAGCATGTATTTGGGACCTTAGCTGGCGGTCTGGGTTGTTTCCCTCTCGACTACGAACCTTATCGCTCGTAGACTGACACCCTGGCTGGAACAATTGGTATTCGGAGTTTGATTAGGTATGGTACCGGGTTAAGGCCCATATCCCATTCAGTAGCTCTACCCCCAACTGTCAATACCAGAGGCTAGCCCAAAAGCTATTTCGGGGAGAACCAGCTATTTGCCAGCTTGATTAGCCTTTCACTCCTATCCACAAGTCATCGGAGCGGTTTTCAACCCACACCCGTTCGGCCCTCCACGGACTGTTACATCCGCTTCAGCCTGCTCATGGATAGATCGCTGGCTTTCGGGTCTACTCCATCTGACTGGCATCGCGCTATTCACACTCGGTTTCCCTTCGGCTTCGAGCCTGAGGCTCTTAACCTTGCCAGATAGAGTAACTCGCCACATCATTATGCAAAAGGCACGCCGTCAGCCATTCCCCTTGCGGGGCATAGGCCTCCGACAGCCTGTAAGTGAACGGTTTCAGGTTCTATTTCACTCCCCTAACCGGGGTTCTTTTCGCCTTTCGCTCGCGCTACTATTGCACTATCGGTCGTCCAGGAGTACTTAGCCTTGGGGGGTGGTCCCCCCGGATTCACACCAGGTTTCTCGTGTCTGGTGATACTTGGGAACACTGCGGGAGGCTCATTCCTTTCGACTACGGGGCTGTCACCCTCTGCGGCTGGCCTTCCCATGCCATTCTTCTAGAAATGAGCTTTGTAACTCCCTGAATCCCTGCGGGGGATTCGGCAGGTCCCACGACACCTCGTCAACAACGGCCGCGACCTTGACATTGATGAGGTTTAGGCTGATTCCCGTTCGCTCGCCGCTACTTGGGAAGTCGAGTTTTCTTTCTTCTCCTGCAGGTACTGAGATGTTTCAGTTCTCTGCGTTACCGCCGCTTGCGCGGCTCCAAGATATGAATCTTGGACGGTTGCCCGATCTCGGAAATCTTCGGATTACGGCCTGCTTAGCGGCTCCCCGAAGCTTTTCGCAGCTATGCTACGTCCTTCATTGGCTCTGGACGCCAAGGCATCCACCATTCACTCTTAATAACTTAGCCATACTTGTTTTGTGGACCACGTTCTTACAACTCACCTTGTTTTCAAAGATCAGCTTGGGCGAACCCAAGCGTGTTCTGCTTCTCACATCCGACCGCCCGCTCAGGGCAGTCCATCGGGTGGCACCAGCGTGGTGGAGGCGAAGGGATTCGAACCCACGACCCCCTGGTTGCAAACCAGGTGCTCTACCAACTGAGCTACGCCCCCATGAATCCTGGTGGCGAACCTGGCCGAGGCCCGCGAGCCTCGCCCGTGCGAGGTCGTCGTCAGCTACCCTCGAGGCACCATCCGTTGGGAGCGATGCAGCTCGAGGCGCACTTGCCCGATCGGAGTTGGTGGGCCTGAGAGGATTTGAACCTCTGACCTCCCGCTTATCAGGCGGACGCTCTAACCAACTGAGCTACAGGCCCGAAGATGCTGATCCAGCTCTACGAGCCTGTATTCAGCCCACTACGACCTGATGTGTGAGAAAGGGTGGCCCTCGTCATCCAGTGCGAGCTTCCTATGCTTCGCCATCAGGCAGATGCCTGACGTCTAACATTATCCGTTAGAAAGGAGGTGATCCAGCCGCAGGTTCCCCTACGGCTACCTTGTTACGACTTAGTCCCAATCACGGAGCTTGCTTTAGGCATCGCCTTCCTTTCGGTTAGGCATAACGACTTCGAGCACTCCCCGCTTTCGTGGCTTGACGGGCGGTGTGTACAAGGCTCAGGAACATATTCACCGCGTCATGGCTGATACGCGATTACTAGCGATTCCGGCTTCATGAAGGCGAATTGCAGCCTTCAATCCGAACTGGGGCGTACTTTGAGGATTGCCTCCACCTCGCGGTCTTGGAACCCTCTGTATACGCCATTGTAGCACGTGTGTCGCCCTGGCCATAAGGGCCATGATGACTTGACGTCGTCCCCACCTTCCTCCGTTTTAACAACGGCAGTCTCACTAGAGTCCCCGGCATTACCCGCTGGCAACTAGTGACAAGGGTTTCGCTCGTTACGGGACTTAACCCAACATCTCACGACACGAGCTGACGACAGCCATGCAACACCTGTGCACGCTCCGACCCCGAAGGGCTGTCATCCCACTTTCATGGGACTAATTCGTGCATGTCAAGGCCAGGTAAGGTTCTTCGCGTTGCTTCGAATTGAACCACATGCTCCACCGCTTGTGTGAGCCCCCGTCAATTTCTTTGAGTTTTACCCTTGCGAGCGTACTCCCCAGGCGGGGCACTTAACACATTAGCTCCGGCAGAGAGGACCATAGGTATCCCCCCTGCCCAGTGCCCATCGTTTACGGCTAGGACTACCGGGGTATCTAATCCCGTTTGCTACCCTAGCTTTCGCACCTCAGTGTCAGATTCGGACCAGTGAGCCGCTTTCGCCACCGGTGTTCCTCCTGATATCTACGCATTTCACCGCTCCACCAGGAGTTCCACTCACCCCTTCCGACCTCAAGCCCGCCAGTATCGTACGCAATTCCCCGGTTGAGCCGGGGCATTTCACATACGACTTAGCGGACCACCTACGTGCGCTTTATGCCCAGTAATTCCGAACAACGTTTGCAACCTCTGTCTTACCGCGGCTGCTGGCACAGAGTTAGCCGTTGCTTCCTTCAGCTTTGGTCAATCCGCACGCTGTTAACGTACGTTCATTCCTAAAGCTCGACAGCAGTTTACAACCCGAAGGCCTTCATCCTGCACGCGGTGTCGCTCCGTCAGGCTTGCGCCCATTGCGGAAGATTCTCGACTGCAGCCTCCCGTAGGAGTCTGGGCAGTGTCTCAGTCCCAGTGTGCCGGACCGTCCTCTCAGACCCGGTAGCCGTCATCGCCTTGGTGAGCCGTTACCTCACCAACTAGCTGATAGCCCGCAACCCCCGCCTCCAACAGCAGCTTGCGCCACCGTTTCCGCGTCACGAGATGCCTCGCAACGGGGATATCCAGCATTAGCCACCGTTTCCAGTGGTTATTCCGATCTGGAGGATAGGTTGGTTACGTGTTACTCACCCTTTCGCCGCTTTACTCACCCGAAGGCTTTCACGCGCGACTTGCATGCCTAATCCACACCGCTAACGTTCGTTCTGAGCCAGAATCAAACCCTTCAATAAAGTGTTTGTTCTGCTTATAAATTGGAGTGCGCGTCACCTCAGAGGTGACTGCGCTGCTCGCACGGATTTCAAGGGCCACCCTGATTGTCAAAGATCGCTTGCGATCTCCGCTGCGCTCTTCGCGCGCGGCCTCGTCGTGCTGCGGACCGGATCGGCCTGCCGCGTTTCGAGGGAGCGGGATCATAGAGTCTCGAACCCCCCCGTCAATGCCCTCCCCCCTGTTTCTGCCCAAGCCTCCGTGGATGGTACTCAAGTGACTGTGGGGAAACGGGTTACGAGTTCGGCTTGAACCCGTTCCGTGCGCCATCCGGCCGCGACTCGCCGCGTCGCTCCCCCTCAGGGACGGATCAGGACCTCGGTCCCCTTGGGCAGGATCTCGAAGAGTTCTTCGACCTCCGCATTGCGCATTCGTAGGCACCCCTGGCTGGTGTCGCCACCCACGCTGTCCGGCTCGTTGGTTCCATGGAAACCGAGGTGCGAGGGTTGCCCCTCGGAGGTGCGCAGCTCGATCCAACGCGTTCCGAGCGGGTTCCGGGGGTCCCCGTAGGCCACGGGTTGCTCCCCGGGCGGGAACCACATCGGTTCCTCGCGCTTTTCGCCCACGTAGTACGTCCCCGGCTTGGTCTCGTTGCCGCGCTTGCCGACTCCGACCTCCCAGGCCTCAATGATCTCGTCCCCCGCCATGTAGAAGGCCCAGTGCGCATCGAGGTCGACGAGCATCCGCACACGCTGAGTCGGGATCCGCAGCGTCTGGCCCGGGTGGATCGGGCTCTTCCCGAGTTGGTTCGCCTTGGCGATCAGGCCCGTGCAGGTGACGAGCTGTGGCGTGGCCTCGAGTGCGCGCTTGCGCAACGAGATCAGGCTGTCGCCACGCTCCACGGTCATCGTCTGGTAGGGCCAGTCGCCGTCGCGCTTCCAGCGATGCTGCGCCTGGAGTCGGCGCAGGGTTTCATTCCAGCGCTGCATGGCGGCCCGCTCGACGGGCCAGGGTGCCTGGAGTTCAGTCAGCATCACGAGCGATAGGGCCGCGCAGGCCTCCTTGGCCTTGCCCACCTGGCCTTCCATCGCGCGCGCCTCGCGCAGCGCCAGCGCGAGCATTCCGGCCTGCAGGAGCGGCGATTCACTGGCCGAAGCCGCCTCGACCGTGCGGGAACCGCGCGTCGCACGCTTCAGGAACTCGGCCTCGGAACTCTTCAGGCCCGACTCGCTGTCGAGCCCCTGGGCCAGCTTGGCCGCCGTCGCATCGTCCCCGAGTGCCAGGGCGGCAAGAGCCCTCGCGAACTGCCGCCGGGCCGCCGGGATCCCCTCGAGCCCCCCCTGGACGTGCTGCTCGACAGTCTCGGGTGCGTGCACGATCCGGGCGGCCAGTTGGACTTCGCCCGAGGGCGCCGAAACCTGAGTCGAGGTCGGCGCATCGGACTTCGCCTGACGGGAAGCCGCGTCCGGGACGACGGGGGCCGGCGCGGGAGGCGCAGGGGGCGCGCTGACGGTGGCCGGCGCCACCGCCGGTTCCGCGATCGGTTCGGCCGCCTGGCCGGCAGGCGCGGGGGCCCCCTCATCAGCAGGCGTGCCCGCCGCGGGCTCGTCGGAAGCGGGTGCCTCCGGGGCGAGCATGTGGCCCGCGGCCACCGGCTCGTGAGCCTCCGCAGCGGGAGCGGCGTTCGATCGAAGGACCAGCCAGAGAAGGCCGCCACCGAGCAGGACGAGAAGGAGCGTGCGCATGGAGTCGGGTCGAGGATGTGGGGTCCTCCACGCGCCTCGGACCGGGACGCGGCACTCGCATCAGATCGCCCGGGGTCCTCGTCGCCGACGAAGGTCCCGGCCGCCCGGCGGGGCGTGGAGATCGGGGGCCCCAGCGTTGCCGTGTCTGTCGAACCCGGAACCATGCGGTTCCAGGGGGGCCCAACAACGTGCGGTTTTGCCGCACGCATCGAACAGGGCCCTTAGAAGGTGTTGTTCGGCTCCAGGGATCAGGACAGGTCACCTGCGCACCAGGGTAGCCCCGACGGTGAGAACCTACTCCGCGTCCGCGCGGGCGACAAAAGGAATCCTCGCCCGAATGCGGCCGCCAGCCCACGCGCGCGACGCGCCCGCTCCGCTCAGGGAGCGCGCTCGAGCGCCACGCGCAGCACGCGCCCCTCGCCGAGGTCGAACTCTTGGGGCGTGCGCCCGGCCCAGTCGCCGCCGGAGGGGTGGACCACCTGCGTGGCGAGGGTCTCCTGGCCGATGCGCGCCGAGTGCGCGCGCAGCGCGTCGTCGAGTTCGGGGCCCTCGGCGGCCACGCGGAGCACGATGCGGTCTTCGGGTGCCAGCCCGCTGTCCTTGCGCAGGGCGTTGACGCGGATGACCACCTCGTTGGCCAGCCCCTCGAGCAGCAGCTCGCGATCGATCTCGGCGTCGAACCACAGCACGAAGCGCCCGTCGGTCTCGAGCTCGAAGTCGGCGCGCGTCTCGACCTGGACCAGCACGTCCTCGGGCCCGATCTCGAGCGTCTCGCCCTCGACGACCAGGCTGACGCTGCCGCCCGCGCGCAGCCGGCCGACCTCGGCCCCGGAGAGCGCCTCGATGGCCGACGCGGCGGCCTTCATGCGCGCTCCCAGGCGCTTGCCGAGGACCTTGAAGTTGGCCTTGGCGCGCAGCGCGCAGAGCTGGCCCTCGTCGGCGCCCAGACTGCCGATCGACTTCAGGTTGAGCTCGCCCAGCACGAGTTCGCGCGCGAAGGGTCGTCCCAAGAGCTCCAGCGCACGCGCGTCCGAGCTGCGCAGGTGCAGCGCGCGCAGCGGCTGGCGGTTCTTGATGCCCAGGCGCTCGCGCAGCGCGCGCCCCATCTCGACCACGCGCTTGACGGTGCGCATGCTGGCCTCGAGGTCGGCATCGACCAGCTGCATGTCCGGCGCCGGGATGCGCGCGGCGTGCACGGACCCCGAACCCGCCTGCAGGCGCGACCAGAGCAATTCGGTGACGAAGGGCGCGACCGGTGCGCTCAGCAGGGCCGCGCTCGACAGCGCCGCGTGCAGGGTGGCGAAGGCCGCCAGCTTGTCGGCGCCGGTGTCGGCCAGCCAGAAGCGCTTGCGATTGCGCCGGATGTACCAGTTCGAGACGTCGTCGATCACGAAGTCCTCGAGCGCGCGGCAGGCCCCCGCCAGGTCGAAGGCCTGCATCGCCAGGCGCACCTCGGCGATCAGGGACTGCGTGCGCGAGACCAGCCAGCGGTCGATCTCGGGCCGCGCGACGGGCGGCGGGATGCCGCGCGCCAGCGGGTCGAAGCGGTCGATGCGCGCGTAGTCGGCCAGGAACTTGTAGCTGTTGGCCAGCGTCCCGAAGTACTTGCGCCGCACCTCGAGCAGGCCGTTCGGGTCGAAGCGTTTGGGCTGTCCGGGCTGGCCCGTCGCGATCGGGTACCAGCGCACGGCGTCGGCGCCGTGCTCCTCGATCGCCTTCCAGGGGTCGACGATGTTGCCCAGGCGCTTCGACATCTTGACCCCGTCCTTGTCCAGCACGAGGCCGTTGACGACGCAGGTCTTGAAGGCCGGTTGCGGCGTCGAGCCGAACTCCGGCAGCGTGGTCATGAAGGCCCCGATCGCGTGCAGCGTGTAGAACCAGCCGCGCGTCTGGTCGAGGCCTTCGGCGATGAAGTCGGCCGGGAACTGGTCGCGCACGCGCGCCTGCCCGTCGCCGAAGGGCCAGTGGTACTGCGCGTAGGGCATGGCCCCCGAGTCGAACCAGCAGTCGAGCACGCTCTTCGTGCGCCGCAGCGTGCCGCCGCAGCGCTCGCAGGGGAAGGTGACCTCGTCGATCAGCGGCTTGTGGTTGTCGAAACCCTCCGGCAACGAACCGGCCAGCTGCCGGAGCTCCGCGACGCTGCCCACCGCGCGTTCGTGCGTCGCATCCCGGTCGCAGACCCAGAAGGGCAGCGGCGTGCCCCAGTAGCGGTCGCGCGAGATGTTCCAGTCGACGTTGTTCTCGAGCCACTCGCCGAAGCGCTTCTGGCCGACCTCCTCGGGCACCCAGCGGATGCGCCGGTTGAGCTCGACCATGCGGTCCTTGTAGGCGGTGGTGCGGATGTACCAGGCGTCGACGGGGAAGTAGTAGAGCGGCGTGCTGCAGCGCCAGCAGTGCGGGTAGCTGTGCGACTCGTTCGCGTGTTTGAACATCAGGTGGCGCGCCTTGAGGTCCGCCACCACGAGCTCGTCGGCGTCCTTGAACCACGTGCCGGCGCGCAGCACGACCTCGGGACTCCCCGGGCGCGGCACGTCGTGCAGGTAGGTGCCGTTGGGCCCCGGACCCAGGATGGTCGCGATGCCCTGTTGTTGCGCGACGGTCCAGTCGTCGGCGCCGTAGCAGGCCATGTGGACGATGCCCGTGCCGTCGGCGGTCGACACGAACTCGCCGGGAACCACGCGCTGGCGGCGCGTCAGCGCGTCGGCCGGCGCGTCGGTCGGCAGGAGCAGCGTGCCCTCGTGCGCGCCGAAAAGCGGCTCGTACTGCAGCCCGAGCAGCTCGCGGCCGCGCCGCGTCTCGAGCACCTCGAAGCCCTTGGGCAGCACGCTCTCGGCGCGTTGGGCCGCGATCCACACGCTCTCGCGGAACACCTCGCGCGCCTCGCTGCCCTTGCCCTGCAGGTGCCGCACGCGGGCGCGCACGTAGTCCAGCTCGGGGTGCACCGCCAGTGCGAAGTTGGAAGGCAGCGTCCAGGGCGTCGTGGTCCAGGCCAGGATGCTGACCGGTTCGGCGGCATCGGGCTGATCGCGCAGCCGGAAGCGCACGGTGACGCTCGGGTCCTGCACGTCGCGGTAGACCCCCGGCTGGCCGAGCTCGTGCGCGCTCAGGCCCGTGCCGCAGCGGCCGCAGTAGGGCAGCACCTTCTTGCCGCGGTAGACCAGCCCGGCCTGGTGGAAGCGCGCCAGCACGCTCCACACCGACTCGACGTAGCTCTCGTGGTACGTGACGTACGGGTCGGCGTAGTCGAGCCAGTAGCCGATGCGCTCGGAGAGCTGCTCCCAGTCCTTCTGGTAGGTCCAGACCGACTCGCGGCACTGCTTGTTGAAGGCCGCCACGCCGTAGCGCTCGATCTCGGGCTTGCCGCTGATGCCGAGCTTCTTCTCGACCTCCAGCTCGACCGGCAGGCCGTGCGTGTCCCAGCCCGCCTTGCGCACCACGCGCTTGCCCTCCATCGTCTGCCAGCGGCACACCGCGTCCTTGATCGTGCGCGCCAGCACGTGGTGGATGCCCGGCCGTCCGTTGGCCGTCGGCGGGCCCTCCCAGAACACGAAGGCCGGTGCGTCCGCGCGGCTGGCCTGCAGCGCGGCGAAGGTCCCCTCGCGACGCCAGCGCTCGAGGATCGCGGCCTCGGCGGCGGCGGGTCGCGCGGTCAAGTCGTCGGGCAGCGGAGCAAAGGGCGTGTCGGACATGCGCGACCTTCTACCATCGCAGCCGCGGCGCTGCCTACCGCCGCCGCGCGCGGGCGGCTCAGAAGGGCTGCGACTTCAAGGCCGCGACGATGCGGTCGGCCAGCGCCAGGGCGCGCACGCCGTCGTCCCCGGTGACCTGCGGTGCGCGGCCTTCCTGCACCGAGCGCAGGAACGAGTCGAGTTCGGCCTGCAGCGGCCGTTCGAGCCCCGTCAGGTCGAGCTCCGAGGTCTGCAGCACGCGCGTCGTGATCCAGTCCTTCTGCAGCGCGAGCTGGGCCGGATCCATGTGCTTGAGCGCCGTGCGCCCCTGCTCCCATTCCGGCCCCTTCTGCACGATCAGGCCGTAGTTCTTGGTGAAGTCGAGGCTGACGTAGCCCTTGGAAGAGAACAGCCGGAAGCGGCGCATCGGCTGCAGCGAGGCCCGGCTGGCCGTCACGTTGGCGCGCGCGCCGTTCTCGAACACCAGCCGCACGGAGGCCAGGTCCTCGGTCTCGGTCAGCACCCCGCCGCCCGCCGCGTCGAGGCTCGCCACCGGCGAGCCGACCAGGTCGAGGATCAGGTCGAGGTCGTGGATCATCAGGTCGTGCACGACCCCCACGTCCAGGCTGCGGAAACTGAAGGGCGCCAGGCGGTGACACTCGATGAAGCGCGGCTCCAGGTTCATCTCGCGCACGCGGCGCAGGCCGGGCTGGAAGCGCTCGACGTGGCCGACCGCCAGCTGCGTGCGCCCGCGGCGCGCGGCGGCCAGGATGCTCTCGGCCTCGCTGACGCTGGCCGCCAGCGGCTTCTCGATCAGGCACGGGATGCCGCGCTCCAGCAGCGGGATGGCGATGCGCGCGTGAAGTGTGGACGGCACGGCGATGCTGACCGCGTCGAGGTCGCCCGGCAGCTCGCTGACGTCCTCGCAGGCGCGGCAACCGAGCTCGGCCGCCAGCGCGCGCACGCTGTCGCCCTGCGGATCGACCAGCGCCACGAGCTCGCAGCGCGTGTTCTCGCGGTAGATGCGGGCGTGCAGGGTGCCGAGGTGGCCCACGCCGACCACCGCCACGCGCAGCCTGCGGCTGCCGCCGGTCATGCCGCCCCGACTTCTCCGAGGATGGCGCGCCGGCCCTCTTCGACGAACTGCTCGCGCAGGCTCTCGCGGTAGCGGCCCTTGGCGCCGACTTCCGTGCGCTCGAGCGACTGCACCAGGCGCTGCACCGGCGCGGAACCGCCGAATTCCTGCTTGAGCTCCTCGAGCGTCTTCTTGCGCGGATCGCCCGAGCGGAAGACCTTCTTGAAGGCCTCGCGCAGGTCCTCGATGTCCTGGGCCGCCACGCCGCCGCGCTGCAGACCGATCACGTTGACGCCGCGCACGCGGCTGGGATGGCCCTCGAGGATCATGAAGGGCGGCACGTCCTGCACCATGCGCGTCATGCCGCCCACGTAGGCGTAGGCGCCGATGGTGACGAAGTGGTGCGCCGCCGCGCCCCCCGAGACGTTGGCCATCTCCTCGACCAGCACGTGGCCGGCGAGCAGCACGTTGTTGCCCATGATGATGCGGTCGCGCAGCTCGCAGTCGTGCGCCACGTGGCAGCAGGCCATCAGCAGGCAGCCGTTGCCGATGCGCGTGACGCCGCCGCCCTTGACCGTGCCGCGGTTGATCGTGACGAACTCGCGGATCGTGTTGCGCGCTCCGATCACCAGGCGCGTGCGCTCGCCCTTGTAGGACAGGTCCTGGGGCGACCCGCCCAGCGAGGCCTGGCCGATGATCAGGTTGTCCTCGCCGAGTTCCGTGACGCCGTCGATCACGACCTGCGGGCCGACCTGGGTGCGATCGCCGATGCGCACGTCGGGGCCGACCACGCAATAGGGCCCGATGCGCACGTCGGTTCCGAGCTCGGCGCCGGGCGCCACGACCGCTGTGGAGTGGATTTCGGTGGGCATGGGATCCTCAAGCGTCGACCAGGGTGAACATCAGCGTCGCCTCGCAGACCACCCGCCCGGCTACGGTGCCGACGCCGCGCACCTGGGCGGTGGAGTCCTTGGTGCGCACGGTCTCGACCTCGATGCGCAGCTGGTCGCCGGGCGCCACGGCACCGCGCAGCTTGACCTTGTCGATCGACCACAGCACCGCCAGCTTGCCCGTGTTCTCCAGCTTGCGCAGCAGCAGGACGCCGGCGAGCTGGGCCATGGCCTCGAGCTGCAGCACGCCCGGCATCAGCGGCGCGCTGGGGAAGTGGCCCTGGAAGTAGGGCTCGTTGATGCTGACGTTCTTGATCGCCACCGCGCGCTGGAAGCCTTCGATCTCCAGCACGCGGTCGATCAGCAGGAACGGATAGCGGTGCGGCAGCAGGCGCAGGATCTCGCGCACGTCGAGGCCCGACTCGCGGCGGATCACGCCGCCGGTCTCGGCCGCTTGCATCACATCGAAGATGCGCCGCACCAGCTCCGCGTTCGTGGCGTGGCCCGAGCGCGTGGCGATGATGTGCGCCTCGAGCTCGGCCCCCAGGAGCGACAGGTCGCCGATCAGGTCGAGCATCTTGTGCCGCACCGGCTCGGCCGGCAGGCGCATGGTGGTGCCCGGATCGCCGAGCACGACCGTGTTCTCACGGGTGGCGCCCTTGCCCAGGCCGGCCTTCTGCAGCATCTCGACCTCGCTGGCCAGGCAGAAGGTGCGCGCCGGCGCGATCTCGCGCGCGAACGAGGCCGGATCGACGTCGAGTTGGAACGACCCGCCCTCGACGCCCGGCTCGTTGAAGGAGGCGATGTACTGCAGCGTGAGCGCGGGGCGATCGGTGGGCAGCGCCACCAGCGTCGCCGGGCCGTCGCGCACGTACAGCGGCTGCTCGAGGCGGAAGACCTTGGCGTCGGCGGCTTGTTCGGCTAGCCCCGCGGCCTCGATCAGGCGCAGGAACTCCAGGCCCGAGCCGTCGAGCCCCGGCAACTCGGAACCCGAGAGCTCGACCGTCAGGTTGTCGACCTTCAGCCCGGCGCACACCGAGAGCAGGTGCTCGACCGTGTCGACCGACGCGGCCCCCCGCGCCAGGCGCGTGCGGCGCTCCTTCATCTGGTAGTAGCTGATGTGGGCCGGGATGTGCGGCGCGTCGGGCAGGTCGGTGCGCACGAACTCGATGCCCGTGCCGACCGGCGCGGGCATCATGCGCCCGCGCACGTGCTCGCCCGAGTGCAGTCCCGCACCCGCGAACTCCACGGCCGTCTTCAACGTGGACTGCTTGCGCGTCATCGTGCCTCCTTGCGTTCTGCCACCCCACCACCGTCCGCGCGCGACGCCAGCTGGCGTTCGAGCGCGCGCACGCGCTCGAGCAGCGCCGGCAGGCGCTCCAGCGCCGCGTACTGGCGCATGGCCGCGCGTTTCTCGCGCGCGGGCGCGCCGAAGACCTCGCCGCGCGCGGGCACGTCCTTGTAGACCTTGGCCGCGCCGCCCACGCGCGCGTCCGCGCCCAGCTCGAGGTGGCCGGCGACGCCGACCTGCCCGGCCAGGATCGAGCGCGGCCCGATGCGCGTCGAGCCGGCGATGCCGACCTGCGCCACGAGCAGCGTGGACTCGCCGACCTGCACGTTGTGCGCCACGTGCACCAGGTTGTCGAGCTTCGAGCCCTTGCCGATGCGCGTGGCGCCGAAGCGCGCCCGGTCGATGGTCACGTTGGCGCCCAGCTCGACGTCGTCCTCGACGACCACCGTGCCGCACTGCGGGATCTTGCGCCAACCCTGGCGCGTCGGCTCGAACCCGAAGCCGTCCGCGCCGACCACCGTGCCGGCGTGCACGACGCAGCGTGCGCCGATCGCGACGCGCTCGTAGAGCACGACCTTGGGGTGCAGGACCGTGTCCTCCCCCACGCGCACGCCGCGCTGCAGCACGACGCCGGCGTGCAGCACCGCGCGCGCGCCGACCGCGCAGTCGGGACCGATCACCACATACGGGCCGAGCACCACGCCCGGGCCGAGCCGCGCGGAGGGATCGACCACGGCGCTGGCGTGCTGGCCGACGGGCTGCCACTCCGCGGAAGCGAAGGCCTGCACGACGCGCGTGAAGGCCGCGCTGGGCTCGGCGCAGCGCAGCAGCGCCAGCCCGGGACGCGGGCAGGGCTCGCGCGTCGCGACCAGCACGGCCGCGGCCTGCGTGCGCTCGAGGTCGTCGCGGTAGCGCGCATCCGCGTAGAACGAGATCTCGCGCGGCGTGGCGTCGCGCAGCGACGCGGGTCCCTCGACGAGGATCGCTCCATCTCCGTCGACTTCGGCGCCGCACAGAGCGGCGAGTTCGGCAAGCGTGCGCGCGTTCATGACCACCGGCCCCACGCGGGGCCTCCAGCCGTCCTACTGTGCGAACGGCCGCGCGAAGGGTCTAGCGGAGGAGCGGCGAAACTGTCAACCCGCCCGATCGGGTAAATCCGGCCCGTGGCGGTTCAGAACGAGATGTTGACGATGTTGAACGAGAAAACCTGCTCCTGGTCGCCTTCGCCCGACTCGATCGGGAAGCCGAAGTTCAGGCTGATCGGCAGGGGGTGCGACATGCCGACGCCGAAGCCGACCGAGGCGCGCAATTCGTCGAAGTCGAGCTTCCAGGCCTCGGGGTCGAGGATGCCGACGTCGGTGAACAGCTTGAGGTGGAAGACTTCGACCTGCTTGTACGTTCCGGGCTGGGCCACGGTGTAGAGCGGCAGGCGGTACTCGAGCGAGGCGTTGAGCATCGACTCGCCGCCCAGCGGCTCGCCGCCCTGGTTGGGGCCCACGCCGCGGAAGTCGAAGCCGCGCAGCGAGCGCGTGCCGCCCAGGAAGAAGCGCTCGGTGTAGGGCACGTCGGCGGTCGAGCCGTAGGGATCGGCGAGGCCCGCACCCAGCGCCAGGTGGAAGCCCGGCCGCACGTCCTGGTCCTCGGGCCCCATCGGCCAGTACCAGTCGAGGTCGAGTTCGCTGCGCACGAAGTCCCAGTCGCCGGCGAAGGCCCCGCCGTACACGGAGTTGCGCCAGATGGCGCGGAAACCGTCGGTCGGGTTGAGCGTGCGATCGAGGTTGCGGTAGTGCAGGTCCATCAGCGGACCGACCAGCTGCGTCTCGCCCTCCTGGGCGAACAGGGTCGGCGGCAGCGGCAGCTCGTCGGGCGGCACGATGCCGACCACGTCGGCCTCGATGTCGCTGACTTCCAGGTTGACGTGCTGGTAGCCGCCGAAGAGCGTCCAGTTGCGGCCGAACTCGCGGCCCAGGCGCACCTTGGCCGTGTCGCGGCCCTCATCGTAGAAGCTGTAGGTCCGCACGCGGCGCGAGAGTTCGAAGTCGAAGATCGTGCGGTTGAAGTGCGAGCCGAACAGGTCGGGCTCGACGAAGCGCATCTGGTAGGAGTTGATCTCGGTACCGGGCGAGAGCTCGAGCACCAGCCGCTGGCCCGCGCCGTGGAAGGCCTCCTTGTCGTACACCTCCCCCGGCATGTCCCACACGCTCGAGGGCGGGTTGAACAGGTCGAAGTTGCGCATCTCGAGCAGGATCCGCCCGAACGCGCCGTTGTCGGAGCTGATCCCGCCCGTCAGCTGCAAGTCGACGACCCGACCCTCCTCGACCTCGTAGTAGAGGTCGACCCAGCCCGGCGCGCCCTCGACCGGCACGAAGCGGAAGGTCGGGTCGTGGTGGTCGAGCGGCGCGAACTCGTCGGAGAACCAGTTGGTCGAGTACAGCCGGTTCAGCGAGCGCGTGATCTCCTCGATGTCGGCGCGCGCGCCGGGCAGCACGTCGACCTCGCGCCGCAGCACGCGGTCGCGCGAGTGCTGCGCGCCCTCGAACAGCACCTCGCGCACGAAGCGCTGCTGGCCCTGGGCGATGCGGTAGGTGACGTCGATCTGGTGGCCCTCGACGAAGTGCAGCTCGGGCTCGAGGAAGGCCCACGAGGTCAGCCCCAGCGAAGGGTGCGACAGGTAGCCGTGCTTGCCGTAGTGCTTGCGCAGCGCCGCGGCGTCCTGCTCCTGCAGCAGGCGCGAGTAGCGCGCGCCGGGCTCGAGCTTGCACAGCGCCAGGAGCTCCGCGGCCGGGTACAGGAGCTCGACCGGCTGTTCGAGCGCATCGACGCGGCTCTGCGGGTCCTCGACGCGCGCGAAGGCCTTGAGGCTCAGGTTGCGCACGGTGTAGGTCGGGCCCTCGTCGACGATCACGTGGATCGTCACGCGCGAGCGGTCGGGGCTGAACTCGGGCTCGAGCAGCTCGACCACCGCGTCCAGCCAGCCGCGCTCGCGGTACACCTCGCGCATGGCCAGGAGGTCGGCCTGGATCTGCTCCTCGTCGTACTCCGAGCCGTACCAGTCGAACAGGCTCGGGCCGCTGGTCTCGATGCCGGCGAACTTGGTCAGGCCCTCGCGCCAGAACCACATCCCGCGCTCGGGCAGCGAGCGGTTGCCGTGCACGACCAGGTCGGACACGTGCACCTGCGGCCCCTCGCGGATCTCGAAGATCACGTCGGGCAGCTCGCCGGCGACCGTCTCGCCGCGCTTGACCACGTCGACCTCGGCGAAGGCGTAGCCCTCCTGGCGGTAGCCCTCGAGCAGGCGCGTGCGCACGCGCTCCGCCTGGTAGAGGTACAGCTCGCCGCGCTCCGGCAGCTGTGCCCAGCGCAGCAGCGTCTCCTTGTCGATCTCCTGGTTGCCGACGAAACGCGGCTCGAGGTCGACCGGCATCTCGACCACCTCCAGGCGCAGCTCGACGCCGCCCGGAACGTCGCGCACGTGCACCTCGGCGCGCACGTGCAGGGCTTCCATCAGGGTCTGCGCGCCCTTCTGCAGGCGCAGGCTGTCGAGCGGCTCGCCGATGCGCTGGCCGAGCGCGTCCAGGAGCTGGCGCTCGGTGTAGCGCCGCTCGCCCTCGACCTGGATCGCGACCACGGTCGGGGCCTGGGCCGCGGCGGGAGGCGGCGCGGGCACCTGGGCGGCCGGGCGCGCGGCCCCGGACAGCGCGGCCAGCACCAGCAGCGCGATCCGTGCCGCCGCGCGCGCGTGCCGCGGGGGGCTCACAGTTGGAAGGGCTCCGCAGCCGTCGGTGCGCGGTTCTCGAAGCGCATGATCGAACCGAAGAAGCTGAGCTTGACGTCGCCGGTCGGCCCGTTGCGCTGCTTGGCGACGATCACCTCCGCCAGGCCCTTCAGGTCCTCGCGGTCGCGGAAGTAGTACTCCGGCCGGTGCAGCAGCATGACCACGTCGGCGTCCTGCTCGATCGAACCCGACTCGCGCAGGTCGGAGAGCAGCGGCCGCTTGTCGTCGCGCGATTCGACCTGACGCGAGAGCTGCGACAGCGCGATCACCGGGATCTCGAGCTCGCGCGCCAGCTCCTTGAGCGCGCGCGAGATGTTCGAGATCTCGACCTGGCGGCTCTCGGCCTTGGGGTGGCTCATCAGCTGCAGGTAGTCGACCACGATCATGTCGAGCCCGTGCTTCTGCCGGACGCGCCGCGCGCGGCTGCGCAGCGCCATGGCGGTCAGGCCCGGCGTGTCGTCGATGAACAGGTTCGTGCCCGAGAGCTCGCCAGCGGCCTGCGCCAGCGAGGCGTAGTCCTCGCTGGGGATGCGGCCGGTGCGCAGCTTGTGGGCGTCGACGCGCGCGCGCGAGCACAGCATGCGGCGCACGATCGACTGCTGGCCCATCTCGAGGCTGAAGAACAGCACCGAGGCCTGGCGCTCGAGCCATTCCGGCGGATGGCTGACGGCGTGGTCCATCACGTTCAGCACGAAGGCCGTCTTGCCCATCGACGGACGCGCCGCGATGATTACCAGGTCGCCGGCGTTGAAGCCGCACAGCATCTCGTCGAGCTCGTAGAAGCCGCTGGGCAGCCCGGTCAGGCCGGCACGGTGGCTGGCGGAGTCGATGCGCCGGAAGGTCTCCTCGATGGCCTTCGAGACCGGCTCGGCGCCGCCGGCGTCGCGCTCGCCGGCGATCTGGTAGATGCGGTGCTCGGCCGAGTCGAGCAGCTTGGGCACGCTCTCGCCGTCGGGGCGCGTCTCGTAGGCCTCGCGGATGATGTCGCCCGATTCGGCGATCAGCCGGCGCAACAGCGAGGTCTCGCGCACGATGCGCGCGTGGTGGCGCGCGTGCGCGGCGCTGGTGACCACGGTCGAGAGCTCGACCAGGAAGGCCCGGCCGCCGACCGTCTGCAGGCGGCCCGCGGCGTGCAGGGCCTCGCCGACGCTGACGTGGTCGATCGGCTGGGCGCGCTCGGCCAGCTGCACCAGCGCCTCGTACACCGCGTCGTGGCGCGGGTTGAAGAAGTCGCCGGCGCGCACCAGCTCGGCCACCTCGGGCACGCGCGTCGGTTCGAGCAGCAGCGCCCCGAGCAGCGCCCGCTCCGCCTCCTCGTTGTGCGGCGGAACGCGGCCGGCTGCAGTCTGGGGCGGGGCGTCGAACATCGCGCGCGGGAGGATACTCGTCGCGTGATCCGGCGGGAAGAACGGCGCCCGCGACGCAGCGACCCGCGTCCCGCGCTGGGCGGGACACGGGTCGCGTGGGAGCGCGGGTGGGACAGGCTCAGCCGGCCGCTTCGGCCTCGATCTGGACCTGCACCTCGGCGTACTTGTCGCCGAAGACGTGCAGTTTCACCTTGTGGACGCCGACGTTCTTGAGCGGCGTGTCGAGGCGTACGTCCTTCTCGCCGAAGGCGCCGTGGCCGGCACCCTTGAGCAGCTCGACGATGTGGGCCGCGTTGACCGAGCCGAACAGGTGTCCGCCCTCGTCGGCCTTGCCGCGCGTGGTCAGCACCAGCGTGGCCAGCGCCGTGACGCGTGCGTCGATCTCGGCGTCGCGCTGCTTCTCCTCGGCGTCGAGGCGCACGCGCCGGCGCGCCATCAGCGCCTTGTTCTCGTCGTTGGCCACGGTGGCCAGCCGGCGCGGCACGAGGAAGTTGCGCGCGTAGCCCGGGGGCACGCGTACCACGTCACCGCACTTGCCGAGGTTCTTCAGGTTCTCGCGCAGGAGCACTTCGATCTTCTGGGGCATGGGTTCCTCCGCGATCAGCCCACGAAGGGCAGGAGACCGACGTGACGGGCGCGCTTGACGGCCAGCTTGAGCGCCTTCTGGCATTGCGTGCAGTACCCCGTGCGCTTGCGCGAGAGGATCTGCCCGTGGGTGGTCAGGAAGCGACGCAGGTTGTCGGTGTCCTTGTAGTCGAGGATCGGATCATCGCAGTTCTTGCCGGCGATGGGCGGGGCGGGGGCGCGGCGATTGCCAACCATGGCTCAGACCTCCTCCACGGCGAGATTGTTCAGATCGGGGACGGGCACTTCGAGTTCCTCGGCGCCTTCGCGGCGCGGCGCGGGCTTCTCGACGTCCGGCGCGTCGTCGGCCGGCGGGGCCGGCACGGCGAAGTCGGCGGCTTGCTCGAGCTGGGCCTTCTCGGCCTCGCCCTCGGGCAGCTTCTCGACCCGCAGCATCAGGTAGCGCAGCACGCGCTCGTTGAGCTCGAAGTCGCGGCGCAGGGCGTGGATGTGCTCGTTGCCGATCTCGAAGTAGGTGATCAGGAAGGTCGCACGGCGCTTGCCGCGGATCGGGTAGGCCAGACGCTTCTCGTCCCAGCGGCGCGCGGTGTGCAGCTTGGCGCCGTGCTTGGCGAGCAGGTCGGTGACCACGCCCTTGGCCTTGGACCAGTCCTCGCGCACCACCTGGTTGTCGAGGAGAACCATCGTTTCGTACAGACGTGTCGTCAAAAGCGACTCCTTTGCGTTGCGTGAGGATGCGGGGAGGTCAGTCCCCTGGGTTCCAGCGGCTGTGGAACCGCGTCATGCAGCCCGCGAGGTCCCCGGTGGCGAGCCAGTCGAGGAGCGCGTCGGCCGCTTCCGCGACCGCGATCTCGATCTCGACCTGCTCCTTCCCGTGGAACCGCTCGAGCACATGGCGCGCCGCGTCGGTCCCCGCCGGTCCGATCCCGACCCGCAGGCGCGGGAAGCGATCGGTGGCGAGCTGTTTCACGATCGACCGCATGCCGTTGTGCGTGCCCGCGCTGCCGTGCGGGCGGATGCGCTTGACGCCCAGCGGCAGGTCGAGGTCGTCGTAGACCACGAACAGTTCCGCGGGGCTCTCGCACCGCTGCGCGACGAGCGGGGCCAGCACGTCACCCGAGAGGTTCATGTAGGCGAGGGGCTTGACGAGCAGCGCGTCCCCGAACTTCGGCAGGCGCGCGAACTCGAAATCGTTCCTCCCCTGCCAGCCCTCCAGGCGTCGGCCGGGTTCAAAGATCAGCTTCTCGCGCCGGGCGACGACGTCCAGGACCTGGAAGCCGACGTTGTGCCGCGTCCACTCGTATTCGGTACCGGGGTTGCCGAGACCGGCGACGAGCTTCACGACGGCGCTCCCTGAGCGAGGAGGGCGAGCATCTTAGCGACGGAGCGCCCTGGTGCAAGGCGCACGCCGCGGCCCCCCCACCTGACGCGGGGCGGGGCCGCGGAGCCGCGCGGACGTGGATCAGCCCTTCTTGGGCTTGTCTTCCTTGGCCGGCGCGGCGGCCTTGGCGCCGGCGGCGGGTGCGCCCGCAGCCGGGGTGGCGGCGGTCGTCGCCACGGTGGCGGCGGCGTCCGGAGCGGCCTCGGCGGTCGGCTCGGGGATGTCCATCTTGGCGATCACGGCCACGGCGATCTTGAAGTCGCCCAGCGGCTTCACCAGCTCGACGCCGGTGGGCATCTTGAGTTCCTTGGCCGTGACCGAACCGCCGATGTCCAGGTGCGAGACCGGGACCTCGACGTTGTCCGGGATCTGGTCGGGGAAGCAGCGCACGGTGACGTGCGTGACCAGGTGGTTGAGCATGCCGCCCTTGGGGTGGCCGACGAACTCGAGCTCGACCTCCATCTCGGTCTTCACGTCGCGGCGTACGCGCTTGAACTCGATGTGCTGGATCTCCTCGCTGAACGTGTCCCACGCCAGCTGGTGCACGATCGCGGTCTCGGTCTTGCCGCCCACCACGATGTCGTAGAGGTGCGTGTGGTGCCGCCGCGTCGCCAGGAACTGGTGACGGTCGATGGCGATGTCGAGGTGCGGGTTGGTGCCGTCCGACTCGAGGTAGGCCGGGATCTTGCCCGCGGCACGCAGCTTCTTGGAAGGACGGCTGCCGAGTTGCTCTCGGACCGTCGCCTGGATCGTTTCACTCTTGGCCATGGGGAATTTCTGCTCCTGGATGGTTCGAAGCCCGTAGCGGGCTACACAGGAAACTCGTCGAACAGCGAGCTGACCGATTCGTTGCGGTGGATGTTGACGATGGCCCGGCCGAGCAGCGGCGCGATCGAGACGACCTCGAGGTTGCGCGGCCGCACGTCCTTGGGCGGCACCGAATCGGTGATCAGGATCTTGTCGATCGGCGCCGCGTCCAGGCGCTCGACCGCGGAGCCGCACAGGACTCCGTGGGTGACGGCGATGACGACCGAGCGCGCACCGGCCTTGCGCACGATGCGCGCCGCCTCGGCGATCGAGCCGCCGGTCGAGATCATGTCGTCGACGATGATCACGTTGCGGCCCTCGACGTCGCCGATCACGTGCTCCACCGCGACCTGCGAGCCGGAGATGCGGCGCTTGTCGACGATGGCCAGGTCGGCGTTGTTCATGGCTTTGGCGTAGGCGCGCGCCATCTTGATGCCGCCCACGTCGGGGCTGACGATCATCGGGTCGGGGATGGCCAGCTTCTGCACCGCCGCCATCAGCACCGGCTTGGCGTACAGGTGGTCGACCGGCACGTCGAAGAAGCCCTGGATCTGCGGGGCGTGCATGTCGAGCGCCAGGATGCGCTCGGCGCCGCAGGAGAGCAGCGTGTTGGCCACGACCTTGGCGCTGATCGGCACGCGCCCCTCGTCCTTGCGGTCCTTGCGCGCGTAGCCGTAGTAGGGCAGCACGGCCGTGATGCGGCCGGCGCTGGCGCGCCGCAGCGTGTCGAGCAGCAGCAAGAGCTCGATCCAGTGGTCGTTGACCGGCGGGCAGGTGGGCTGGATCACGAAGCAGTCCGTGCCGCGCAGGTCGTCGTTGACCTTGATGTCCAGCTCGCCGTCCGGGAAGCGGCCGATGTGCGTGGAAGCCAGCGGCACCGAGATGTGGCGCGAGATCGCCTGGGCCAGCGCGGGGTGCGCGCTGCCGGCGATCACGGTGATCTTCTCGCTGTAGGCGGCCATGTCAGCTCCTCGGTGCGTCCTTGGGTGCCACCTTGGGGGCCAGGCGGCGGGCCGGGACGCCCACCCACACCTCGCCCGCGGCCACGCCCGCGTTCTTGGTCAGCACGGCCCCGGCGCCGGTCGTGGCGCGTGCACCGAGCTCGTTGGGCGCGACCACCACCGTGCCGCTGCCGACGAAGGCTCCGTCGCCGACGGTCGTGGTGTGCTTCTGGCGGCCGTCGTAGTTGGCGAAGATCGTGCCCGCGCCGATGTTGACGCGCTCGCCGAGCACGGCGTCGCCGATGTAGGCCAGGTGCTTGGCCTTGGTGTGCGCGCCCACGCGGGCGTTCTTGCACTCGGTGAAGTTGCCGATCTCGGCGCCGTCGGCCAGCTGCGTGCCGGCGCGCAGCTGCGTGAACGGGCCGACCTCGCAGCCGCTGCCGATCGTGACGCCCGCGCGGATCACGGTGCAGGGCAGGATGCGCGTGCCGGCGCCGATCGTGACCCCGTGGTCGATGTAGGTGGTGGCCGGGTCCTCGATGTAGACGCCGTTGGCCAGGTGCTCTTCGAGGATGCGCAGTTGCAGCTCGGCGCGCGCGCCGGCCAGCTGCTCGAGCGTGTTGACGCCCAGACCCTCGGCGATGTCGAGCAGTTCGACCGAGCTGACCGGGCGCTTCTCGGCCACGAACAGCGCCAACAGGTCGGTCAGGTAGAACTCGCGCTGCGCGTTGTCGTTCTTGAGCCTCGGCAGCGCGCTGACGAGCGCCCGGCCGTCGAAGGCGTAGACGCCCAGGTTGACCTCGTCGATCTCGCGCTGCAGCGCGCTGCAGTCGCGGTCCTCGATGATGCGCAGCAGGGCGCCGCTGCGCGGGTCGCGCACGATGCGGCCGAAGCCCGTGGGATCGGGGAACACCGCGGTCAGCAGCGCCAGGCCGCCGCGACCCTGGGCGGATTCCTCGGCCTGGGTGGCGGTCAGCTCGCGCAGGCTCTCGGCGCGCAGCAGCGGCATGTCGCCGTACAGCACGACCGTGCGGCCCGGGTCGGCGCCCAGCACGGGCAGACAGCACTGCAGGGCATGCCCCGTGCCGAGCTGCGGCTCCTGGCGCACGAAGTGCAGCCGCGCGCGCGCGGGGTGCTGCGCCAGCGAGCGCTCGACCTCCTCGGCGCCGTGGCCGACGACCAGCACGATGCGCGCGGGCTCCAGCGCCAGGGCCTGGTCGAGCACCCATTCGAGCAGCGTGCGACCGCACAGCGAGTGCAGCACCTTGGGCCGCGGCGACTTCATGCGCTTGCCCTGGCCGGCGGCCAGCACCACCACGCTGTCGGCAGCGGAGCGAGCGCTCATGCGATCCTCCGCACACCGGGCGTCGGGACGCCGGCGGACGATGGAAGCGGGGAGAGCGGGGCGCGCCGGGGCGCCGGGTGCGGTTCGTGCTTCATGCGGATGGTTTCAGCCGCCCCGCCGCCGGGACAGCCCACGCAGAGAAGTGGGGCGAAGAGAGTAGGCGCCGCGCGTCGGCCGGTCAATGCGCCGCCGGCACGGGCGAGACCGGGCAGACGGGGAGGAACTTGGCACCCGCCTGGGGGTTCAGTCCGCCCGGAAGCCCTTTCGGCACCCGCCGGAGCGGTTCCAGGCTGCCTCCTTGCGCGTTCGGGCGCCCGGATGCTCCCCTAGGGCGTCCGATCCACGAGTGCGCGGGCTCCCGATCCCGCGAAGAGAAGTCGAACCATGAAACCCATCGTCGCCGTGCTTGGATTGTTCGTCGCCGTTGGAGCGGGAGCCCTGGGTGGCTACGTCGGCTCCTCCATGAATACGCCGGCCGAGGTCGAGCTGGCCGCGACGCGTGGCGCGGTGCACGGCACCGAGCCGGTGTCGCGCGCGACCGACGCGGAACCGGTCGAACTGCACGGCAGCGGCGTGGCCGACGAGGTCCGCCGGCTGTCGGACGAGCTCGCCCGCGTGCAGGCCGAGCTGGCGAACCTGCGCGAAGGCCGCGCGCGCGAGTCGGCCATGCCGGCCCCGACCGAGGAGGCCGCCGACGTGCCCGAGGCGGGCGCGCTGGCGATCGTGCACCGCGACGCGATCCTGCGCGTGATCGACGAGGACCGCAAGATGCAGGCCCAGAAGGCCGAGGACGAGCGCAAGGCGCGCGAAGCCGAGCAGGCCATGCAGCGCGCGGAGCGCCTCGGCAAGGAGCTGGGCATGAACCAGGCCCAGACGCGCGCGCTGGGCGACTTCTACGTGCTCGAGACCGAGCGCCGCAACGAGATGTTCAAGGACTTCCGCAACGGCAACATGCCGACCGACCGCGAGCAGGCGCGCACGATGTTCCAGGAGTACCGCGACTGGCGCACGGGCGAGCTGAACACGCGCCTGGGCAACGATCTGGCGGCCAAGGTCACGGAAGCCGACGGCGGCATGGACCGCCGCGGCTTCGGCGGCATGTTCGGCGGCGAAGGCGGCCAGAACGCCGGCGGCAACGGCCAGGGTGGCGAGCGCGGCGCGCGCCGCGCGCGCACCGCCCCGGCGACGGGCGGCGCTGCGGGGCCCGGTGGTCCGGCCGGGGTGGCCCCCGGCAGCGGCGGCTGAGCAGGCGTGACGACGCCGATCCGGCGCGCCCTCTCCCACTGCGTGGGCTGGGCGGCCGACCGCCGCATCCCGTCCTTCCTCCGGCCCGCGATCTACCGCGGGTACGCGCGAGCGACCGGCGCCGACCTCGACGAGGTGCGCCTGCCGCTCGCGGCCTTTCCCTCGCTGGCCCAGTTCTTCGTGCGCGAACTCAAGGACGGCCGGCGGCCGATCGACCGCGCGCGGGAGGCGCTGGTCTCGCCGGTGGACGGCACGCTGCAGGCGCTCGACGCGATCGAGCGCGGCTCGATCCTGCAGGCCAAGGGCCGCGACTACAGCGTCGGCGAGCTGCTCGACGGCCTGGGTGACGAGCGCACGCTCGAGGGCGGGCAGGCCTGGACGGTCTACCTCTCGCCGCGCGACTACCACCGCATCCACGCGCCCGAGGACTGCGCGCTCGAGGAGCTGGCCTGGGTGCCGGGCGCCCGCTACTCGGTCCAGCCGCACGTGCTGGCACGCCGGCCGGTGCTGGCGATCAACGAGCGCGTCGTGCTGCGCCTGTCGACCGCGCACGGCACGGCGTTCCTCGTGCTCGTCGGGGCGCTGAACGTCGGCCGCATGCGCGTGGTCGGCGTCGAGCCGACGCCGCGGCGCTTGTGCGTGCCGGCGCCGCGCTTCGCGCGCGGGGCCGAGCTGGCGCGCTTCGAGATGGGCTCGACGATCGTGTTCCTGACGCCGCCGGGGGCGTGCGCGCCGCTCGACGGCCTGGCGCCGGGGCGGCCGGTGCGGCTGGGTGAGCGCATCGGCGTCTGGCGCGTGTGAGGCGGCGATGACGCTCTCCCCGCGCGACGCGCTGTTGGTGCGCGCCTTCGCCAGCGCGGTGTGCGGGCGCTTCGAGGTGCTGCGCGAGGCGGCGCGCGCGTACGGGGTGCGGGATCGCGCCTGGCGCGAGATGCTGCTGCAGGTGCACGTCTTCGCCGGGTTCCCGCGCGGGGTGGAGGTGCACGGCGTGCTCGGCGACCCGGCGCCCGAGGAATGCGACCAGGACCGTGAACTGGAGCACGAGCTCGCCGACGAGGCCGCGCGCCGGCGCGGGGCGCAGTTGTTCGAGCGCATCTACGCCGACGACGCGCCGGCGGTGCGCGCGCTGCTCGCGGGGGCGCACCCGGACTTCGCGGCCTGGATCGAGGAGCACGCGTACGGCCGGGTGCTGGCGCGCCCGGGCCTGGCGGCGGATCGGCGCGAGTTGCTGGCGGTCGCGGCGCTCGCGGCACTCGGGCAGGAGCGGCAGCTGGCGAGCCACGCGCGCGGGGCGCTGCGCTGCGGCGCGACGCGCGAGGAGGTCGAAGGGGTGCTCGACGCGATCGCGGATCTGCTCGAGGCGGAACGCCTGCTGCGCGCGCGCGAGATCGTCGCGCGCTTCGCCCGCTGAGCTCAGCGGCGGCCGCCCTCGAGTTCGATCGAGAGCAGGCGCAGGGCTTCCCAGGCGCGCACGACCAGCGGCGGGTCGACTTCGGGGCCCAGGTGGGGCAGCTTCGGTTCGGCGACGCGGTGGCCGTCGACCTCGAGTTGCGCCCACTTGCTGCCGCGGTGGAGCACCAGGTGCAGTTCGACCGTGCGGCCGTCCTTCCAGCCGGTGAAGGGCTTGCCTTCGCGGCGGGCGCGCTCGACGACGGCCAGGACGTCGCCGGTGTCGACCAGGGCGCGCGCGGGTTGGCCTTCGGAAGCGCCGACCAGCACGAAGTGGCAGGCGCCGATCGAGACGATCAGCAGGCGCGGCGCGAGGCCGGTCGGCTGTTCGATGCGCACCAGCACGTCGAGCACGCCGCCGCTGGTGCGCAGCGGTTCGACCAGCGCCAAGGTGGGCGAGGCGCGCGTGCAGAGCTCCGTGTCGCTGCGCGCGCTGCGGCCCGGGGTCCAACCCGCGCCGTCGGCGACCCACTCGCCGTGTTCGAAGCTGCCGCTCTCGGAGCCGCGGAAGCCGAAGCGCAGCGTCGCGCGGTTCGGTCCGGGGCCGAGCTCGACGGCCGCGGCGGGCAGGCGGTAGGCCTGCACGAAGGCCTCCAGCGTGCCGGGCCGGGGCGGTTGCGCCAGCCGGTCGCGCGCGGCGCGCAGCTCGGCGACCTCGGCCGTCTCGAGCGCCTCGGCGTAGAGCGTCAGCGCCTCGTCGATGCGCCCGACCAGGCCGGGGTCGCGCACCGGCGACTCGATCTCGCGCTGCAGCACGCGCAGGCGCCGCAGCGCCTGGTCGCGGCGCTCGCCGCGCGGCGGCGCCGTGGCGCTCTCGTTCAGGCGGCGCGCCAGCTCGGTCACCAGCGGATCCCCCACCGGCAACGAGCCCGAGTTGAAGCCCGCGCGCGCGCCGGCGACGTCGTTCTCGCGCAAGCGCAGCAGGCACAGCGCCAGCACGTGCTCGGGCTCGAGCGGCTCGCTGCGTGCGGCGCGCGCCAGGCTCTCGAGCGCCTCGACGCCGACCAGCTGCGGCGCGCTCTGGCCGTCGCTGTCGACTTCGCGCAGGGCGAGGCGCCACTCGCGGCCGTTGGAGGGCACCAGCCGGAAGGGCCGCGTCTGCGGATCGACGCCGGCGTCCAGGCGCCCGACCACCGCCAGCGTGCCCAGGCGCAGCTCGAGCGTCTCGCCATTCCGCTTCTTGACGCCCTGCGCCGCGCGCGTCAAGAGGCCGTCGAGCAGGCGCGCCTCGCGCACCGCGAGCTTCAGCCGCGCGCGCACCGGCTCGACCCAGGCCTCCTCGGCGCGCAGCGCGTAGCTCTCGGCCAGTTGCCCGAAGCGCCGCGCGCGCCACAGCGCTTGCGACGCGGCCTCCAGGTCGTCGAACCACGCGCGCGCGATCTCCTCGCCCAGCTCGCGCTCGCGCAGCGCCAGCTTCTGCTGCTCGCGCGCCAGGCGCTCGTGCCCGGCCTGCGCCAGGCCGTGCGGGAAGCGCGCCGCGTCCAGGCCGCGCGCGGTCAGCTCGCGCTCCCAGTCGCTGCGCAGGCTTGCGGCGGCCTCGCGCACGCTGCCGTCCTCGAGCGCGGAGCGCAGCGCCTCGGCGCGCTCCTCGACCCACAGCGCCAGCTGGCCGTCGAGCACGCTCCAGGCCTGGTCGAGTTCCGCGCGGCGCGCGTCGAGCCGCTGCTGGGCGTCCTCGCGCCCGCGCTCGAGCAGCGCCGGCCGCACACCGTGGGCGTCCAGGCTCGGGTCGCCGGTCAGCAGGCCGGCGCCCGAGAGCAGCAGGTCGCGCGCCGCCAGCCAGTCGCCCGCGGCCTGCAGGCGGTCGACGCGCGGCCGCACGGTCTCGTTCCACACGCGCGCCAGCGCCGTCTCGTAGGCCGCGTCGAGCTGGTCGCGGCGCGCTTCGAGGCGCTGCGCGAGCTGCGCGCACCAGCCTTCGACGTCGCGCGCCAGCGCCTCGGGCAGCGTGCTCGCGCCGCAGCGCTCGGCCAGGGCCGCGGCCGCGCCGCGCCCGGCGAAGTCCGCGGCCGCCTGGAAGTCGCGCGCCGCCAACCACGCCTCGAAATTGCGGCTCTCCTGGCGCCGGAACAGGTCGAACTCGGCGTCGAAGCGCTGGCTCAGCCGGCTCTCGAGGTCGCGCACGCGCGCCGCGCGGCCGGCGTCGAGCTCGCGGGCGCGCTCGCGGGCCAGCACGGCGAAGGCCGCCGACAACCCGCGCGTCTCGGCCTCGACCGCGCGCGCCACGCCGTCGAGCGGATCCTCGGCGGGCGGCAGGCCGCTGACGCCGCCGCCGCCGTCCTGGCGCGCGGCGTCGAGCGCCCACCAGGTGACGCCGCCCAGCACGACCAAGGCCAGGCCCGCCAGCGCCAGGCCGCGCGAGCGCTCGGCGCCCGAGCGCGCCAGCGGATCGAGGCCGCGCACCTGGATGCGCGGCGCGCGCCGCTCGCGCAGCCGCTCGAGGTCGGCCGAGAGCTCGGCCGGCGTCGCATAGCGGAAGGCGCGGTCGCGCGTCAGGCACTTGCGCAGCACCAGCACGAAGCCGCTCGAGAGGTCCTCGGCCATCTCGCGCGGGTCGTCGATGCGCGCGTAGAGCACGTTCGACAGGATCTCGGCCACCGAGTCGCCCTGGAACGGCGGCCGCCCGGTGACGGCGTGGTACAGCGTGGCGCCCAGCGACCACAGGTCGCTCTGCGTGTCGGCGTCCTTGGGATCGCGCGCCTGCTCGGGGCTGATGTAGTGCGGCGTCCCGAGCGTCCCGCCGCCGCGCGTCAGCGCCGGATCGTCTTCGGCCGCGGCCAGGCCCAGGTCGACCAGCAGCGCCCGGCCGCCGCGCTCGATCAGGATGTTGGCCGGCTTGATGTCGCGGTGCACCACGCCCTGCTCGAAGGCGTGCTGCAGCGCGTCGGCCAGCGGCGTGAAGAGCCGCAGCGCCTCGCGCTCGTTGAGCGGCTTCTCGCGCAGGCGCTCGGACAGCGAGACGCCGTCGACCAGTTCCATCGCGTACCACCAGCGGCCCTCCGACTCGCCCATGTCGATGGCCGAGATGATGTTGGGGTGCGCCAGCCGCGCGGTGGTGCGCGCCTCGCGCTGCAGGCGGAGCTCGGCGCGCGTGCCGACCAGGTCCGGGTGCAGCACCTTGAGCGCGACCGCGCGGTCGACCGAAGTCTGGCGCGCGCGGTACACGGTGCCCGTGGCTCCGCGCCCGAGCACACCTTCGATGCGGTAGCCCGCGATGCGCGGCTCGGCGGCGGTCTTGGGCGCGTCGGAAGGCATGCAGGGTGCTCGAGCGCGGCGCCCCACCGTAGCGGGCGGGGGCCCGGGTTTCGAAGCTCAGGCGCGCGCGGTCGTGCCCGCGTCGCCGACCTCGTCCTCGTCCTCCTTGCCGCGCACCAGGCCGTACTTGTCGAGCTTGCGCTGCAAGGCGAAGCGCGAGATGCCGAGCTCGGAGGCGGCGCGGCTCTTGTTGCCGCTGGCGTGCGCCAGGGCCGCCTCGATCGAGCGCTTCTCCAGGTCGGCCACGGCGCTCTTGATGTCGCCGCCGGCGTCGGCCAGGAGCGGCGGGCCGCCGACGCGCAGGCCGCGGCGCTCCTGCACCGAGAGCGAGAGGTGCTCGAGGCGCACTTCGCCCTGGCACAGCACGACCAGCCGGCGCATCTCGTTCTCCAGCTCGCGCACGTTCCCGGGCCAGTCGTGCGAGACCAGCCCCGCCAGCGCCTCGTGCGTCAGCACCGGCGCCGGCCGGGCGTGCTCGCGCGCGGCACGCGCCAGCATGTGCTCGGCCAGCAGCGGGATGTCGTCGCGTCGCTCGCGCAGGGCCGGCAGGTGGATCGCCAGCACGTTGACGCGGTAGTACAGGTCCTCGCGGAACTTGCCCTCGCGCACCAGCTCCTCGAGGTTGCGGTGGCTGGCGGCGATCAGGCGCACGTTGACCTGGATGCGCTGGTCCGAGCCGACCGGCCGGAACTCGCCCTCCTGCAGCACGCGCAGGAGCTTCTTCTGCATCTCGACGCTCATGTCGCCGATCTCGTCGAGGAACAGCGTGCCGCCGTCGGCCTGTTCCAGGAGACCGCGCTTCTGCCGGTGGGCCCCGGTGAAGGCCCCGCGCACGTGGCCGAAGAGCTCGCTCTCCAGCAGCGTGTCGGGCAGCGCCGCGCAGTTCTCGGTCACGAAGGGCCGCGCCTTGCGCGGGCCGTTGAAGTGCACGGCGCGCGCGATCAGCTCCTTGCCCGTGCCGCTCTCGCCCTGGATCAGCACCGGCAGCTCGCTGTCGATGATGCGGTCGAGCTGCTGGAACACGCGGTGCATGCCGTCCGAGGCGCCGACGATCGCGCCGTAGTCGTAGCGCCCGCGCTCGCGGTCGAGCTCGGCGCGCACGACCGCCAGCTCGCTACCCTGGTCGCGCACTTTGCGCCCGAGTTCGCTGTTCAGGCGCTCGATCTGCTTGCGCTGCTCGGAGAGCCGCTGGTTCTGGACGCGCAGCTCGCTGACCAGCCGCGCGTTCTTCAGCGCCACGGCCGCCATGTCGGCCATCTGCTGCAGCAGGTCGAGGTCGTCGTGCGTGAAGGCCGACTGCTGCAGGCGGTTGTCGACGTAGAGCACGCCTTCGACCTTGCCCTCCAGCTTGATCGGCAGGCACAGCACCGAGCGCAGCTTGAGGTCCTCGACGCTGGCCATCTCGCGGAAGCGGTCGTCGCGGCCGGCGTCGACCGAGAGCAGCGCCTCGGACTCGCGGAACACGCGCCGCGCGATGCCCTGCGAGAGCCGCGAACTCGGCACGGGGATGTCGGAGCGGTCGAAGTTGCGCGCCACGCGCACGTTGAGCTTCTCGCTCTCGCCCTCGACCGGGCGCAGCTCACCGCCGCGCAGCGGCTCCTCGCCGCTCTTCTGCACCAGGAGCAGGAAGCCGCGCTCGGCCCCCACCAGCGAGATCGCCGAGTCGACGATCGAGCGCAAGAGCGAGGTCAGCTCGGTCTCGCGCGCCAGCTCGCGCGTGATGCGCGCGAAGACGTGCAGGTTCTCGCGCTCGCGCCGCGCGTCGCCGGTCAGCGTGCGCATGCCGACCTCCTCGCGCTCCAGCGCCTGGGTGTCGCTGGCGCTGCTCTCGCCCTGCTCGGGCTCGAGCTGGATGTGCACCCCGCCGACCTGCAGCTTGTCGCCCGGCTCGAGGATGCGGCGCGTGATGCGCTCGCCGTTGACCTTGGTGCCGTTGGCCGAGCCCAGGTCGATGGCCCACACCGCCTCGGCCGCCACCTCGATGCGGCAGTGGTGGCGCGAGACCAGCGTGTGCGCCAGCCGGATGTCGTTGTCGACCGAGCGGCCGATCGAGATCACCGGTTGGTCGAGCGACACCTCCGAGCGGGTGCCGTCTTCCAAGATCGAGAGCTTCATGCGTCGGGTTCGATTCCGGGGGCGGATCGTGGGGACGCCGGGGACCGTGGAGGACCCTGCTACGAGCGGGACCGCACACGATGGGACTGGTCTACCTGCCGCCAGCGTTCGGTAACCGCACAGGGCGCGAGTTCGGGCTCGGTTTCGAATGCAAGCTTAGAATCGACAACGTATTACGCCATGTGCGGAAACGCACCAACTGGGCCATCTGCGCGTCCGACGGAGGCCCCTCGCGGCGTGCTAGCGTGAGCCGTCCGTGCGCGACGCCTCCGCCCCCCCTGTCCGACCCACGCGGCCGCAGCTGGCGCTGTTCGTGCTGATCGTGCTGGCCGGGGCGACGCTGCGCGTCTGGGGCGTCGGCACGCAGATCCTGGGCGACGACGAGTGGCACTCGCTCCACACGCTGACCGAGCGCACGTACCTGTGGATCGCCACGCACTTCGGCGCCGTCGACCACTGCATTCCGCTGACGCTGTTCGAGAAGCAGCTCGCGGAGACGGTCGGCATCTCGGAGTTCGGAGCGCGGATCCTGCCGCTGGCCTTCGGCGTGCTCGCGCTGGTCGGACTGCCCTGGCTGGCGGCCGAGCGGCTGGGCTGGCGCGTGGCGCTGGTCTTCGCCGCGCTGCTCGCGCTCTCGCCGCAGCTCGTCTACTTCGCGCGCCTGGGCCGGCCCTACTCGGTCTCGTTCACCTGTTCCGTCGCGGCACTGTTCCTGTTCGAGCGCTGGTGGCGCGCCGGCGGGCGCCGCACGGCCGCGCTGTTCGTGCTCGCGGCGGCGCTGGCGGCCTGGTTCCACCTGACGACGCTGTGCTTCGTGCTGCCGGCCTTCGCCTGGGCGCTGTTCCGGCGCGGCGCGAGCGCGCACGCGCGTCCGCTGCGCGCGCTGGCGGGCCTGGGTGCCGCGCTCGGCGCCGCGCTGGCGGTGCTGCTCGGCCCGGCGCTGGTGCTCGACTTCGCCTCCTTCGCCGGGCGCTCGCTGGGCCAGAGCAGCGGGTTCGCCGACCCGGCGCAAGTGCTCGAGCTGTGGCGCGGCAACGCCAGCGGTCCGCTGGCCTTCGTCTTCGGCCTGGGCCTGCTCTGGGGCCTGATCGCGCTGTGGAAGAGCTGGCGCGACCTCGGTGGCCTGTTCCTGGCGGCGAGCGCGGGCGCGCTGGGCACGATCCTGATCGCGCGCCCGGCGGTCTCGTCCGAGGCGCTGGTCGTCGCGCGCTACGCCCTGCCGGTGCTCGCGCTGGTGCTGCTGAGCGCCAGCGCCGGCCTGCTGCGGCTCGAGGAACTGCTGCGCCGCGAGTTCGCCTGGTGGCCGGCGGGCGTCGCACCCGCGCTGTTCGTGCTGTTGTCCGGGGTCTGCGGCCCGCTGCCGGCGATCCACGGCTCGGGCAGCGACTGGATGAACCACGCCGCGTTCCAGGTCGGCTACGGCGAGCGCTCGCTGCACGCCTACGCGCGCAGCGCGCTCGGCCTGCGCGGCAGCCACCCGCTCTACGACCGCCTGGCGAGCGAGGCTCCCGCGCAGGCCACGGTCGTCGAAGCACCCTGGAACTACGAGTCGCACCTCAACCCCTACCCGATCTTCCAGCGCATCCACGGCCGCCGGATGCGCGCCGGCTTCGTGACGCCGCCCGGCGCGCCGCTGCCGCTGGGCGAGGTGGCCCAGGACGACGCGCGCTTCCGCCTGCGCAGCGTGGTGTGGGTGCGCGACCTCGCCGGGCTGCGCGCGCGCGGCGCGACGTACGTCGTCTTCCACCGCCAGCGCAGCTACGGCCTGGCGCCCGACGACCAGCTCCACCCGCGCCTCGCGGACGTCGAGTCGGCGATCGAGCTCTACCGCCGCGAGGTCGGCGCGCCCTGGTTCGAGGACGCGGAGCTGTGCGTCTTCGAGCTCGGCCGCTGACGCGCGCCCGCGGGCTTCCGGGCCGGCTTCAGCGACCCTCGTAGCGCGGCTTGCGCTTCTCGGCGAAGGCCGCCAGGGCCTCGAGCCGGTCCTGCGTCGGCAGCACGCGCTCGTAGCAGCGCGCTTCGATCTCCAGGCCCTGCTTCAGCGCGTGCTCCCCGCCCTGGTCGATCGCCGCCTTCGCGGCGCGCACCGCCACGGGGCCGTTCTCGGCGATCGAGCGCGCCAGCTCGCGCGCCGCCTGCGTCAGCTCGCCCGGTGCCGCGATGCGATTGACCAGACCGATGCGCTCGGCCTCGGCGGCGTCCAGCTTGCGGCCGGTCAGGATCAGGTCCTTGGCGCGCGAGCGTCCGACCAGGCGCGGCAGGCGCTGCGTGCCGCCGGCGCCGGGGATGATCGCCAGCGTGGTCTCGGTCAGGCCGAACTGCGCCGTGGTGGCCGCGATGCGCAGGTCGCAGGCCAGCAAGAGCTCCGTCCCGCCGCCGAAGGCGAAGCCGTTGACCACCGCGACGGTCGGCTGCGGCAGGGCCTCGACGTCGTCCATCACGCGCCGGATGTTGCGCACGAAGTGCGGCACACGCTCAGCGGCCATCGTGCGGCGCTCCTTGAGGTCCGCGCCCGCGCAGAAGGCCTTGTCGCCCGCGCCGGTGATCAGGATGCAGCGGATGGAGAGGTCGCGGCCGAGCTCGGCGCACAGCGTGCGCAGGCGCTTGAGCGTCGGGAACGAGAGGCAGTTGAGCACCTCGGGCCGCTCGATCGTCAGCCACACGAGGTCGCCCGGCTCGCGGCGCACCGAGACGAGCTCGGGCTGGTCGGGGACGTCGGCGGGAAATTCGTCGGGGGAGAAGGCCATGCTGCGCTCCGTCTGGCCCGCGCCTGCGGCTCGGGCGGGGCGCGGCATGCTAGCCGCTGCGCGCGCCGGGTCGAAGGGCGGTGTCGCGCGGGGGAGCCAGCTCGAGCGCCGCGCGCGCGACCGCGTCGAGGTCGAGACGCGTCCAGCACAGGTGGCGCGCCGGCTCCGGCCGCGGACAGCGCTCGCGGTGGCACGGACCGCACTCGACCTCCGTGCGCAGCACGCGCGTCGCGGGCGCGTGCTCGGCCGTGTGGCGCGGATCGGTCGGGCCGCACAAGACCAGCGTCGGCCGGCCGAGCGCCGCGGCGACGTGCCGCGCGCCGTTGTCGGGCGTGACCACGCACTGCGCCAGCGCGCTGAGCGCCACGAGCTCGGCGACGGACAGCGCGGGCTCGGCCAGGACCTGCAGCCCGCCCAGAGTGGCCGGGGCAGCCGCGGCGGCCGCACGCAGCGCGGCGTCCTCTTCGCCCGGTCCGGGCGCGCAGACCAGCGCCGGGGCGCCGCCCGCGCGCAGCGCGGCGAGCAGCGCCGGCCAGGACTCGGCCGGCAGCCCCTTGGCCGAGCCCGGCCGCGCGCCGGCGTGCACGAGCCAGAAGCCGTCGCGCGCCTCGGCCGCCAGGCGCGCGCGCACGCGCTCCAGCGCGAGCGCGTCGGGCGCGAGGCGCGCCCGGGGCTCGGAGACGCTCACGCCGAGCGCCGCCGCGAGCTCGCGACACGCCGCGCCGAAGGGTCGCGGCAGCGCGCGCGGGAAGCCGCCGCGCACGCCGCGCCCCGGCGGCAGCCCGCCGCGCTCCAGCGCCGGCCCGAAAGCGTGCGTCAACAACAGGCGCCGCGCGCCGCGCGCGAAGCCCGCCCGCCGCGGCACGCGCGCGCGCGCCGCGCACCAGGCGCTGCGCAGCGAGCCGTTGAGCAGGAGCGCGGCGTCGCAACCCTGGTAGTGCGCGGCGCGCTCGGCGCCGCGCGTGTCGAGCGCGACGTCGTCGCCCGACGCCGGCCAGAGCTCGAGCAGCTTGCGCGGCGCGATCAGGCGCAGCGAGCCCCCGTCGCGGCTGGCGCGCGCGCGCGCGGCGTGCACCACCGGCTCGGCCATCACGGCGTCCCCCAGCCAGTTGGGCAGCCGGATCGCCAGCCGCTCAGCCACGCGCCGCTCCCAGCGCGAGTTCCTGCCGCGCGGGCGGCACCGCCCGCGGCCGCGCCAGCACCTCGTGCGCCGCGTCGACCACCGCCTCGACCGGCAGGTCGCGCAGGCAGCGGTGGTGGCCCAGCGGACAGACGCGCTCGAGGCAGGGCGAGCACTCCAGCTCCGCGACGCGCACCACGCGGCACAGCTCGAGGGAGCTGGCGGTCAGCTCGGGGAAGTTCGGGCCCATCACGCTGACGCAGGGCACGTCGAAGGCGGCGGCGTACCAGCGCGGACCCGAGTCGCCGACCAGCAGCAGGCGCGCGCCGCGCACGAGCTCCTTGAGCGACTCGAGGTCGCGCGGCTCGCGCGCCAGCGAGAGCGCGCCGTGGCGCGTCGCCTGCGCCACGGCGTCGAGCAGCGGCTCCTCGCCCGGGCCGCCGCTGACCACGCCGCTCCAGCCGTACTCGGCGTGCAGGCGGTCGAGCACGGCGGCGAAGCGCTCGACCGGCCAGAGCTTGGCCGCCCCGAAGGCCGCGCCCGGACAGCACAGCACGTAGCCGCGCTCGCGCGCGACGCCCAAGACCTCCAGCCGCGCACGCAGCGCCGCGGCGCGCGCCTCGTCGACTCCCAGGCGCGGGTGCAGATCGGGCACCTCGATGTCGAGCAGGCCCGCGACGTCGCGCAGGAGGTGCGCGGTCGGGATCGGCAGGCGCCGTCCGTCGCGCGACGGCGGCACGACGGCGTGCGTCAAGAGCCAGCGCCGCGCCGAGAGCGCCGAGCCCGCGCGCAGCGGCGCACCCGAGCGCCAGGCGCGCCAGGCGGCGCCGAACGAGTTCGAGAGCAGCAGCACCGCCCCGGCGCCGAGCTCGCGGTAGCGCGCGGCCTCGTCGGCGTCGCGCTCGAGCGCCACGACCTGCCCGGCCCAGGGCGCGTCGGCCAGCACGCCCGCGAGGTGCTTGCGCACGAGGATGCGCGCGTCGGGCCAGCGCGCGCTGGCGCAGGCCGCCGCCAGCACCGGCGTCGCCATCACCAGGTCGCCCACCCAGTTCGGTGCGCGCACGACCAGGCGGGTCGGTTTTCCGGGCTGGCGCTCGGGGGGCTGGCGCTCGGGGTTCATCCGCGGGCGCTCGGCGTCGCGCTGCGATCGGTCCAGGGCCGCGTCTCGCCCTCGCGCGGCACGTGCGCCGCCATGCGGCGCTCCTTGGTCAGCACGCGCGCCAGCCAGCGCCGACGTGCGGTCCTGTCGGTGAGCCCGCGTCCGTCCAGGTAGCGCGCCGCCCAGCGCAGGCGCTCGCGCGGCCCGACGCGGTCGGGCGTCGAGTGCAGCAGCGCGGCGACGTCCTTGACGAACCAGCGCTCGCGCACGCTGGCCGCCTGGCGCGCGCGGCCGACGTCGAGCAGCACCAGCTCCTCGCCGCGGAGCACGAAGTGCTGCAGGTACAGGTCGCGGTGGTGCCAGCCGCGCGTGTGGAGGCGCAGCACCAGCTCCGCGAGGCGCGCGAGCCACAGCGCGCGCTCGGGAGCTTGCGCGCGCGCCAGGCGCTCGCGCAGCGTCTCGGCGTGCTCGACCGCCTCCATCACCACCGCCGCGCGCCCGTCGCGCTCCAGCCAGGCCAGCGCGCGCGGCACGCGGATGCCGTCCTGCGCCAGCGCCGCGAGGTTGTCGTGCTCGACCTGGGCCGGCGTGCGGCGGTCGAACCAGCCGCGGCGCGCGCCCTCGAAGCGCTTGACCACGCAGCGCGTGCCGTCGGGCGCGCTCCAGGCGAAGACGCCGCGCGCGCGCGTGCGGCGCAACCACACCGCGGGCGTGGTGTCCAGGACCTGCTCCCAGGCCGGAGGCGCGGCTCCCCATGCGTGCTCGGGTTCGGGATGCAAGGCGCGCGCTCCGGCTCGAGGCGGCAGTCTACGGCGTCGCCGGCGGCGCCGCGCACGTCGAGCTGCTCGGGACGGCCCCGGGCCGCTCCGAAGCGGGCCGGAGCGTGCCCCCCTCGCAACCGCGGGGCGCCCCCTTTAAGCTCTCGCGCCCGGCGCTGCGTTCCTGCGCGCCGGAACAGCGCCGGCGCGGCCGCGGCACGGACCCCCTCCGTGCGCGCGGCGGGGCGCACACCTCCTGCTCCCGTCCACCCATGTCCCAAGCCACCACCGTGCCCGTCCCGAGCGCCGCCGCGAACGAGTTCAACCCGTTCGAGTCCATGGCGCGCAATTTCAACGTCGCCGCCGAACACCTGGGCCTCGAGGAGGGCTTGCGCGAGGTCCTGCGCCGCCCCGACCGCGAGCTGACCGTCGCGATCCCGGTGGTCATGGACGACGGCAAGCTGCAGGTCTTCACCGGCTACCGCGTGCAGCACAACTTCTCGCGCGGCCCGTGCAAGGGCGGCATCCGCTACGCACCCGACGTCAACCTCGACGAGGTGCGCGCGCTCTCGGCCTGGATGACCTGGAAGTGCGCGGTGGTCGACGTGCCCTTCGGCGGCGGCAAGGGCGGCGTGATCTGCGATCCGCGCAAGCTCTCGCAAGGCGAACTCGAGCGCATCACGCGCCGCTACACGGCCGGGATCATGGACATCCTGGGCCCGGATCGCGACGTGCCGGCACCCGACGTCAACACCAACGAGCAGACCATGGCCTGGCTGATGGACACCTACTCGATGCACGTGCGCCGCACGACGACCGCGGTCGTCACCGGCAAGCCGATCGCGCTGGGCGGCTCGCGCGGACGGCGCGAGGCCACCGGCCGGGGCGTGATGCTGGTGTGCCGCGAGGCGATCAAGAAGCTCGGCCTGCGCCCGGAGAACTCGCGCGTGGTGGTGCAGGGTTCGGGGAACGTCGGCGGCATCGGTGCGGAGCTGATGCACCGCGAGGGCTACAAGATCGTGTCGATCAGCGACCAGTACGGCGCGATCCACGACGAGAAGGGCCTCGACATCCCGGCCGTGATGGCGCACCTCAAGAAGACCGGCAAGCTGGCCGGCTTCCCCGGCGTGCGCGAGCTGACCAGCGCCGAGGCGCTGGAGCTGCCCTGCGAGGTGCTGGTGCCGGCCGCGACCGAGAACCAGATCACCTCCAAGAACGCCGAGCGCATCAAGGCGCGCCTGATCATCGAGGGCGCCAACGGCCCGACCACCGCGCCGGCCGACGCGATCCTGGAGAAGAAGGGCGTGGTGGTGGTGCCCGACATCCTGGCCAACGCCGGCGGCGTGACGGTCAGCTACTTCGAATGGGTCCAGGACCGCATGGGCTACTTCTGGACCGAAGAGCGCGTCAACAACTCGCTCGAGCAGATCATGGTCAAGTCCTTCCAGGACGTCGACGCGGTGGCGACCAAGTACAAGGTCTCGATGCGCATCGCGGCGTACATCCTGTCGGTCGACCGCGTCGCGAGCGTCTACAAGCTGCGCGGAGTGTTCGCCTGATGGAAACGATCCACAACGCTCCCAACGTCGAGTACGACGACCTCGCGCCCTCGAGCCGCTCGCTGGAGGACGAAAGCCCCTTCGCCACGATGATGGCGAGCTTCGACGAGGCCGCCGACCAGCTGGGCCTCGACCCCGACCTGTATGCGCTGCTGCGCAAGCCCGATCGCGAGATCCAGGTCTCGGTGCCGACGGCGATGGACGACGGCACGCTGGCGATCCTGGAGGGCTGGCGCGTGCAGCACAACGCGGGGCTCGGGCCGTACTTCGGCCCGCTGCGGCTGCAGCCGACGCTGCGCGTCGACGAGCTGCGCGCGCTGGCGGGCTGGATGACCTGGAAGTGCGCGGTGCTCAACATCCCCTTCGGCGGGGCCGCCGGCGGCATCCGCATGTCGAGCAAGAGCCACTCCAAAGTCGAGATCGAGCGCGCGGTGCGGCGCTACGTCTCGAACCTGCTGTCCGACATCGGGCCGGAACGCGACATCTTCTCCAGCGACCTCGCCACGGACGAGCAGGTGATGGCCTGGGTGATGGACACGGTCTCGATGCACGCGCGCCACACCGAGAACGCGGTGGTGTGCGGCAAGCCGCTGAACCTGGGCGGCACGCACGGCAATGCCGACGCGATCGCGCAGGGCATGCGGCGCATCGTGCGCCACGCGCTTTCGCACGCCGGCCTGCCGCAGCAGGGCGCGCGCATCGCGATCCAGGGTGCGGGCCGGCGCGGCGGCAACCTGGCGCAGCTCCTGGCCGAGGACGGCCACAAGATCGTGGCGCTCTCCGACTACCACGGCGGCGTGTGGAACGAGGCCGGGCTGGATGTCGCGAGCTGTGTGCGCGCGCGCGTCGAGCACGGCGACCTGCGCCGTTCGAAGAGTCGCTTCGAGCCGGTCACGCAGGACGAACTGTTCACGCGCCCCTGCGACGTGATCGTGCCCTGCGCGGTCGCCAACGTGATCCACCTGCGCAACGCGCGCACGATCCAGTGCCAACTGATCGTCGAGGGCGCGCACGCCGCGGTCTCGCGCCGCGCCGACCGCATCCTGAACGAGCGCGGCATCCACGTCGTGCCGGACATCCTCGCCACCGGCGGTGGAGCGGTCGTCAACTACTTCGAGTGGGTCCAGAACCGCGCCGGCTACAGCTGGCAACCCAAGGTGGTGCAGCAGCGCCTCGAGCACTTCATGGACGAAGCCTGGGCCGAGGTCCACGGCCTGGCGACCGAGCACGACGCGCGCCTGCGCATGGCCGCCCACATGGTCGCCGTGCGCCGCGTCGCGCAGGCCGACCGGCTGCGCGGGTTGTACGCGTGAGGCGGCGGCGGGCCCGAGCCGCACCGCTCTGACCAGAATCGAACGCAGCCCGCGGCGCCTCAGCGACTACGCTGGGGCCCCCGTCCACTACCTACCGAGGTTCGCATGCAACGTCTTCGCCGTTCCCTCCTCGCGCTGTGTGTCCTGACCCCGTGCCTCTTCGCCGCCGCACCCGCGCTCGCGACGGGGGGCGACGGGGAGGCCAAGGCCAAGCCCGCGCCGCTGACGCAGCGCATCGCGGTGATCGGCGCCAGCTTGTCGGCCGGGATGGGGCTCGACCCGAACGGCAACATGATGGAGTCGAGTCGCACCTTGAGCACCGTGATCGAGGCCTCGCTGGTCGCCAAGCACGAGCCGGTGGCGCACCACGCCGACCTGATGTTCTTCGCCGCGCCCGAGATGGTCGGTCCGGCGAGCGTCGCGGCCTGCCTCAAGGCCGAGCCGACGCTGGTCGTCGCGATCGACTACCTCTTCTGGTTCGGCTACGGCGCGCGCCTGAAGGACGAGGCGGCGCGGCTCGAGCTCCTGGAGAAGGGTCTGAAGTCGCTCGAGCCCGTCACCTGCACGCTGCTGCTCGGCAACATGCCCAACATGAAGCTGGCGGTCGAATCGCCCGAGAGCATGCTGCCCGCCCAGGCGCTGCCCGCGCCGGAGTGCCTGGCGAAGATGAACGAGCGCATCGCGGCCTGGGCCAAGGAGCGCAAGCACGTCGTGCTGGTCGACTCGGCGGCGCTGGTCGACAAGGTGCAGAAGGGCGAGGAGGTCCTGGTCGGGAACAACCGCTGGGCGCCCGGCAGCGCGGTCGAGCTGCTGCAGGCCGATCGGCTGCACACGACGCTCGAGGGCACGGTCGCCACCTGGCTCAACGCCGTCGAGGCCCTGGCCGCGGCGCGCAAGGACCTCGATCCCCAGGCACTCACGCGCGACGTCAAGGCGGTGGTGACGAAGATCGACGCCGCGCTGGGCGCCAAGGTGCTGGCCCAGCCGGTCAAGTCCGCCGCCGACACCAAGCCCGCCGGCAAGCCCAAGGTCAAGTCGGGCTGAACCCGCGCGCTCACTTCTGCGCGCGCACGTACGCGGTCCAGGCGGCCTCGAAAGGGGCCGCTTTGACTTCCAGCGCCGACTTGAAGTCGGTGGCCGAAGCCTTGCCGGCGTAGCAGCGCCGCAGGAACTCGAAGAACTTCGGGCGCAACGCCTGCTCCTCGCCGTGCAGGCAGTAGTGCACCAGCGTGTACGACTGCGCGTAGGAGAGGCCGACGTGCGTCGAGACCGCGAAGTCGGCGGTGTTCAGCGCCAGCACGCGCGCCAGGCTGTGCGGGTCCGGCGACTCGGCGTGCAGCTGGAAGTACCAGCGCCCGCGCGTCGCCTTGGCGTACTGCGGCGCGCCGAGCGGGCCTTGGCGCGCGAAGCTCATGTAGTCGGAGAGCCCCTCGTCGACCCAGGCCGGGAGGACGCCCAGGGCCCTGGGCGTCAGCTCGGCCGTGTTGTGCAGGAGCGCGTGCGTGCACTCGTGGATCAGCACGTCCGGCGCGAAGCCCGCCGAGAGGTTGGCGAACAGCGTGTTCGACTCCGGGACGTAGAAGCCGAGTCGTCCGCTGCCGCCCGGGTAGTTCTTCTGCTGCGCGTGCAGCTCGGCGCGCATCGGCTCGACCACCTCGTAGAGCCGCAGCTCCTGCTGGAACCAGTCGAAGAAGGTCTGGTACAGCAGTTCGAGCTCGAGCAGCGCCAGCTCGGCCTCGCGCCGCTCGAGGTTGGTGCGCAGCGCGAAGTGCAGCGTGGTGAAGCGCCAGGCGTCGGTGAAGTCGCGCGTGCGCGCCACGAAGTCCTCGCAGGGGACGAGCCGCGACCCGTCGCGCACCAGCCAGACCTGGTTGCGCAGCTCGTGGCCCAGGAAGCGGTGCGCCGGTTCATGCGCCGGCTCGACGCCCAGGACACTCCAGGCCAGCACCTCGGCCTCGCCCGGCAGGCCGAGCCCGCGCGCCTCGGCGGCCAGCGCCATCCGGCCGGCGACGTCCTGCTGCCCCAGGGCCTGCCAGCGCCGCACGAGCTCGCGCTGCGTGCGCGCCAGCGAGCGCAGCTCCGCGATCGTGCCGAGCGGCAGCTCGCGGTCCTTCGTGCCGACACGCAACACGACGTACCCGGGACCTTCGTAGAGCACGCGGCCCTCGAGGCGCTTGCCGTCCTTGAGCACGACCACGTCGCCGGCCTGCGCCGGCAGGCCGATCAGGCTGGCCACGCTGGCGACGCCGGCCGCGAACCACAGTCTCAGCGCACGCGTCCACATCGTTCGCCTCCCTCCGATCGTTCCCGCACGCCGCGCGCGTGCGCGGCAGGACCTCAGGATGCCACGGGCGCCGGCCGGCGCACGACGTCGGCCAGGAATCGCAGCGCGACGAAGACCAGCGTGGCGGCGAGCAAACGCTGCGCCACCACCGTCGCACCGGGAATGTGCACCAGTGCGACACCGATCCAGCCGCCCCCCAAGGCACCCAGCGCCAGCCACAGCCCCAGGCGCAACTCGACCTGCTGCTCGCGGCGGTAGAGCCACCCCGACTGCCAGGCGGTGACGACGCTCATCGCCATGCTCGACGCGCGCGCCGAGAGGAAGCCGAGTTCGGCGATGCCCAGGAACAGCGCCGGCACGGCCACCAACCCGCCGCCGACGCCCAGCAGCGGCGCGACGAAGCCCGCGCCCAGCCCGATCAGCGCCACCCAGACGTGTCCGACGCCGTCGAGCACCAGCGCCGGGCCGAGCGCGGCGCCGCTCGCCGCGCGTCCCAGCGGGGCGAAGACCAGCTCGGCCGCGACCAGCAGCAGGACCGCCACGAACACGCCCTTGAGCACGCGCGCGTCCAGGCGCTGCGCGACGACGAAGCCCAGGCGCGCGCCGACCAGGCTGGTCGCGATCAGGATCAGGGCGATGCGGCCGTGGATCGCGCCGTCGTCGCGCAGGAGCTCGTTCAGCGTGGCGCTGCTGGTCGAGGACGCGACCAGGAGCAGCGAGCTGCCGACCGCGACCCGCAGCGGCAGCTTGAACGCGTAGTGCAGGAGCGGGACGGCGAAGACCCCTCCGCCGATGCCGCACAGCGCGCTCCAGGCGCCGATCATGAGTCCCGCGAGCACCAGCACGACGCCGGTCGCCGGGCGCACGCTCATCGGCCGCGTTCCGGCGCGGCCAGCGCGGCGAGCAGCGCGCTGGTCGAGTGCTGCTTGGCGTCGCCGCAGATCGCGACCTCGATCCCCAGCTCGCGGTCGAGCGCCGCCTCGGGCACGCTCTCGGCCGTGTAGTCGGTGCCCTTGGCGTGCACCTCGGGCCGCAGGATCCGCAGCGTCGCCTCCAGCGTCGGCTCGGCGAAGCTGGTGACCGCGTCGACGCAGCGCAGCGCGCCGACCAGCTCGGCCCGCTCGCGGAGCGGCATCGCCGGCCGGCCCGCGCCCTTGAGCGCGCGCACCGAGGCGTCCGTGTTCAGGGCCACGACCAGGAAGCCGCCGCGCTCGCGCGCCGCCGCCAGGTAGCGCAGGTGGCCGACGTGCAAGAGGTCGAAGCAGCCGTTGGCGAGCACGACGCGCGGCGCATGCGGACGCGCGCGCAGCTCGGTCAGGAAGCGCGCCAGCCGCTCGCGCTCCCAGAGCGACTCCTGGAACAGCGCGTCGCGCCCGGTCATCGCTGTCGCTCCGCGGGGGGCTGCCGCTCCGCGGGGGGCTGTCGCTCCGCGCGCGCCAACAGCACCGCCGCGGGAGCGCAGGCCAGGGCCGCCTCGAGTTCGCCGCACGAGCACACGGCCGCACCCTGCTCCATCACGACCACGCCGGCGGCGGCGTTGGCCAGCACCATCGCGTGCGGCGCGTCACAGCGCGCGGCCAGCGCCAACGTGAAGACCGCCGCGGCCGTGTCGCCCGCACCCGTGACGTCGGTGACCTCGCCGTCGCCGGAAGCCTCGACCGCGACGCCCTGCGCCGAGTGGGCCGCGCCGAAGAGCGCCATGCCGAGGTTGCCACGCGTCACCAGCAGGACCTGCGGCGCGAGGCGCTCGAGCAGCCCGCCGGCCGCGCTGCGCAGCGCGGCGACGTCGTCGAGCGTGCGCGCGTCGCGGTGCGTGAAGTGCGCCAGCTCGCCGACGTTGGGCGTCAGCGCCGTCAGCGCGCCGGCGAAGGCCTCGATCTCCGTGCGCGGATCGAGCACGGACACGCGACCGTCGTCGCGGAAGGCGCGCGCCAGCTCGGGCGAGCCCTCGCCGACGAGGCCGTAGCCGTAATCGCTGAACAGGACGGCGTCGAACTCGTCGAGCAGCGCACGCGCGCGCGCGTGCACGTCGGCGCGCGCCTGCGCCGGCGCGCTCGCGGACGGCTCGCGGTCGATGCGCAGCACCTGGTGCGGGCTGCGGCGCGCCTCGGCGGCCAGGATGCGCGTCTTGGTCGGCGTCACCCAGCCCGGCACGCTCTCGACGCCGGCGAGGTCGATCCCGTCCCGCTCGAGCAGGGCGCACAGCTCGCGCCCGAAGGCGTCGCGTCCGACCAGCCCGTGCAGCGCGACGCGCGCGCCGAGCGCCCGCAGGTTGCGCGCCACGTTGGCCGCCCCGCCCGCGCCGAGCGTCTCGCGCTCGTGGCGCAACACCATCACCGGCGCCTCGCGCGACAGGCGCGTCGGTTGCGCGTAGAGCCAGTGGTCGACGACCAGGTCGCCGAGCACCGCGACCGAGAGCCGCGAGAAATCCGGCAGGCGCGTCATCCGGACCTCAGCACACCTCCGCCGCCGCCGCGGCCAGCGCCGCCTCGCGCAGCTCGGCCACCGGTTTCGCGGCGGCCGTGAACCACTCGATGCCCGATTCCTCGGCCAGGTAGTAGTCCGAGCGCACGCCCATGAACTTGTTGTAGCGGATCGCGTAGTGCAGCTCGCCGGCGGCGACGCAGGCGGCGCTCAGCTCGCGGTCGAGGGCCGCGATGCGCGGCTTGAAGGCCTCCCAGCCGGCGCGGTCGAGCGCCAGCACCTCGTCGACCAACGGGGCGTAGCGGCGCGCCGCGGGCTCGTCGTGGAACTTCGAGAGGCGGCTGTTGACGAACCACGGCATCAGCGTGCCGAGCTTGTCGATGAACAGGTTCTCCTCGGCACCGAAGTCGAGCGCGCTCCCGTCGGTGAAGGTGGTCAGGTCCTCGGCCGCGCCGGGCTTCAGGTAGCCGCCCTCGAGCGTCAGGCGGTAGCTGTCCGTGCCCGGGAAGGGATAGAACCACGAGGTGCGGAAGCGGCCGATGCGCGACTGCGCCAGCACGTCGACCGTCTCCCAGCGCTCGGCGTGCGTCTCGGTCGGCAGGCCGATCATCAGGAAGCCCGAGCTGTGCAGGCGGTGGCGCTCGGCGCCCGCCACGGTCTCGAGGATGTCCTTCTGCGTCATGTGACGCTTGAGCACCTCCTTGCGCACGCGCAGGCTGCCCGACTCGATGCCCAGCTTCAGGATGCGGCAGCCGGCGCGCGCCAGCGCCTCGGCCACGCGCTCGTCGAGCTGCTTGACGTGCGAGTTGACCACGAAGGGCACGCCGATGCCGGAGCGCTCGTACAGCTCGCAGAACTCCAGCGCGTGCGGCACGTTCTGCGTGAACAGGTCGTCGTCGAGGATGAACGTGCCGATGTTCTGGTAGCGCGCCAAGACGCCGCGGATCTCGGCCAGCATCTTGTCCGCGGGCCGGAAGCGGAAGAAGCCGATGTTCTTGACGTTGCGCCCGAGCTCTTCCTTGTAGCGGTCGACGATCTTGTGGTTCAGGCAGTACGTGCAGCGGTACGGACAGCCGCGCGAGCTCATCAACCCGAACCAACCCTGCTTCTGGTCGGTGATGCGCTGCGTGTCGAACAACTCGTAGTCGGGCTCGGGCAGGTTGGCGAAGTCGGGGAACTCGCCGACCGGGTTGTGGCGCCAGTGCTCGGCGCCGTGCGTGCCGCGCCCCGCCTGCGCCGGGCGCGTTCCGCCCTGCCAGGAGACGAAGTTGCGCACGTCGTCGCGCCGCTCGCCGCGCTCGAGCGAGCTGGCCAGCTCGAGCAGCGCGTCCTCGCACTCGCCGACGCCGACGTGGTCCCAGACCCCGTCGGCCATCACCTCCTGCGGCACCATCGTCGGATGGATCCCGCCGACGACCAGCGGCGGCAGCGCGACCGACTGGCGCTCGGCCTCGGCGCGCAGCCACTCCGCCAGCTCGACCGCCGCGCGGTACTGCTGCGTCAGGCACGAGAAGCCGATCAGCCCGGGCGACCAGCTGCGCACGAGTTCGAACACCTCGGCGCGCGTCGGGACCGGCGGCAGGTTCTCGTTGAGGTTGACCAGGCGTGTCGCGTGGCCGGCCTCCTTCAGGCGCGACGACAGCGACGCCAACCCGTGGTTGAACCCCATCTGGGTGTAGAGGTTGGGATAGACGAACAGGACGCGCATGGTCGCCGGTGGCGGGCAGAGCATAGAGCACGCCGGGCCCGCGGGCGACCGCAGCGCGGGGGTCCTGGCGGGTCCGGCGCGCCCGCGGCTACCCTGTGCTCCTCGCTCCACCCCCGGCCCCCCCACATCGAAACCATGAACCGCATCCTCCAAGGGCTCTCGTCGGCCGCGCTGCTGACGCTCGGGGCCTGCCACACCATGACCGAGAACGACGACGCGACCGCCACGAAGAGCTCGCCCTCCGCGGGCGCCGCCGGCACGGCCAAGCGCGCCGCGGTGTTCCCCTACGACGTCCAGCGCGCGACCCTGCCCAACGGCCTGCGCGTGCTGCTGATCCCGATGCCCTCCGAGGGCCTGGTCAGCTACTGGTCGATCGTGCGCACCGGTTCGCGCGACGAGGTCGAGCCGGGCGTCACCGGCTTCGCGCACTTCTTCGAGCACATGATGTTCCGCGGCTCGAAGCGCTTCCCGGACTTCGACAAGATCGTCAACGGCATCGGCGCCGACTCGAACGCCTTCACCACCGACGATTTCACGGCCTACCACCTGGGCTTCGCCAAGGAGGACCTGGCGACGGTGATCGAGGTCGAGGCCGACCGCTTCCAGAACCTCCAGTACTCGGTCGACCAGTTCAAGACCGAGTCGGGCGCGGTCTACGGCGAGTACCGCAAGGGCCGCACCTCGCCCTTCGAGGTGCTGTTCGAGGCCGTGCAGGACAAGGCCTTCGACCGCCACACCTACAAGCACACGACGATCGGGTTCGAGGCCGACATCAAGCGGATGCCGGAGCAGTTCGAGTACTCGAAGGGCTTCTTCAAGCGCTTCTACCGGCCCGAGAACGTGATCGTCGTCGTCGCCGGCGACTTCGACGCCGGGAGCGCGCTGGCCAAGATCGAGCGCGAGTACGGGCCGTGGAAGCAGGGCTACCAGGCGCCGCAGGTGCCGCTCGAACCGCCGCAGACCGCGCAGCGTCGCCTGACGGTCGAGTTCGAGGGCCAGACGCTGCCGATCCTGGCCTTGAGCTGGAAGGGCGAGGCGCTGCTGCCCAAGGACAAGGCGATGGTGGCGGCGACGCTGTTCGGCGAGCTGGCCTTCGGCGAGACCGCGCCGGTCTACAAGAAGCTGGTGCTCGAGGAGCAGAAGGTCGAGTCGCTCTTCGCCGGCTTCGGCTACAGCCGCGATCCGGGCCTGTGGTACGCGATCGCGATGGTCAAGCAGGCCGCCGACGTGACCGCCGTCGAGGGCGAGCTGTGGGCGGCGGCGCACGCGCTGGCGACGCAGCCGGTCGACGCGCAACGCCTGAACGACGTGCGCTCGCGGCTCAAGTACGGGTTCCTGACCGGGCTGTCGACGCCCAACCAGGTGTGCCAGAGCCTGGCGCAGCTGATCGCCATCACCGGCGACGTCAGCTGCATCGAGGACCTGTACGCCACCCTCGATTCGATCACGCCCGCCGACGTGCAGGCCGCGGCCAGCCGCTACCTCAAGCCCGAACGCTGCACCGTGGCGCTGCTGCACACCAAGGGCGAGAGCGTGCCCGGCTTCGAAGCGCCCGCGCGCAGCTCGGCGTTGCCGCCGGCCGCGGCGCCGGCGCTGGCGGCGGTGAACTTCGAGTTCGCCGACCCGAGCTACCCGCTCCAGGGACGGGCGCAGATCGAGTCGGTGCTGATGCCGGTCGCACAGGACCCGAACGTCTCGCTGCGGCTGTGGTTCAAGGTCGGCTCGCAGGACGATCCGCCCGGCAAGGAGGGCCTGGCGGCGCTGACCTCGGCGCTGCTCAGCGAGGGCGGCAGCGCCAAGCGCGAGTACACGCAACTGCTCGAGGCGCTGTTCCCGCTGGCCGCCGGCTACGGCGGTTCGGTCGACAAGGAGATGACGGTCGTGTCCGGCACGGCGCACCGCGACGTCGCCGCGCGCTTCGTCGAGGTGTTCCTCGAGGCGCTGGTGCAGCCCGGCTTCCGCGAGAGCGATTTCACGCGCCTGCGCGACCAGCTGGTCTCGGGCATCGAGAACGAGCTGCGCTACAGCTCGGACGAGGAGCTCGGCAAGGCCACGCTGACGCAGGCGGTCTTCGCCGGCACGCGCTACGCACACATCGACGACGGCCTGGTGGCCTCGCTCAAGGCGCTGACGGTGGACGACGTGCGGCGCTTCTACGCCGCGCACTTCACGCGCGAGAACGTGGTGCTCGGCCTGGGCGGGTCGTACACGCCTGAGCTGCAGCAGAAGATCGAGGCCGCGCTGGCCAAGCTGCCCTCCGGCAAGCCGCCGCAGGTGGCGAAGCCCAAGGTCGCGCTGCCGCAGGGCCGCAACGTGACGATCGTCGACAAGGAGGGCCCCTCGACGGCGATCTCCTTCGGCTACCCGATCGACGTCTTGCGCGGCAGCCGCGAGTTCTACGCGCTGTGGATCGCCAACTCCTGGCTGGGCGAGCACCGCAATTCGGTCAGCCACCTCTACCAGGTGATCCGCGAAGCGCGCGGCATGAACTACGGCGACTACTCCTACATCGAGGCCTACCCCAATGGCGGACGGCGCAATTCGCCGCCGCCCAACGTCGGGCGCCTCCAGCAGATGTTCGAGGTCTGGGTGCGCCCGGTGCCGCGCGAACAGGCGCTGTTCGCGTTGCGCGCGGCGTTGCGCGAAGTCGAGCTGCTGGCCAAGAACGGCCTGACGAAGGAGCAGTTCGACTACCAGCGCAAGTTCCTCAAGAACTACTGCCTGCACTTCGCCGAGACGACCGGCGAGCGTCTGGCGTGGGCGCTCGACGACCGCTTCTACGGCTTGAAGTCGAGCCACCTCGCGACCTTCAGGAAGATGATGGACGAGATCACGCTCGACGAGGTCAACGCCGCGATCAAGAAGCACATCCAGGCCCAGAACCTGCACATCGCGCTGGTGACGGCGGATGCGGCGGGGATGAAGCAGGCGCTGATCGACGGGAAGCCGAGCCCGATCACGTATCCGGAGGGTGCGACGAAGCCGACGGAGATCCTCGAGACCGACCGGCTGATCGAGAGCTACCCGCTCGGGATCGAAGCGGCGAAGGTCCACGTGATCCCGGTGGCGCAGATGTTCGAGGGCGCCAAGGCCAGCAGCTGAGGCCGTGAGCCCGGCCCGCAGGCCGACACGACCGCGCGCGCGAACGGAGAAACGTCCGTCCGCGCGCGCGGTGCTTTCTGGCTTGCGCGCCGGCGCGGCGCGGCAGCTCAGAGATCGAAGCCCAGCGTCAGCAGGAGCGCGTACGCGTCCAGCCCGCCGTCGAGGTCGGAAGCGCTCTCCGTGAAGTAGTACTTCCACTCCACGCCGAGGATCACCTTCTCGCCGAGGTGCATGGCCGCCCCGAGGAAGGCGTCTCCGCCGAACAGGAAGCCTTCGGCGTCGACCGTGATGCCGGGAGCCTTGACCTCGCCGTCGTAGTAGAAGGTGCCGAGCCCGAGCCCGCAGTAGAGCTCGATCTTCTGCCCGGCGGGGATGTTGAAGCGCCCGTTGAGCATCACCGGGATGCTCCACACGTCGCGGTCGATCAGGCCCTCGGATCCGCTGGCGTCCAGGTACCCGATCTCGAGCTCCGACCAGAAGTGGCCGGCAGTCGGGAGCAGGAACGACAGGAGCATGACGCCGCCGTCGTCGAACTCCTCCTCCGTCGAATCCCAGTACCCGCCCTTGATCGTGAAGCGCTCGCGCGGCCGGGGCGGCATCGGCTGCCCCTGCGGTTCGAGCGCGAAGCCGGTCAGCTCCAGCGGCGCGGTCTCGGGTTCCTTCGGCGCAGCAGCCGTCGCACTCGGTGCAGTCGGGAGAGTCGCTCCCGTCCCCGCGGCGACCGGCACGGCGTCGACGTACATCCGGCTCACCTGCGGAGCCGCGCAGCCGAGAAGCAGGAACGGGGTGAGGAGCGCAGCGCGTCCGAGCATGGGACTCTCCTGGGAGGGGGGCCGTCGGGAGCGCGGATTCTACTGAGGATCGCAGCGGGAGGGCCGGAATCCCCGCGCGCGGTCCCCGGGCAACGAAACAGGCCGGCGCGCGCGCCGGCCTGTTCCTCCTCGGTCACGCGGGCTCGCGCCCGCGCGTGCTCAGAACTGGCTCCACAGGAACTGGTTCGTCACCTCGTGGTGGTACTGGATCTCCGAGGCCTTGATCATCGACCCCAGGCTCTTGGGCGAGCGCTCGGCGGCGGAGAGCTTCAGCTCGGCGAACTTCGACTGCACGTCTTCGCCGAACACGTCGGCCATGAAGCGGCTCGACTTGTAGAGGCGGATCGCGTCGTAGATGTTGTCGGGCAGGAAGCGCGTGCGCGCGCGCTTCGTCTCGTTGTCCGCCGGATCCGTCGGGCCCTCGAGCCCGGTCTTGATCAGCGTGTACATCACCATGTACGGGTTGGCGTCGGGTGCCACCGAGCGCACCTCGATGCGCGCGCTCTTCTCGTTGCCGTACGGGATGCGCACCATCGCCCCGCGGTTGATCGCCGAGCACTTGATCTGGTTCGGCGCCTCGTAGTGCGGGTCGAGCCGCCGGTAGGCGTTGACGCTCGGGTTGAGCACCAGGCAGATGTCCTGCGCGCTGGTCAGCACGCGGTCGATGAAGTCCCAGCCCGCGCCCGAGAGCTTCTCCTCGCCCTTGGCGTCCCAGAAGACGTTCTTCCCGCCGCGGTTGAGCGACAGGTTCATGTGCATGCCGTTGCCGTTGACGCCCGTCACCGGCTTGGGCAGGAAGCTGGCGGTCATGTCCAGGCGCTGCGCGATCTGGCGGCACAGGAGCTTGTAGAGCTGCACCTGGTCGGCCGCGATCATCACCTCCGCGTAGCTGTAGTTCATCTCGAACTGCGAGGGCGCCACCTCGGGGTGGTCCTTCTCGTTGGCGAAGCCCATCGCGCGCTGCGCCTCGGCCGCCGCGTCGATGAAGTTGCGCAGCGCGTCGCCAGGGAGCGAGTGGTAGTACCCGCCGGTCGAGATGAACTCGAACTTGCCGGTCTCGTGGTAGTGCCGCTCGGCGTCGCGCCCCTTGAACAGGAAGCCCTCGATCTCGTTGGCGGCGTGCACCACCGTGCCGTCCTTCTCGAACAGCTTCTGCGCGATGCGCCGCAGCGCCCCGCGCATGTCGGCCGGGTAGGGCGTCCCGTCGCGCGCCAGCACCTCGGAGAACACCAGCACCTTGCCCGGGCCGAAGACGTCCGAGGGCAGCCAGTAGAACGCGCTCCAGTCGAGCGACAGGCGCAGGTCCGACTCCGATTGCTGGCTGAACCCGCGCACCGACGAACCGTCGAAGGTCAGGTTCTCGTAGGAGTTCAGCAGGAACTTCTTGTCGTAGTCGAGCATCTGCATCCGGCCTTCGAGGTCGGTGAAGCAGACGGTGACGGCCTTGATGCGCTTCTCGTTGGTCAGGTACTTGATGCGCTCGGCGCGGATCTTGTCGGCCGGCACGCGGTCGATGCGCATCTGCTTCGACTCGAGGTTGAGCGCCTCGAGCTGGTCGTAGGGGATCTCGAGGAAGTCGCGCAGGCCGGAGGCCGGGCTGGGGGTCGCGGAGGAGGCCGCCGGGGCGGCCGTGGAAGGGCGGGTGTGGGTGGTGACCATGGTCGGGAGGCTCCAGAAAGGCAGCTAGGCGCAGAACACCCTGCGCCTAGCCCAAATCTATCGGCCGCTAGCCTCCGGATCCAGAGACTTAGCCTAAGTTCCTGGAGTTCTAGCGCCCCGACCCCGCCGGCACCGGCTCCCCCGCCGCCGAGCGGCACCAGCGGTCGATCCAGCCCAGCACCGTCTCGTGCCACAGGATCGAGTTGCGCGGCTTGAGCACCCAGTGGTTCTCGTCGGGGAACCACAGGAACTTCGACGGGATCCCGCGCCGCTGCAGCGCCGTGAAGGTGCTCATGCCCTGCGTGTCGACCACGCGGAAGTCCTTGGCGCCGTGGATCACCAGCGTCGGCGTCTTCCACTTCCCGACGTGGTCGATCGGGTTGTGCTTGGCGTAGCCCGCGGGGTTGTCCCAGGGCGTGCCGCCGTGGTCCCACTCGGGGAACCACAGCTCCTCGGTGTCGAAGTACGCCAGCCGCTCGTCGAGGTTCCCGTCGTGGCACACCAGCGCGCGGAAGCGGTCGGTCTGGCCGTTGATCCAGTTGATCATGTAGCCGCCGTACGACGCGCCGAGCGCAGCGACGCGCTGGCCGTCCATCCACTCGTACTTCGCCAGCGCGAAGTCGAGGCCCTTCATCAGGTCCTCGTAGGGCTTGCCGCCCCAGTCGCCGTTGATCGAGTCGGTGAAGGCCTGGCCGTAACCGGTCGAGCCGTGGAAGTCGATGAACACGACCGCGTAGCCGGCGGCGGCGTAGATCTCCGGGTTCCAGCGGTAGTGGAAGTGGTTGCCGAAGCTGCCCTGCGGTCCGCCGTGGATCAGGAAGGCCACCGGGTACTTGCGGCCCGGCGCGAGGTCGGCGGGCTTCATCGCGAAGCCGTGCACGAGCTCCTTGTTCCAGCCCGGGAAGGTGAACTGCTCGTAGTCGCCCAGGCGCGTCGCCGCGATCCGCGCGGCGTTGAGCTTGGTGATCGTCTTGGGCATGCCGCCCTCCGGCCCGACCGAGTAGATCTCGGCCGGCGAGACCAGCGAGTCCTGCAGGAACAGCACGTGGCCGCCGGCCAGGGCACGCGGCGCGTCGTTGGTGCCCTTGTGCACGAGCAGTTTCGACGTGCCCTGCGCGACGTCGATGGCCCAGATCGACTTGTTGCCGACGTGGTCGGCCGCGGCGTAGATCGTCCGGCCGTCGGCCGAGAACGTGAAGGTCGAGAACGAGCGGTCGAGCTCGGCCGCCAGCTCGCGCGGCTTGCCGCCGGCGCGCTCCTGGATCAGCAGCCGCTGGCGGTCGGCCTCGTACTTGGGCCGCGCCATCGCCAGCCAGGCGAGCGACCTGCCGTCGGGGGAGTAGACCGGGTGGTTGTCCCAGGCCGTGTTCGACTCGGTCAGGCAGCGCGGCGGGACGCCGCCCGCGGCCGGCACGCTCCACAGGTTGATGTCCGTCGACCAGGCGGCATCGCGCGTGAACTTGCGCGCGGCGAAGACCACTTCGCTGCCGTCGGGCGAGATCGCCAGCTCCTCGTTGCCGCCGAAGGGCTTGGTCGGCGCGTCGCCGTCGAAGCCGGGCATCAGGTCGATCAGCTGCCCGCCCGCCTTCTTCCACACGAAGACGTGGCTGCGCTTGCCGTCCTCCCAGCTGTCCCAGTGGCGGAAGAGCAGGCCCTCGTAGATGCGCGCCTGCACCGGGTTGGCGGCGCGCTCGGCGTCGCGGCGCGCGGTCTCCTTCAGCGCGCCGTCGCCGGTGATGTCGGGGTAGACCTCCAGGGTCAACAGCAGGCGCTCGCCGTCGGGGAAGACCAGGAAGTTGTCGACGTCGAGCGGCAGGTTCGTCAGCTGCTGCGCCTCGCCGCCGGCCAAAGCCTGCTGCCAGACCTGCGAGCTGCCCGAGCGCGTCGAGAGGAAAGCGAACGCCGCGCCGTCCGGCAGCCAGCGCGCGGCGGTGTCGTTGGCCTCGTGGGTCACGATCGCGCGCGCGCCCGAGCCGTCGGTGGCGGCGATCCACACGTCGAAGCGGCCGCGGTTGGCGGCCAGGTCGGTGCTGCGCACGCTGAACAGCACCTGCTTGCCGTCGGGCGAGACCGCCGGATCGCTGATGCGCTCCATGGCGAGCAGGTCCTCGACGCCGAAGGGGTGCGTGCCTTGGGACACGGGGGGCACGGAAACGGGAGCGAACGCGGCCAGGATGCTGAGCAACATGCGGGGGAACCTCCGAGGGGGTCCGCAGGATAGGCGAAGCGCGCGCGCCCGGCCACGGCCGGCGCAGGTCGGCTCGGCGACACGGTTGGGCGCCGTTTTCTTCCGGAATCCCTTCCAGGTTTCGCGCTGGGCGTCACAGGTCGCTGTGCCGCCGCACGCGACGGTACACGGCGATCTCCGCCGGCCGCGCGGCCCTTCTCCGAGGGCTGTGAGCCGACCCGGTCACCGCAAGCGCCGAGCGGCGCAGCGCGTGCTCGAGCGTGGACCGGCGCTCGAGCACGCGCCTTCCCATTCCGGGCGGCTCAGCGGCCGAGCACGCGCGCGATCTCGTCCGCCAGGCCCTGGGCCAGGATGGCGTGGCCCTGGCGCGTCGGGTGGAAGTTGTCGGCGAAGAGCTCGGGGTAGGTCGCGCCCTTCCCGAGCGCCGCGCCGAAGAGCGCGCGGCCGTCGACCACGGGGATGCCGTCGGCGGCGGCGACCTCGAGCAGCTTGTCCGAGTAGAGCTGCACCACCGGAGTCGTGCGCAGCAGACCCGGCTTGCGCGCCAGGTTGAGCAGCACGAAGCGCGCGCCGTCGGCCTCGACCAGGCTGCGCAGCTCGCACAGGAAGCGGCCGAAGTCGTCGACCGAGACGCGCCGCTCGCCCTCCCAGTCGGGCTCGCCGACGCGGTCGGCGTTCTTGCTCTTCCACAGATCGCGCGCGTTCTGCTCGGTCAGGAACGAGTCGCGCCCGCCGCGCAACTCGTCGCTCAGGAAGGCCGCCAGGTGCGCCAGCTTCAGGTCGCGGCGCAGGCGCATCGCCTCGACGCGCCAGGGCTCCTGGTCGAACATCCCCTTCTCGATCAACAGGGCATCGCTGCGCACGATCGCCGGCACGTGCTCGTTGACCGAGCCGAAGGCCGCGATCACGACGTCGGGATGGAAGTCGCGCACCAAGTCCTGATAGCGCGCGATCCCCTGCCGCACGGTGAAGCCGACCACGCCGGCGTTGAGCGTCTCGGCCTCGATCCCGCGCGCCGCCAGCTCGGCCGGCAACTGCGCGCAGTACGTCTCGTCGACCGACACGCTGTGCCCGAAGGTCGAGGAATCCCCCAGCGCCGCGATGCGCACGACACCTGGCCGCTTCTCGCGCGCCACCAGCGGCCCGCGCATCCCGTCCGCATTGACCTCGTCGCCCCCCCACGGCACCGTCGCCCCGGGAATCGGCCGCCAGAGCTGCTCGACGTTGCGCTCGTGCAACAACCGCCCGTCGACGCGCCCCTCGGGCAAGGGCAAGAGGATCGGACTGACGTGCGGCGGGTACTCGAAACCCGACAGCACGAGCAGGATCTCGCCGATGCCGCACAGCGCGAGCGTGGCCGCCAGCGAGATGCCGAGTTTCTTGAGGACGCGCTTCACGGTGTGCAGGCCCAGACCCTAACGCCCGAGCAGCACCGCGCGCCATGAGAGCGTGACCTGCAGGCTCTCGAGCGTCGCGAGGCGCTCTTCGCGCGTGCGGCGGCCGCGGCGGTAGGTGCACAGGGCCAGGTCGGCGAGCTGTGTGCGGTCGAAGTCGGCGCGCGCACGCCAGCGGCGGGTTTCGAGGGGACGCAGGGTGCCGGCGAACTCGCGCTCCAGCGCGGTGTCGTCCCCCAGCGCGGTCGCCTCGCCCGCGACGGCGCCGCGCAGTTCGGCGAGGTCGTCGTGGTCGGGGACGACGATCAGGGCGCGGCCGCGGGGGGCCAGCACGCGCGCGAACTCGGCGGGGGCGCGGCGGCCGGTGATGCTCAGCACGAGGTCGAGGCTGGCGTCGGCGAGCGGCAGCCGGCGGTCGCCGTTGGCGACGATCCAGGTCAGGGCGGGCCAGGCGCGCGCGGCGAGTTCGGCGGCGTGGGCGGAGAGGTCGAGGCCGGCGGCGTCGAGTTCGAGGCGCGGAGCGAGGCGCGCGAGGACGCTGCCCTCGCCGCAGCCGATGTCGAGCGTGCGGCTGCGGGCCGGCTGGCCGACGTCGCGCAGCAGTCGCTCGAGGCCGGCGAGCAGCGGTTCGAAGCGGCCCGACTCGAACAGGCGGCGGCGCGCCGCGACGACGTCCTTCGCGTCGCCGGCGGCGAGCGAGCGGCGGTCCTGGGGCTGCAGCAGGTTGACGTAGCCCGAGCGCGCGCGGTCGAAGGCGTGGCCGCGCGCGCAGCTCCAGCTCCGTGCGGCCTGCGCCAAGGGCGCGGCGCATCCGCGCACGCTGCACACGAACGCCAGCACGCGCTCAGCGCTCCCGGCGCAGCTGGACCACCACGTCCGCCGCGGGCCCGGCGCCGGAATGCAGCAGGTCGGCCTGGCCCGCGCCGGCGCTCGCGTGCTCGGCGTGGATCTCGTAGATGCCCGAGGCGTGCGGCGCGGGCAGGTGTTCGAAGACCGCGTTGCCGAGCCGGTCGGTCTCGGCGCGGAAGGGCTGCTGCACGGCCGGGTGGACGCGCAGGCCGGTCGCGGCGCCGTCGAACAGGCCGAGGAACGGGTAGAAGCGCGCGCGCGCCTCGACGCTCGCGCCCGCGACCGAGCGGCCCTCGCCGTCGAGCACGCTGACCGCCAGGCGCGTGGTGGGCACCAGCACGATGTCCGGAAGCCGCACCTCGCGCTCCTCGTCGCGCACCGCGATGCGCTCCCAACCGAGGCGCGGCCCCGAGCAGGCGAAGAGGTGGTAGACGACGTGCCGCTCGGGCGTCGCCAGCGCACCGTCGAGCTCCAGCGTCCCGTCCGATCGCGTGCGGCCCACCTCGCGCGCGTCGGCCAGCGGGTAGATCGGGTCCTCGCCCAGGAGCAGGAGCGCCCCGCCGACCGCTTGGCCCGCCTCGTCGATCACGCGGCCGACGATGCGCGCGCCGCGGGCGGCGTCCTGGGGCGCGAGCGTGTGCGCGCGCTCGAGCGCGGGAGCCTCGCGCTCGCCGCTCGCCGCGCGCGCCGGTTCCTGCAGGGCCGCCGGCGGACGCGCGACCGTTTCCGGCGCCGGCGCAGGCGCCGACTCGGCGGGCTCCGCCGGCGGGCCGTCGCGGCGGCCGAGCACGTACCCGAGCGCGGCAGCCAAGACCACGATCGCGGCCAGGCTCAGGAGACGGAGCTTCATCGCGACCGGCGCTCGCGCGCGGGGCTCACGCGCTGCCGCCCAGGACGGAGTTGATCACGTCCGAGACGCGCGAGCCGATGCCCGACACGCCGGCCGCGATCAGGCCTGACACGCCGATCATGATGCCCGCGTAGACGATCCCGAGCGCGACGTTGCCCGAGCGGAACTCGGCCTTCTCGTCGATGTCGCGCGTCAGCTTGTCCATCGCGCGGAAGGTGACGGTGATCGCGAAGCTCGCCACGCTGATCGCGACGACCAGGCTGACGATGCCGCCCAGGATCGCCGAGAGGCCGGCCATGATGTCCAGGCTGGCCAGGCTGCCGATGCCCTTGGTCATCGACTCGATCCCCGAGCCGATCACGTTCGTGGTGCTGATCACCACGCCCGCCGCGAGCGCCGCCACGGCGCTGTTGCGCTTCTTGACCTCCTGCCAGATCTCGATCCCCGCGAGCAGCTTGCTGACCAGCGCGAAACCCTTGTTGATCGCGAAGGCCGCGATCGAGAGCCCCAGGATCAGCTGGATCACGCCCAGCGCGAGGCCGAGCAGCGCGCCGACCAGGCCGGGTTGCGCGGCGGCCTCGGTGCTCGCAGGGGCTTGGCCGGACAGCGAGAGGAACACGTTCGACAGGGTGAGGTGGAGCATGGTTCGGGGGGGTTGGGCCGGCGCGATTCCGGCTGCCGGCGGGCGAAGAGGTGTAGCCGCGGGCCGATTTCCTCGCAACGAGCGCCGCCGAAGCACCCGGGTGTGAAGGACTTGTGCCCCCGGGCCGCGCCCGCGCCGCGCCGCTATCCTGGCGCCATGCTCCGCATCCCCCCCGCGCTCGCACTCTTTCCGCTCGGCTGCCTGTCCGCCTGCCATTCGACGCCGGAGGCCTTCGACACCACCAGCGGCACCGCAGACGCGCGCGCCACGCAGGACGATCTGCGGTGGATCACGCTCGACGAGCTCTACGACCCCGACAAGAAGGTCGAGTTCGTCGCGCGCCCCGCCGGCGGCTTCGTCTGGCTCGACGAGACGAGCTACCTGTGGCCGCGCACGGATGCGACCACCAAGAAGCTGGAGTGGCTGCGCGTGCAGGCCGACACGGGCGCGGCCACGCCGTACTTCGACGCCGCGACGCTGGCCAAGATGGAAGCGGCGCTCGCGCAGCTGCCGGGCGTCGACAAGGCGCGCGCGCTGCGCCTGGTGCTCGGCGATGTCGGCGTCCTGAACAAGGCGCGCACCGCCGCGCTGCTCGACGTCGGCCAGGACCTGTGGAGCTACACCTTCGGCGCCGACAGCGCGCTGCGCCTGACGAATTCGCCCGAGACCGACGAGGAGAACGCGATCTGGAGCCCGGACGGCAAGCACGTGTCCTTCGTGCGCGGCAACGACCTGTACGTGGTCGACGTCGCGCCGCTGGCCGAGCGGCGCCTGACCACCGACGGCAGCGCAACGGTGCTCAACGGCAAGCTCGACTGGCTCTACCAGGAGGAGGTCTACGGCCGCGGCAACTACAACTCGCACTGGTGGAGCCCGGACTCGACGCGCATCGCCTTCCTGCGCCTCGACGAGCAGGGCGTGCCGCTGTACACGCTGGTCGACGACGTCTCCGAGCCGATCCGCGTCGAGACCACGCCCTATCCGCGGCCGGGCGAGCCGAACCCGCTGGTGCAGCTCGGGTGGGCGCGCGCCGACGGCAGCGGCACGAGCTGGGTCGACCTGACGCCCTGGAAGGACGCCGCGCCGCTGGTGGTCGACGTCGCCTGGTCGCCCGAGAACGTGCTGCACTTCTCGGTGCAGGACCGCGAGCAGACCTGGCTCGAGCTGTGCCGCGCCGAGCCCGCGGGCCAGGCGACGCGCCTGATCCGCGAGACCACGCGGGCCTGGGTCGAGAACAACGGCTCGCCGACCTGGCTGGCCGACCGCTCGTTCCTGTGGGCCAGCGAGCGCGACGGCTGGCGCCACCTCTACCACTACCAGGCCGACGGGAAGCTCGTGCGCCAGGTGACGAAGGGCGAGTGGGAGGCGCGCACGCTGCACGGCGTCGACGAGGCCGCGGGCTGGATCTACTTCTCGGGCACCGCCGCCGCGGCGATCGGCGGCGACGCCTTCCGGATCAAGCTCGACGGCACGGGCCAGGAGCGGCTGACCAAGGGCCGCGGCACGCACAGCGCCGCGTTCAGCCCGAAGTTCACGCGCTTCGTCGACACCTGGAGCTCGATCGACACGCCGGCGCAGGTGCGCCTCCACGCCGCCGACGGGCGCGAGCTGCGCGTCGTCGACGCCAACCCCGCTCCGCTGCTGGAGCGCTACGCGCTCAGCCGCCCCGAGTTCCACCAGGTGCCGACGCGCGACGGGTTCCTGATGGAGGCGCTGCTGATCAAGCCGCTGGGCTTCGACCCCGCGCGGCGCTACCCGGTGTTCCAGTGGACCTACGCCGGCCCGCACTCGCCGCAGGTCGCCGACCGCTGGAGCCGCGACTTCCTGTGGTTCCAGTTCCTGGCGCAGCGCGGCATCGCGGTGTGGGTGTGCGACAACCGCAGCGCCAGCGGCAAGGGCGCGGTCTCGGCCTGGAGCTGCTACCAGAAGCTGGGCGCCACGGAGCTGGCCGACATCGAGGACGGCCTGGACTGGCTGACCAAGCAGGGCTGGGTCGACGAGTCGCGCATCGGCATCGCCGGCTGGAGCTACGGCGGCTTCATGACCAGCTACGCGCTGACGCACTCCAAGCGCTTCGCGCTGGGCATCGCCGGCGGTTCGGTGACCTCGTGGAAGGACTACGACTCGATCTACACCGAGCGCTTCATGCGCACGCCGCAGAACAACCCGGAGGGCTACGCGCAGAGCTCGGTCGTCGCCGCGGCCAAGGAGCTGTCGGGCGCGCTGCTGCTGATCCACGGCCAGATCGACGACAACGTGCACCCGGGCAACACGCTGCGCCTGGCCGACGCGCTGATGCGCGCCAACCTGCCCTTCGAGCTGCAGCTCTACCCGCGCTCGCGCCACGGCGTCAGCGACGGGAGGCTGGTCGCGCACTGGCGCACGACGATGTGGCGCTTCATCGAGCGGCACCTGCTGGCGAACGGGCAGGGTTGAGATGCCGAGCGGCCTTCCCAACTTGTTGCTGGTGGTGCTCGACGACGTGGGTGTCGAGAAGTTCGCGGCCTACGGCGCGACGCAGGACACCGCGCCGACGCCGCACTTCGACGCGCTGGCGGCCGAGGGCCTGTTGTTCCTGCGCGCCTACGCCGCACCCGTCTGCGGACCGGCCCGCGCGGCGCTGCACACCGGCCGCCACGCCTTCCGCACCGGCTTCGGCACGAACATCATGGGCACCGACGCCGCGCCGGCGTACCGCCTGCCGCTGCGCGAGGTCAGCCTGCCGGAGATGCTCAACCACGGCCGGCCCGGCACCTACGCCTGCGGCGCCTTCGGCAAGTGGCACCTGACCTTCCACGTCGGCGACGACCTGCATCCCAACGAGGTGGGCTACTCGCACTTCGCGGGCTGCATGTCGAACACCTCGGGCGTCGGCAACGGCAGCGGGCACTTCGACTGGCGGCGCGTGGTCGACGGCGTCTCGAGCTTCGTCACGGGCCCGCCCTTCGACCGCACGCAGTGGCAGGCCAGCGTCACGCTCGCGGACGCGCAGCAGTGGATCGCCCAGCAGAGCGGACCGTGGTTCGCCTACGTGGGCCTCAACCCGCCGCACGCGCCGTTCAGCGTGCCGCCCTTCGAGTTCCTGTCGCCCGCGACGCAGCAGGCGCTGAGCGACGTCGGGTTGGCGCCCGGCGACACGGTGCTCGCCGGCGATCCGAAGCGCCGCCGGATCCGCGCCTACCATGCGGCCATCGAGGCCACGGATGCCGTGCTGGGCGAGCTGATCGCCAGCGTGCGCCTGACGGAGACGCTGGTGATCGTGATCGGCGACAACGGCACGCCGGGCGACATCATCCTGCCGCCCTTCCAGCCGCAGCACGCCAAGCGCACCGTCTACGAGCAGGGCGTGCACGTGCCGATGCTGGCGCTGGGCGCGGGCGTGACGACGCCGGCCGAGCCGACCGGCGCGCTGGTGCACGCGGTCGACGTGTTCCGCACGCTGGGCGAGGCCGCCGGGGCGCAGTTCGACCCGAGCTGGCCGCGCTCGGACAGCGTCTCGTTCCTCGGGCTCCTGGCCGATCCGACGTCGACGCCGCCGCGCAGCGACGTGTACTGCGAGAACTTCCGGCCCAACGGCGCGGACGTGCCGAGCTTCTTCCAGCGCGCGCTGATCGGCCCGCGCTACAAGCTGCACCGCTACGCCGCGCGGGAGGAGTTCTACGACCTGCGCGTCGACCCGCTGGAGCTGACCGACCGGATCACGGCCGGGCTGACCAACGAGGAAGAACTCGTGCTGCTCGACATGCGCGCGCGCATGGATCTCCTGCTCTCGTCCTGAGCCGCGACCGCACCGCTCAGCACGAGGCCTGCTGGCCGCCGCGCGCGCGCTCGAGGATGCTCGTCGTCGAGCGCCCGGGCACCAGCGGCGCCAGCACCACGCGGCCGCCGTGCGCCTCGACCCATTCGCGGCCGACGACGCCCTTGTCGGCCCAGTCCTGGCCCTTGACCAGCACGTCGGGCGACACGCGCTCGACGATGCGCGCCGGGGTGTCCTCGGCGAAGCTGGTCACCGCGTCGACCATCTCGAGCGCCGCCAGCATGCTCATGCGGTCGTCGAGCGGGTTGACCGGCCGGCCCTCGCCCTTGAGGCGCTTGACGCTGGCGTCGTCGTTGGCGCCGACCAGCAGCACGTCGCCCTGGCTCTTGGCGAAGCGCAGGTAGCTGACGTGGCCGACGTGCAGGACGTCGAAGCATCCATTGGTGAACACGATGCGCCGGCCGGCCTTGCGCCAGCTGGCGAGCAGGTCCTCGAGCTCCTGGCCGCGCACGACCTTGCCGACCGTCGGGTGCAGCTCGCGCAGCTCCGCCAGCAGCTCGCCGCGCGTCACGGCGTGCGTGCCCAGGCGCGCCACGACGATGCCGGCGGCGTGGTTCGCCAGCTCCACCGCGGTCGCCAGCGGCAGGCGCGCCGCGAGGTAGAAGCCGAGCTGCGCGATCACCGTGTCGCCCGCACCGGTGACGTCGAAGACCTGCCGCGCGCGCGCCGGCACCTGGCCCGCCGCCCCGCCGCGCGTCTTGTGGTAGATGCCGTCGGGCCCGAGCGTGATCACCGCCGCGTCGAGTTCGGAGAGCTGCATCAGGTCCTCGGCCGCCTGCGCCAGGTCCTCGAGCCGCAGCTTGCGCTGCAAGGCCTGCTCGGCCTCCTTGCGGTTGGGCGTCACCAGCGTCGCGCCGCGGTAGCGCGCGTAGTCCTCGCCCTTGGGGTCGACCAGCACCGGGATCGCGCGCTTCCTGGCCTCGGCGATCACGCAGCGGATCACCGCCGGCGCGAGCACGCCCTTGCCGTAGTCCGAGAGCACCACCGCATCGGCGCGCGCCACGCGCGCGGGCAGGTCGCGCAGGAGCGCCTCGAGCGCAGCGCCGCCGACGGCGCGCGCGTCCTCCTGGTCGACGCGCAGCATCTGGTACTGGCCGCTCATCATGCGCGTCTTGAGGATCGTCGGCCGCTGCGCGTCGACCACGCAGCCGCTCGGGTCGATGCCCTCGCGCTCGAAGAGCTGCTTGAGCGCGCGGCCCCAGCCGTCGTCGCCCAGCACGCCGACGATGTCGACCGCCGCCCCCATCGCGACCACGTTGGCCGCCACGTTGCCCGCGCCGCCCAGGCGCTCCTCGGACTGCTTGACCGCCAGGATCGGGATCGGCGCCTCGGGCGAGATGCGCGAGACGTCGCCGGTCACGTAGCGATCGAGGATCAGGTCGCCGACGATCAGCACGCGCGGCTGGCCCAGGCCCTCGACGATGGCTTCGAGTTCGTAGGTGTTCACGCGCCCATCCTGGTCGGACGCGGCGCAGGACGCCAGCCCGCCTCCTGCAGCTTGCACAGGAGCGCCATGCGCAACAGCGGCAGCATCAGCTCGTGCTGGCCGAGGATCGAGATGCCGCGCCCCGGCGGACGCTGCACGACGTTGGTCTCGGCGCGGTACTGGCGCAGCATGTCGAGGTTGGCCGTGGTCAACCCGTCGAGCCGGGCGCCGAGGTTGAGCGCCACGCTGACGGCCTTGAGGAACACCTCGGGCAGGATCACGGCGCAGCCGACGTTGAGCCACACGCCGCCGTCGAGGCCGTGCACGAGCTTGCACACGTGGCGGAAGTCGAGCATCGAGGCCTCGCCGATGTCGGCGCCGCTGGCGGCCGGGTGCATGTGGACGATGTCGGCCCCGATCGCGCCGTGCACCGTGACGCCGACGCCCAGGCGCACCGCCTCGGCCGTCACCGACACGCCGCGGTGCGGCGCGCCGCGCTCGAGCAGCAGCCGCCCGAGGCCGCGCCCGAAGCCGGCCTCGTCGCCGCCCTGCGGCTGGCAGCCGCGCCGCGCGGCCTCGGCCAGCGCGAGCCCGGTCTCGTCGGCGAAGCCGAACTGGCCGCGCGGCAATTGCTCGGCGACGTCCTCCGAGGTGCGGCCGATCGTGGCGATCTCGAAGTCGTGGATCGCGCCGGCCGAGTTCAGCGCCAGGTGGTCGAGCACGCCGCGGCGCATCAGGTCGATCACCAACGGCGCCAAGCCGACCTTGAGCACGTGGGCGCCGAGCGCCGCCGCGACCGGGCGGCCGGCGAGCTTGGCGCGCACGATGCGCTCGACCAGCTCCTTGAAGTGCTTGCCGACGTAGATGTCGGGCAGCGCGTCGACGAAGCGCGTGAACTCCGGGAAGGGCTCGGGCGTCTGGCAGAAGTCCGCGAGGTCGACCAGGCTCGGCCGCGACGCCAACGGGTAGGTCCGCACCGCGCGCATGGCCGGGAACGGATCGCGGGGGTCCCCCGGGTGATCGGCGCGCTCGCTCATGACGCTCCTCTAGCAACTGCGCGCGCGCCGGGAAAGCACCTGTCAGGCCGCGGGGCCGGGCGCCGCCTCGGCCGCGGGCGCGCCGCGGTAGCGATCGTGCAGCCAAAGATACTGCTCCGGCGTGCGCAGGATCATGCGCTCCAGCTCGGCGTTGACCACCTGCACCAGCTCCTCCACCGAGGTGCGGGCGCACTCCTCGGGCCGCAGCACGCGGTCGCAGACCAGCCGGAAACGCAGCTCGCCCGGATCGCGCAGGCAATGGAAGAACAGGATCGGGGCCTTGAGGCGCTTGACCAGCACCGCCGCGCTGCGGTCGCAGCGCGCCGGCCGGCCGAAGAAGGGCGCGATCACGGGCCGCTTGCGCGCGCGCTGGTCGAGCAGCATCGCGATCGTGCCGCCGGCGCGCACGATCGCCGGCGCGTGCTTCATCGCCCCGCGGCGCGGCAGCACGCGGATCCCGCGGCCCTCGCGCTCGCGCTGCAGCGCGATCGAGAGCGGGCGGTTGAGCGGCGGCTTGGTGATCACGTAGGTGGGGTCGAGCCCGATCCAGGGCAGGGCGACCAGCGAGGCTTCCCAGTCGCCGACGTGGGCCGAGATCACCAGCGCCCCGCGCCGCTCGGCGATCACGGCCTGGGCCTCGGGGCAGAGCTCGATCGCGAAGTGCTCGCCGAGGCGCCGGGGATCGATGCTGCGCGAGTAGCTCATCGAGTCGATCGCCACCGACAGGAAGTGACGCCAGGCCTGGCGCAGGCGCCGCTCGGTCTCGGCCGGCGTGCCGCCCAGCGCCTGGCGGATGTAGACGCGCGAGTAGGCGTTGCGCTCGCGCGCCATGCGACTGGCGAGCGCGGCGCACAGGGTGACGAACGCGCGCCGCGGGCCGGGGCCGACGCGCTTGAGCACACCCATCGCGCCCAGCGCGAGCCAGGCTTCGAGATGCGCGCGCCAGCCGTTGCGCCGGCCGTAGGCGCCGACGCGCGGCGCGGGCCAGTCCTGGCGCAAGCCCGCGGGCAGCGTGCACTCGCCCAGCGCCGGCTCGTCGGCGTCGTCCTCCTCGAGCTCAGTCACGCAGCTTCCTCCGCGCCGGCAACTGCACGACCGTCTCGCCGCGCCGCGGCAGGGCGTCGAGCAGCGCCTCGAGCACCGCGGCGTCGCGCCGGATGGCGAACTCGATCGCCAGCGCGCGGAAGCCCAGGCCGAGCGGCCGCAGCTTGACCGCGTCCTTCTGCGTCGTCACCAGCGGCCGGTGCTGGCCCAGACCGTCGAGTTCCGCCCGCGCGTAGCGGTGGTGGTCGGCGAACACGCGGTGCTCGCCGATCGACAAGCCCAGCGCGCGCAGCGTGCCCTCGAAGGCCGCCGGGTTGCCGATGGCGCTGACGGCGTCGACCGTCGCGCCGCGCAGGCTGTCGAGCGGGCTGGCGCGGCCGGCCTCGTCGACGAAGGCGCGCGGCGCGTGGCTCGCCAGCACGATCGGCCGGCCGGGAGCCTGCTCGGCGAGCTCGCGTTCCAGCGCGGCCAGCGACTCGGCCGGCACCGCGTCGGAGCGCGTGACGACCAGCGCGTGCGCTCGCGCCAGCGCCTCGGGCGGCTCGCGCAACAGGCCGCGCGGCAGCAGCGCGCGCGTCGCCTCGCGTCCGTCGTGCGCGGCGAGCCCCCACGGCCGCGTGGCGTCGACCAGCACGAGATCGAGGTCGCGCGCCAGCCTGCGGTGCTGGAAGCCGTCGTCGAGCACGACCACGTCGCGCTCCTGCGCGACCAGCGCCCGGCCGCCGCGCACGCGGTCGGGATCCTGGACGTGCGGCACGCCGGGACAGAGTTCCGCGAGCAGCTCGGCCTCCTCGTTCGTGCCCTGCGGACCGGAGCGGTAGCCGCGCGAGAGGATGCCGGGCCGGAAGCCGCGCTGCGCGAGCTCGCGCACCAGCCAGGCGACGAAGGGCGTCTTGCCCGTGCCGCCGGTGGTCAGGTTGCCGGCGCACACCACCGGCACGCCGAGCGACCACGAGCGGCACAACCCGCGGTCGTAGGCTGCGCCGCGCGCGCGCACGGCGAGCGAGTAGAGTCCGGCGGGCAGGGCCAGCCACGCCACCGCGGGTCCGCCGCGCGCGAGGCGCTCTTCCCAGCGGGTGCTGCTCCCGCTCGCGCCCACGGCCGCGATCAGGCCTGGGCCTGCGATTCTTCGTCGGGGATCAGCTCGATCAGGCCGCGCTCCATCTCGAGGAAGGCGATCTTGATCGGGTTCTGCTCGCGCGTCTCCACCAGCGGCGCGGCGCCGCGGATCAGCTCCCGCACGCGCTTCTGCAGCAGCGCGGTCTTGTGGAACGAGCCGGAGACGGACTTCTGCAGGCGTTGCGGGAGCGATGATTCCATGGTGAGGCTCGGTACCGGGGATGGTGCGCGGGGACCCGGCGAGGTCGGCGGGAACGGCGCAGTGTAGCCGGGAGCGGGCCGCAGGCTCAAGGGGGGCTGCCCGGGCGGGCTTCGATGGCCGGCGCCAGGGTGGAGGGGTAGCGTCGAGGGATGGGCACATTTCCCGGCCCGCGCGTGGTCCTGGGGCTCGCCGCAGCGTGCGTCGGCACGAGCCTGGCTTGGGTGTTCGCCTCGCGCCCGGATCCGACCGCGGCGGAAACGCGCCCGCCGGAGCTCACGCCCGTTCCCGTCGAGACACCTGCGGCATTCACGCCGATCCCCGTAGTGGTCGACCCAACGCTCGCGGGGACCTGGGCCAAGGTCGCCTGGCTGCGGGGCGCACATCCTCCGGCCGAGATCGAGCACGAACGGCTCGTGGGCGGGCGCTTGCAGCTCGCGGATCGCTCCTGGGTGCTCGGGCTGAAGGACCGCGTCGAGGTGCAGATCGAGTTCGACTTCAGCATTCCGGAACAGCCTCGCTGCGGTGTGCGCATCCGCGAGTGGTGGTGCGCGTCGGGTAGCAGCCGACAGCGCGACAACGGGTGGCGGAGAGTCTCCGGTGGCGCGGTCGCGATCTCGCGCTCGGATGTGGCGGCACTCGACGGCCTGCTCGTCCGCTACAGCATCGACAGCTCAGGCCGACTGGACGTCACGCAGCTTGACGGCCAGTCCGTCCGCTACAGCGACGACAGCACGGGCCGGCTCGGTCCGGGACCGCTGGTCAACGAGCTGCAACTGGTCGAGTGAGGCCCTACGGCTTGCGGGCCTTGAACGTCAGTTCGAAGGGCTTTTCCTGGCTGGTCTCGTCGCCCTCGACGCGCGCCTTGAGCACGTCCGTCCCCTCGCGCCAGTACGTGATGCGCTTCGGGAAGTCGTGCTTGAGGTTCTCGAAGACCGCCCTCTGCCCTTCCAGCTTGACCAGTTCGAAGGGCGTCGGGCGCCCGCCGCCGGGCGAGGCGACGTAGTACAGCCGGTCCTGCGTCTCGTCCTTCAGCCGCTTCGTCTCGATCCGCAGGTACTCGAAGAACACCATCTTGCCGCCCTTGACCGTGCGGCTGGTGCCCATCAACGCGCCGCCCGCGGCGTGCGACCAGTTCTCGTCGGTCGACGATTCGCCCGCTTCCTGCACCCACGAGCCGCTGATCCAGCTCAGGTCGTCGATCTTGAAGGCCGTCTTCGCCGCTTGCGGCTGAGTCGGCTCCTGGGCCGTCAGCGTGGTCGCGAAGGCCAGGCCGGCGCACACCAGCGCGGCGGCGGACAGGCGGATCCAGAGCGTGTTCATCGTCGTCGTTCTCCAGGGCCGTGTTGGCCCGCGGGGTTCCAGGCTGCCGTCAGACGCTATCCGATCCCTCCCGACCGCGCTCGCCCGGATGCGACGTACGCCCGGCCGGGACGGTAGCCTGCCGGCCATGGATCCCCAGCCGCTCAGCGCACGAGCCAGCTCGACCCTGCTCTGGTACCGCGTCTACTGCGCCTTGATGGCGCTGATGTACCTGGCGTGCATCGCCGGCGGCATCGCGATGCTCGGGCTCGAGCCCGACGAGCTCGACATGAGCGCCACCGAAGCGCGCGTGATGGGCATCGGCTTGGCCGCGATTTCGTTGGTGTTGACCGCGGTCTACGTGCTCGCGCTGGTCCTGCCGCGCAAGCCGTGGGTCTGGATCTACGGGCTGGTGATGATCTGCATCGGGTTGACCAGCATCTGCTGCATGCCGATGACGATCCCGCTGCTGATCTTCTGGGTCAAGGAGGACATGCTCATCGCCTTCGGCCGCAAGACGACGCCCGACGCGGCGCGCGGTCCGGCGGATCCGCCCTGGAACTGACCGCGCGCGCTCAGGGTTGCCGCGCGCGCAGGCCGCTCGAGACGTGCACCTGACCCTGCATGTCGACCAACAGCGCCTCGACGCGCGGCAGGCGTTCGACCAGCGCCATCCCGCGCTGGGCGTCGAGCACGCACAGCCCGGTCGCCAGCGCGTCGGCCAGCGCGGCGTCGGGCGCGACCACCGTCGCGCTCATGCAACCCTCGGACGGCCGCCCGGTGCGCGGGTCGAGGATGTGGTGGTAGCGCCGGCCGTCGAGCTCGAAGAAGCGCTCGTAGTCGCCCGAGGTCACGACGCAGCTGTTCGAGATCGGCAGCACGGCGATCACGCGCTCGCGCTCGCGCGGATGGACGATCGCGATCTCCCAGGGCGCGTCGAAGCGTTTGCCGAGCGCCTTGATGTCGCCGCTCACGTTGACGATGGCGTGCTCGACGCCGTGCTGCATCAGGATCGCCATCGCGCGGTCGGCGCCGAAGCCCTGCGCGATGCCGCCGAGGCCCAGGCGCGTCCCGGGCTCCAGCGCGACGGTCGAGGCGGCGCGATCGACGCGCACGCGGCGCCAGCCGACTTGCGCCAGCGCGGCCGCGATGGCGGCGTCGCTCGGAACGCGCGGCGGACGGGCCTTGAAGTCCCACAGCCGCCCGACGCCCGCGAAGGTGACGTCGAAGGCCCCGTCGGTCAGCGCGCTGACCTCCAGCGCCAGCTCGACGATCTCGGCCAGCTCGGCCGGCACGCGCTGCGGCCCCTGGCCGGCCGCGGCGTTGAGCGTCTCGAGCGGCGACGGCCGCCAGTCGGTCATCAGGTCCTCGATGCGCTGCATCTCCGCCACCGCGGCGTCGAGCGCGCGGTCGAGCCGCGCCGCGTCGGTCCCGATCGCGCGCACTTCGAGCGTCGAGCCCATGACACCCAGCACGCGCTCGCGCAGCACAGCGACGGGTTGCGCTCCGGCCGGCGCGGCTGCCGGCTCGGGCGAAGCAGGCGCGATCGGCGCCTCGCGCGGCGGCGCGGCGCAACCCGCGAGCGCCAGGACCAGGCCGAGCAGCGCGCGCGGCTTCATCGCCCCGCGCGCAGGCCGCGGTGCACGGCCAGCCAGTCGTCCGGCGGCCGGTGAGCGCGCCAACCCTCGCTGCCGTCGACGCGCAGGGCGATCAGCGTCGGCGTGGCGCTGACCTCGAAGGCCCGGCTCCAGGACGAGTCGCGGTCGCGCAGCTGCACGTAGGGCAGCTCGAGGCGCGCGACCACGCGCGCGAGCTCCGCGTCGTCGACGACGCCGTCGGGGCCCGAGACCACGCCCACGAAGGACAGCTCGCCGGCGTGGCGGCGCGCGGCCTCGCGCAGCTTCGGCGCCTCCGCGAGGCAAGGCCCGCACCAGGTCTGCCAGAACACGAGCACCACCGTGCGGCCCGCGGCGAGCTCGCGCTCGACGTCGATCGTGCGGCCGTCGAGCGCGGTGGCACTCGACGCGGGGACGCGGTGCGCGGTCGGCGCCGCGGCGGACGGGGACGCGCAGGCCGCGGACAGCGCGCACAGCGCGACGACGAGGATTCGATGCAACGGCTTCACAGGTGGAGCTTGTACCCGATCGTCGCCAGCGTGCTGTCGAGCCCGTCCGAGCTCAACACCTGGTCGAGGCCCAGGTCGAACTCCCACGCACCCTGGCGGAACCACAAGAGCTTGATCCCGAAGCTGTGCGCGTCGTAGGCCCCCAGCTCCGTGTCCGAGGTGCGGAACTCGGGCACGGGTGCCGCGCCAGGCAGGCTCTCGACGTAGTCGTCGGCCTCGGTCTGCGTGTAGAAGCGATAGCGCAGGCGCACCAGCCAGCTCCCGCGCACCAGCGTCTGGTACAAGCGCGGCTCGAGCGTGACGCTGGTGATGCCCCAGTCGTCGCCGTACAGCCGCGCGCCGAGCTCGGCCGCGGTGCCTTCGACCAGCTGCTGGCGCAGGCGGCCGAACAGCGCCACCCGCGCGCGTGAATCGGGCAGCTCCTCGGTGATCTCCGTGCCCAGCGCCCCGTTGTCGAAGGGGAAGGGCGGCGTCGCGCCGTCTTCGACCACCACGCCGTTGTACGAGGTCTCGAGGAAGCCCGACTGGTAGGCCAGCGTCGCGCCGAAGAGCCCGTGCAGGCGCGGGCCGAGGATCTGGTACCACTGCGTCGTCGACGCGATCGAGGTGCGCTGCTCCGAGCCTTCCTCGGTGCCGTTGAAGCGGATCACGTCGATGTCGTCGAGGAACAAGTCGAGGCTGGTCGTGACGGTCGCGTCGCGGCCGTCGTCGGGCGTCCAGCGCAACTCGCCGCCGGCCTTGAGCGAGCGGTAGTCGTACTCCGCGCTCGCGCCGACGTGCCAACCCAGCCGCTGCGTGTCGCTCAGGCGGTGGCGCATGCCGAACTCGAGGCCGTACCAGAAGTCGCCGCTGGCGCCGCTCTGGTCGGGGTAGTTGTTCAGGCGCTCGATCGAGGCGCTCGAGACGTTGTCGTAGGCGGCCTTGAAGGTGTAGCCGAGGTCGCGCGTGAGGTCCCAGTCGAGCACCAGGATCGGCTCGATCACCGTCAGCGACTCGTCGAGGAACGGGTTGCCGTCGAGCGAGTCGGGCTGGTCGAAGTACCCCAGGCGCATGGCGATCGAGCGCGTCAGGCCGCTGTCCCCGCTGCTCTCGCCCGGCTCGGGCATCGGCGACTGCGCGGTGCCGAGCTCCTGCGCGGCCGCCAGCGGAGCCGACGCCAGGACGGCGAGCGCGCAGCGCGACGCGCGCCTCAGTAGCACCCGCAGCCCCCGCCGGCGCTGGTGCCGATGCCGCCGGCGCTGCCCTCGATCGAGTAGTAGACCTTCTGGTACCAGTGCGTCTCGGTCGCGCCGTCCTCCAGCTCCATCACCGGGTCGGAGAAGGCGCGCTTCTCGTAGTACTCGACGGTGTTGCACGCGCCGGACAGCAGCGCGCCCAGCGCCGCGAACGCCAGGGCGGGAGTCGTGCGTCGAAGCGGGTTCGGACGGCGGTGGAGCATGCGCCTGCGGGTCGTGAGCACGCTAACGCCGGCGCGGGCTGGCCGCCATACTCCGTGCGCACGGTTCAGGCGCCGAGCAGGTTGGTGGTGTCGAAGCGCGCGTCGGCGACCTCGGCCGGCGGGTAGCGCTGGTCGAAGGCGCGCTGGGCCGGCAGGAAGTGCTTCTTGACCGCCAGCACGCAGTCCGGCCCGCCCTCCCAGGCGTCGCGGCCGGCGATGCGCCGCAGCGCGACGTTGTCCTCGACCTCGAGCTGCACGAGGCGCGCGAAGTGCGGGCGCAGGGCCGGATCCGCCAGGAACAGGCCCTCGACGATCAGCACCGCGCGCGCCGGCACCTCGATGCGCACCGCGCCCCGCGCGAAGTCCAGTGCCTCGCCGCGCGCGTGCGGCTGCAGCACCTGCGTGCGCAGCGCCTCGACGTCGAAGGCGGCCCGCACATGCTGATGGACGTGTTCGCGCGTCACGAAGGCCGTGCGCGCCAGATCGAGTTCGGGCCGCGCCTCGGGCACGAAGGCGTCGAAGGCGACCACCGCCGCCTCTCGGCCGTGCGCCGCGCACAACCGCGCCGCGTCGCGCGCGAAGAGCGTCTTGCCCGAGCCCGAGTGGCCGGTGATCGCCAGCGTGCGCGGTCCGTCGGCGGCCAGCATCCCCAGCCCCGCGAGCAGCGCCTCGATGCGCTCGAGCCGCCGGTCGAGCAGCGCCGGCAGCGTCCCGAGGTCCTCGAGCCGCGCCTCGGCCTCGACCAGCTCGTCGGCGGCCGCGAAGCCGCGCGCGTAGTGCACGTGAGGCAGGCCGTTCTCCCAGGCGGCGTCGCGGTCGCCGGTGCGGTCGCCGACCATCACCGCCGAGCGCGTGCCGAAAGTGGCGAGCAGGTCGCGCACCATGCCGGCCTTGTTGCGCACGCCGGGCGAGTCGAGGCAGCGCGCCTCCTCGATCCAGCGCGCGAGCCCCAGGTCGTGCAGCATGCTGTCGAGGTAGCCGCGCCCGCAGTTGCTGGCGATCCCCAGGCGCAGGCCGCGCTCGCGCAGCTCGTCGAGCATCTCGCGCGCACCGGGCAGGAGCACCGCCTGGCCCGCGCGCAGCGCACGCTCCTCCTCTTCGATGCAGAGCGCCATCACCCGCGCGCGCTGGCCGGCCTCCAGCTCGGGGAACACGCGCGCGAAGCCCAGGGCCAAGGGCAGGCCGACCATCCCCATCCACTGCTCCGCGCTCGGCATCGGCCGCTCCAGGCCGAGCTCCTCGAAGGCGCGCCGCGCCCCGACGCGCGCCGCATCGACCCAGAAGCGGTCGGTCGCGACCAGCGTGCCGTCGAGGTCGAACACGACCGCGTCGAAGGGCGGGGGCCGGGGCATGGCGGGATTGTGGTGTCGCGCGAGCGCGGGATGTAGCACGAGCCGGCGTCGGAACGCGCGACGACCGCGCCCCGGTCGCGTATCCTGCGCGGCGCCACCATGATCCGAACGCTCGCCCTCTGCACGCTCCAGGCCGTTTCCCCCCCCGCCCCCGCTGCGCAGACGGCCCCGGCCGGGGTGACGAGCGGCGCTCCGCCCGCCCGCGAGCTGCTGCGCGAGCTGTGCGGCCAGCCGCGCCTGGCGGGCACGATCGGCTCGCGCGTCGGCGCCCAGATCGTCGCCAGGCACCTGACGGCCGCCGGCTGGCAGGTCGAGTTCGACGAGCGCGAGGTGCTGCTCTCGTACCCGCGCACGCTGGAGTTCGCGATCCACGCCGACGGCGGCCAGACCGCGCTGGTCGAGCGCCACGAGCGCTTCGAGCACGCCGCCGTGCCGCCCGGCGACGTGCCCAAGTACAACGCCTGGTCGGCCAGCGGCAGCGTGCGCGGCCGCGTGGTCGACGCGGGCTACGGCACGCGCGCCGACTTCGAGCGCCTGAAGGCGCTGGGGCTGGAGCTCTCGGGCACGGTCGCGCTGGTGCGCTACGGCCGCGCCTACCGCGGCATCAAGGTCGACCTCGCGACCGAGTTCGGCTGCGCCGCCGTGCTGCTCTACAGCGATCCGGCGAGCGACGGCGCGCAGAAAGGCGCGACCTGGCCGGAGGGGCCGTGGAAGCCCGAGCACGAGGCGCAGCGCGGCTCGATCCTGGCGATCCAGCACACGCCCGGCGACCCTTCGACGCCCGGCTGGGCCTCGCCCGCTCCGGGAGCGAGCGGCGTGCGGCGTCTGTCCGGCGACGAGCTCGCGGCCGCGCTGCCGCGCATCCCCTGCCTGCCGATCGGCGCGGGCGACGCGCGGATCCTGCTCGAGCGCCTGGCGCCGGTCGGGGCCGAGCGCCTCGGCCCCGGCCCGGTCGAGGCGCGCCTGGCGCTCGACGTGCCGCGCGTGCTGGTCACGATCGTCAACGTGATCGCGCGCCTGCCGGGCGACAGCCCGCGCACCGTGATCGCCGGCGCGCACCGCGACGCCTGGGTGCGCGGTGCCAACGACGACGGCGCGGGCACGGTGGCGCTCTTGCGCGCAGCACAACACCTCGGTGAGCGCGCGCGCGCAGGGTGGAAGCCGGCCAACACGCTGACGATCGCGCTGTGGGACGCCGAGGAGTTCGGCCTGGTCGGCTCGACCGAGTGGGCCGAGTCGCGCGCCGACTGGCTGCGCGCCTACGGCCTCGCCTATCTCAACGCGGACGTCGGCGTCAGCGGGCCGCGCTTCTCGGGCGCCAGCGGCTCGCCGGGCCTGCTCGGCGCGCTGCGCCGCGTGCTCGAGCGCGTGCCGGCCGCCGCGCGCGCGGACGGCGGCGCGCCGGCCAACCTGTGGGAAGAGTGGCGCGCCCAGCGCGGCGCTCGCGCCCCCAACTCCGCAGCGAATGCGGGGGATGCGCGGGCCAGCGAGCCCGAGCTCGGCCTGCCGGGCAGCGGCTCGGACTTCGCGGTCTTCGCCCACCACCTGTCGCTGCCGGTGCTCGAGTTCTCCTTCGGCGGCGGACAGGGCGGCCAGTACCACACCGCCTTCGACGAGTTCGAGTTCGTCGAGCGCCACATCGACCCCGGTTTCGTCGGCCACGAGCTGTGCGGGCGCGTGTTCGCCGAGCTGCTCGGCGACCTGGCCGACGCCGGACCGCTGGTGCACGACCCGTCCGAGGCGGCGCTGACGCTCGGCCGCCGCGCGCTGGCCGACGCCCGCGCGATCGCGCGCACGGACGCGGCGCTGGGCCACGCGCTGCAGCAGCTCGGCCAGACGCTGGTCGGGTTGGGCGAGGAGTACGCCGCGCCCGCGCCGCGCCGCGGGAACCTCGAGCTGCACGACGCCGGGCCGCAGTGGCGCCGCCTGCCGGAGCTGCGCTTCTACCGCGCGCTCGAGCAGCGCGAGGGCCTGCCCGGGCGGTCGTGGTTCCGCAATGCGCTGTGGGCGCCGGGCCTCGAGGACGGCTACGGCGCGGAGACCTTCCCGACCCTGCGCGCGGCGGCGCAGCGCGGGCCGGCGCAGCTCGAAGAGGCGCTGAACGCGCTCTTGACGCGCATCGCCCAAGCCCGTCCCGAGGCCTTCGCCGCCGGCGGACGCTGAGCCCGTGCGGCGTCTGGCGCAGCATTTCCGGCGTTTCCTGGCCTACCGGCGCCAGTTGTTCGCCGGCTTCCTGTGCATCCCGCTGGCGCAGCTGGGCGACGTCGCGGCGACGGTCGTGATCGGCGACGCGCTCGACCGCCTGCGCCTGGGGGCCTCGACCGATTTCCTGCCGGGCATCTTCGCCCTGGTGCTCGGCCTGGCGCTGTTCAAGGGCCTCTTCCGCTACCTGCAGCGCTGGTGGATCGTCGCCGTCTCGCGCTACGTCGAGAACGACCTCAAGCGCGAGCTCTTCGCGCAGCTGACGCGCCTGTCCTTCGCCTTCCACGCGCGCTCGCGCTCCGGCGACGTGGTCAGCCGCCTGACCAACGACGTCGAGAACGTGCGCATGTTCCTGGGACCGGGCGTGATGTACACGCTGGGCGCGGTGGTGATGGTGCCGGTCTCGATGGGCTTGTTGTTCGGGCTGAACGCGCCGCTGGCGGCGACCATGATCCTGCCGCTGGTCCTGATGGGCCTGGGCATGAAGATGTTCACGCCCCGGCTGCACCACTGGTCCGAGGCGGTGCAGGAGTCGGTGGCCGAGATCTCCAGCCGCGCGCAGGAGAATTTCTCGGGCGTGCGCATCGTCAAGGGCTACGGGCGCGAGCAGCGCGAGATCGAGCGCTTCGCCGCGGTGGCGCAGAAGAACCGCGACAACCAGGTGCGCCTGGGCCACGCGCGCGGCCTGACGCACGCGCTGACGCACGCCGCCAACGACTTCACCTTCGTGGTGATCCTGGTGCTGGGCGGCTTCGCCATGATCGACCGCTCGCTGCCGGCCGGCGACCTGTTCAAGTTCATCGACCTGACCTTCAAGGTCTTCTGGCCGATCATCGCGCTGGGTTGGATCGCCGGCATGTACCCGCGCGCGCTGGCCAGCGCCCGGCGCATCGACGAGCTCCTGGCCGAGCGCTCCGAGATCCCCGAGGCCGCGACGCCCACGGCGCTGCCCGAGGTGCGCGGCGCGCTGCGCCTGCGCGGCGTGGGTTACAGCTACGCCGGCTCCGAGCGCGCGGCGCTGAGCGGCGTCGACGTCGACGTGCCGGCCGGTTCGGTGCTGGGCGTCGTCGGGCCGACGGGTTCGGGCAAGAGCACGCTGCTCCTGTGCCTGGGACGGCTGTTCGACGCGCAGGGCGTGATCGAGCTCGACGGCGTGCCGATCCGCGAGCTGCCGCTGGCGACGCTGCGCGGGGCGCTGGGCTACGTGCCGCAGGACAGCTTCCTGTTCTCGGCCCCCTACCGCGAGAACGTCGGCTTCGGCCTGGACGAGCCGCTCGACGACAGGCACCTGGCGGAGCTCTTGGAGACGGCCGCGATGACCGACGAGGTGCGACGCTTCCCCGGCGGCTACGACCAGCGCATCGGCGAGCGCGGCGTGACGCTCTCGGGCGGCCAGCGCCAGCGCACCTGCATCGCGCGCGCGCTGGCGCTCGACCCGCGCGTGCTGATCCTCGACGACGCGCTGTCGGCGGTCGACACCGAGACCGAGGCGCGCCTGATCGAGGGCCTGCGCCAGGCCGGCCACGGGCGCACGGTGGTGATCGCGGCGCACCGTCTGACCAGCGTGGCGCGCGCCGACCGCATCGTCGTGCTCGGGCGCGACGGCCGCGTCGAGGCGCAAGGCACGCACGCCGAGCTGCAGGCGCGCCCGGGCTGGTACCGCGACACCTGGCAGCGCCAGCAGAAGGCGCACGAGCTGGAGGTGCTCGGGTGAGCGCTTCGCGGCCCGCCGATCACGACGAGGACGACCTGGTCGCCTCGAAGGCCTGGGACAGCTCGATCCTGCGCCGCCTGGCGCACTACGCGCGGCCGCACTGGAAGCACTTCCTGGCCAGTTTCGCCGTGCTGGCGGCGCTCTTCGCGCTCGACCTGCTGGGTCCCTGGATCTGGCGCCACGCGCTCGACGGTCCGGTGGCGGCGGCGCTCCAGGCACGCGAGCTCGACCCGGCGGCCGACGTCGCGCCGCACGTCGGCACGATGCGCAACTGGGTGCTCTTCTACCTGGGTGTCGTCGTGCTGGCGATCTTCCTGCGCTACCTGGAGGTGTCGCAGCTCAACCGCACCGGCCAGCTGGTGATCGCCGACCTGCGCGCGCGGCTCTTCGCGCACGTGCAGCGCCTGGACCTCTCGTTCTTCGACAAGCGGCCGACGGGCTCGCTGGTGACGCGCGTCTCCAGCGACGTCGAGAACCTGAACGAGATGTTCACCTCGGGCCTGATCGTGCTGCTCTTCGACTTCGTCAAGGTCGCGGGTGTCTTGGTCTTCCTGCTGTGGCTCGACTGGCGGCTGGCGCTGGTGGTCGTGGCGGGCACGCCCTTCCTGATCGGCGTCAGCCTGGTGTTCCGCGGCGGCGCGCGCCGCGCCCATCGCCAGGTGCGCGCGCGCCTGTCGCGCATGAACGGCTACCTGCAGGAGGTGCTGCAGGGCATGCGCGTGGTGCAGATGTTTCGCCGCGAGCGCGCCGTGGCGCGCCGCTTCGACGAGCACCTCGCCGGCTACCTGGCCGCCAACCTGCGCACGATCTTCCTGTTCGCGCTGTTCTTCCCGGTGATCGACTTCGTGGTCAGCGCGATCCAGGGCACGACCCTGTGGTCGGGCGGCATCTGGATCAGCCGCGGCGAGCTGACCTACGGCGAGTTCGTGCAGTTCTGGTTCTACGTCGCGCTGCTGGTGGCCCCGATCCGCGAGCTGGGCGAGCGCTACAACGTGCTGCAGAGCGCCTTCGCCGCCGCCGAGCGCATCTTCGAGGTGCTCGACACGCGCTCGCGGCTCGCGCCCTCTCCCGCGGCGCCGCGCGTGCTGGCCGCCCCGCGCGGGCAGGTGCGTTTCGAGGGCGTCTCCTTCGCCTACGACGCGGGCGTCGAGGTGCTGCACGAGGTCAGCTTCGAGATCGGCGCGGGCGAGACGGTGGCGGTGGTCGGCGCGACGGGGGCGGGCAAGTCGACGCTGGTCAACCTGCTGTTGCGCTTCTACGACCCGACCGCCGGGCGCGTGACGCTCGACGGCGTCGACCTGCGCGAGCTCGACCTCGACGCGCTGCGGCGACACTTCGGGCTGGTGCTGCAGGAGGACTTCCTCTTCGCCGGCACGCTGCGCGAGAACCTGGTGCTCGACCGCGAGCACGTCGACGCCGCGGCCCTGGAGCGCGCGCTCGACGCCAGCCGCGCGCGCAAGGTGCTCGAGCGCCTGCCGGACGGCCTCGAGAGCCGCGTCGCCGAGCGCGGCGCGACCTTCTCGACCGGCGAGCGCCAGCTCTTCGCCATCGCGCGCGCGCTGGCCGGCGACCCGCGCATCGTGATCCTCGACGAGGCCACCGCCAGCGTCGACTCGAACACCGAGGCCGAGATCGAGCGCGCCACGCGCGAGCTGCTGGCCGGCCGCAGCGCGCTGGTGATCGCCCACCGCCTGTCGACCGTGCGGCGCGCCGACCGGATCCTGGTGCTGCACCGCGGCCGCCTGCGCGAACAGGGCACGCACGCCGAGCTCCTGGCGCAGGACGGCCTGTACGCGCGCCTGCACGCGCTGCAGTTCCAGGACGAAGTGCCGGCCTGAGGCGCTTCAGCGCAGCGCGGCGCGGCGCACCTCGGCCTCGCGCAGCGCAGGGCTCTGCGCATCGCGCGCGCGCAGGCCGGCCAGCAGCGCGTCGATCTCGGCCAGCAGCGCGGCGGCGACGGGCGGCTCGCGCTCGGCGCGGCTGATCAAGGTCTGGGCGAGGCCGAGCTGGCTGTCCGCATCCGGCCGCAGCTCGAGCGCGGCCCGGAAATGGCGCTCGGCGCTGGCCAGCGCCGCGGGCGTGCCGACGTGGAGCTGGATGCGACCGGCCTGGCGCCGCAGCGCCATGCGCAACTCGGGTGGCAGCGTCGCGTCGCCCGCGTAGGGCTGCAGCGCGCGCAACGCGGCTTGCACGCGCTGCTCCGCCGCCGCGCGCCGGCCCCCGGCCTGGTCGGCCGAGGCCAGGGGCAGCGCCGCGCGCGCGGCGCACAGCTCGAGCTCGGCGCGCTCGTGCGCCGTGCGCGCCAGGCCACGCCAGCTCTGCAGCGCGCTGGCCAGCTCGTCGGCCGTGGCCGGCGCTGCGCTGCCGCGCTCCAACAGCACCGTCAGGGCCGCTGCCAGCCCGCGCCAGGCCTCCAGGCTGCGGTCGTCGAACTCCAGGGCCCGACGGAAGGCGCTCGCGGCCGCCGCGGGCTCGCCGCGCAGCGTCTCCCAGCTGCCGCGCTCGAGCTGCACGCGGAAACGCTCGCGCGCGGGCAGGGCCGGCAGCGCCTCGAGCTCCTCGAGCCGTCGGACGCCTTCCGCGAGCTGCTCCTGGGCCGCGCGCCGTGCGCTCGCCACGTCGTCGGCGAGGCGAGTGCCCAGATCCATGCGCTCGAACCAGGCGGCCAGGAGCTGGGTGCGCACGCTGTTCGGGTGGCGCTGCAGCAGCGCGGCCGTCAGCGCGCGCGCTTCGGCGCGGCGCGCCGGGTCGCGCGCCCACTGCGTCGCCAGATTGAAGTCGCGTTCGTCGAAGTCCTCGGCGCGCTCGGCCGCCGGCACCACCGGCAGGGCGAGCAGCGCGCAGGCGGCGGCCGCGAGCAGCAGCGTGCGCACGGCTCGCGCCGTGGCGCGTGCCCGCACGTCCTCGATCAGCCAGGCCAGCAGGGCGCCGGCAAAGGGTGCGGCGACCAACACCAGCGGCAGGCGCGCGCGGTCGCTCGTGACCGTCAGCACGATCGTCGCGAGGTAGGCCGCGCCGAAGGCCGCCAGCTCGCCCCAGCCCGGCGCCGCGCGTCGCCGGTGCGCGACCAGCAGTCCGAGACCGGCGAGCGCGAGGCCGCCGAGCAGCGCGAAGCCCGGCCAGGGGAGGCGCAGCAGGCCGAGGTGGCCGCGGTCCCATTCGTAGAAGTGGTTGTCGGGCACCTCGTAGCCGCCCAGGCTCAGCGCCAGCTTGCGCGCCAGGCGCAGCAGGCCCTGCGCCGGCGCGGCGGCGAACTCCTCGAGCGTGCGATCGCGCCAGAAGGCGCTGACCTCGGCCGGGCCGAGCGCGCGCCCGCTGCGGCGCTCGGCCTCGCGGCGCCAGTCGTCGGCCTCGTGCGCGGGGATGCCGCGCACGAAGGACACCTCCATCGCGCGGCCGTAGGGGTTCTCGGCGTTGTTGCCGGCGTAGGCGTTGGTGCCGAGCTGGCTGGTCGTCAGCACCCACTCGCCGCCGACCGCGCGGTTGCGCAGCAGCACCGGCGCCAGCACCAGGAACGCGCCGAGCAGCACGCAGCCGCCCGCCGCCGCGGCCGCGCCGAACGGCCGCCGCGCGCGCCACAGCGGCCACAGCGCGAGGAGCGGCAGCAGCACCAGGACGTTCCCCTTGAGCAGCGCGCCGAGTCCGGCGAGCACCCCGACCCCGCACCAGGCGAGGCGCGGCCGCGCGCTCTCGCGCGTCGCGACGAGCAGCGTCGCGAGCAGCGCCAGCAGCGGCAGCAGCAGGTTCTCCTTGAGCAGGAAGCACGGGAAGAGCAGCAGCGGCCCGTGCAGCGCGAGCAGCGTCCCCGCCGCCAAGCCAGCGCCGCGGCCGAAGAGCCGCTCGGCCAGGCGGCCGGCCAGCACGCAGGTCAACGCGCCGAGCAAGGCCTGCGCGAGGCGCACGAAAAGGAGGTCGCGGCCGACCAGCGCGTAGGCCAGGCCGAGCACGTGGGCGTAGAGCGGCTCCTGGAAGTAGACCGTGTCGCCGGCCCAGCTCCCCGCGGCGAGCTCCTGCGCCCAGGTGTCGTAGGCCTCCTCGTCGATCGAGAGCAGCGCCGCCTGCGGATGGTGCGCGCTGTACTCGAAAGCCGTCCGCGCGCGCAGCACGAAAGCCGCGAGGAACACCAGCACCCAGACCGCGGGCCGCCAGCGCGGCGCGCCGGGGCTCGCCTCCGCTCGAGCCGCCGCACTCATGCGCGCGGCATCTCCCAGCGGTCGGCCAGCGGCGCGGCGCGCTCGGCCGCGCGCGCGGCGGCGATCACGCGCATCAGCGCGAGCCAGCGCCAGCCGGGCGGCGAACTGAAGACCATCAGCCAGACCAGCCCGAGCGCCACCTCGAGGCCCCCGGCGCCGACGAGCAGCGCGGCGGCGAGCGTCGCGAGCGGGAGCATCCAGGTCAGCCGCGGCGCCAGCGCCGGCGCGTGGCGGTAGAAGCTCCATTGCAGGTATTCCAGCGCACCCTGCCAGGGCTTCCCGGCGCGCTCGACGGCCTGGAACCAGGCGCGCGCGCGGCGCAGCGCCTGGGCGCGCGCGACCGGGCCGGGCGGCGTCTTGAGCTCGTGGAAGGCGGCGGCCGCAACGCGCCGCACGCGGCGCGGCTCGTCCGCGCGCGCGCGCACCTGCAGGCACAGGTCGAGGTCGTCGGCGGCGACGCCGGGCGTCGGACGCAGCGCCAGCGCGGCGCGCCAGGCCAGCAGCTCGCCGTGCACGCTGAACAGCCGGCCGCAGCGCGACTCGGCGCGGCGCACGCGCGCGGTCCAGCGGTCGAAGGCCGTCGACGCGTCGACCAGCGCGCCGAGCTCCGCCGAGCGCAGTGTGCCGTCGGGCGCGAGGCTGGCGACGAAGTGCTGCGCGCCCGAGGCCAGGGCCAGCTCGGGCTCGCGCTCGAAGGCCTGCGCCAGCGCGACGAGCGCGCCTTCGTCGAGCACGACGTCGGCGTCGGTCAGCACGCACAGGTCGACGGCGTGGAGTTCCGCCAGGGCGCTGGCGATCGCCCCGGGCTTGCCCGCGCGCTCGCGGTTGGCGATGCAGCGCGCGGCGACGCCCGGCACGCTCCAGGCCGCGAGCAGGCGCTCGGCCAGGGCGCGCGTCCCGTCCGCGCTGCCGTCGTCGACGACCAGCAGGTGGTGCGGCCGCGCCGCCGCGGGCCAGCGGCAGCGCGCCAGGTTCGCCAGCTTGCGCTCCAGCGTCCGCGCCTCGTCGCGGCAGGGAACGATCACGCCCAGCGCGAGCCCCGGCGCGGTCGCCGGCGCAAGCGGGGCGCTCATGGCGCTCCCGTCACGCTGCGCAGCGCCAGCCGCGGCCAGCCCGGCGCGTGGAACAGCACGTTGTCGGCCTGGGCGCACTCCCAGGTGCAGGTGCAGCGCGTCGCGCGGATCTCGTCGCGCAGCGCGCCGGCCGCGTCCCCGTTCCAGAGGCGCCCGAGGTCCCAGTCGACGTCGCGCAGGTTGCCGATCGAGCGGCCCAGGATCTCGCAGGGGTGGACCTCGCCGTTCTCGAAGACCACCGCCGAGAGCGAGCCCGCGGTGCAGGGCAGCCAGCGCTCGCGCTCGCCGCGCGCGACGCGTTCGACGTGCTCGTACATCAGTTGATCGCGCGCCACGGCCACGCGCGCCAGCGGGAAGTCGAAGTACGGCAGCCGGCCGGCCTGGACCAGGCTGCGCTTCATGGCGACCACCTCGGCGTAGCGCGCCGGGTCGACGGCCAGGAGGCCGGTGTCGAGCGCCGTGCCGCGCGCCAGGTTGACGGTCACGTTGTCGGGCGCGAGCTCCGCGACCAGTTCCTCGACGTGCGCCGCGAGCGCATGCTGGTTCTCGGAGGTGACGCACACCAGGATCCCGACGCCGAGCTCGGGGAAGCGTGCCTTGAGCGCGCGCAGCGCGTGCACGGTCTGCAGCGCGCGCGCGTGGCCGCCCTCGACCTGGCGGATCCGGTCGTGGATCGCGGGCGGGCCGTCGAAGGACACCGAGACCGCCAGGCGCGTGCGCGGGAAGGCCGCGCAGAACGTCTCGACGAAGGCCAGCGTGCGCTCGGGCACCAGGCCGTTGGTCGGGATCGTCAGGTGCTCGAGGCCGTGGCGCGCGAAGGTGCCCGCCACCTCGAAGAGGTCGGCGCGCAGGAAGGGCTCGCCGCCGCCGAAGGACAGCCACAAGAGCGGCCCGAGGCGCGCGGTCGAGTCGGCCAGGCGCTGGAACTCCCCGAGCGTCGGCCCCTCGCGGCCTTCGGCCACCTCCTTCCAGTGGAAGCAGTGGCGGCAGCGCAGGTTGCAGCGGCCCGTGACGTAGACCGTCAGGTGCAGCGGCGGACCGCTGCGCACCAGACCGCGCCGGGCGAAGGAGAGGGCGCGCAGGAGGTCCATCGTCGGTCGATTGTGCGGCGTGCGCGACGGACCCGCAACGCGCGAGTGCCCGGGCAAGACGCGAGGCCGACGCCCGCTGGGAGCAGTGGGCCGGCCTCGCCTCGAAGTTCAGCTGCGGCGCGCGTGCGCCGGGCCGCCTACCAGACCACGCGCCAGCCGTTGGTGACGTTGGCCGTCGCGGGCGGGCAGAAGGTGGTCGACGCGTTGCGGTAGAAGCCGGCGTAGTAGCGCGTCGCGCCGCTGCCGACCGTGACGCCGCCGCGCTGCGAGAGCGTCTGCGTGTCGTTGGCGAAGTTCGTGTTGGGGAAGATCGCCTCGCCCGGGCCCGGTTGCAGCGCGCCGCCGGCGTTCCGGCCGCGGATGCGGATCAGCGCGCCGCCGGCGCACAAGACACCGTCGTGGAAGACCGTGTCGCCGACCGCGTCGTGCTGCATGAACAGCGTGAAAGCGGTCGAGGGCGTGAAGGAGCTGTGCAGCACGACGTTGTCGGCCGCCGCGCTGCCCGAGGCGTCGATCATCGCGCCGCTGGGGTCGAAGCTGTGCGCGCAGCCGCGGTCGAGCGCACCCGCGTTGCCGCACGGGCAAGCGGTCGTGTGGTCGATGGTCAGCGTGCCGTTGGTGCAGATCGGCGAGCCGCCCAGGCCGGTGTTGAAGTAGGTCTTGGTCGGCGTCGAGCCGGTGTTGCCGTACTCGTCGCTGGACACCGCGCGGTAGGTGATCGTGCCCAGCAGGTTGCCGGGGATCTCGGCGCGGAAGATCTGGCCCATCGAGGGCTTGAGCGGGTAGAGCGTCACCGGGCCGCCGTTGACCTGCACCTCGAGGTTGCAGGTGTTGTACCAGGTGATGTAGTAGGGCGCATTGTCGTAGATCTGCACGCGCACGACGGTCGGCGTGGCGCTCTCGACGCGGTTGGGCGCCTGCTCCAGGCGCAGCAGCGTGGGCGCCGTGACGTCGTTGGAGGCCGTGCCGTTGCGCAGCACGTGCTCCTGCTGCGTGTCGTCGTTGGTGTTGATCACGTCGTAGTCGCCGTCGCCGTCGAAGTCGCAGCAGTCGGCGTCGAGCGAGGTCGTGCCGCCGCCGATCGCCGGCAGCAGCCCGGCGCCCACGGTCATCGTCCCGAGCGGGTTGTTGACGTAAATGCGCTCGGAGCCCGTGAAGTTGCAGAGGAAGACGTCGAGGTCACCGTCGAGGTCGTAGTCGAAGAAGTCCGCCTCGTTGTCGTCGGCGCTCGAGCCGGGCATGGTCGTCGGGCCGGTGTAGACGCCCGCGCCGTTGTTGACGAAGGTCGCGTCGTTGAAGCCGACCGCCGCCAGCCAGTTGAGACCGTAGATGTCGAGGTCGCCGTCGTTGTCGAAGTCGCCCATCTCCTGCTCGTAGTGGCCGGTTCCCGTGGCATAGCCGGCCGGGAAGGTACCGCCGGTGACGTCGCGGAAGGCGGTCATCACGCCGCCGTTGTCGACCAGCCGGTTGCGGTACATGCGCGTCACCTCGTTGCGCGCGCCGTGCAGGATGTCGAGGTCGAGGTCGCCGTCGATGTCGCCGACGTCGATGTCGAGCGGGCTGGCGGCGATGTCGCAGCTCGTGCCGGTGGTGTTGGTCGTGTTGCTGGCCTGCGTGCCCTCGCACCAGAGGCCGGGGTTGCCGGCGGCGATCTGCTGGCCGGCGAGCTGGAAGCCCGAGGGGTTGAACTCGGTGAAGACGCCCAGGCCGTTGTTGTTGAACAGGCGCGTCGGCACGGTGCCCGAGAGGGCCGAGCCGTAGCTCGAGTGCACCAGGTCGATGTCGCCGTCGTTGTCGATGTCGCCGAAGTCGCAGTCGCAGGAGAAGTCGACGAAGGTGTTGCCCGCGATCACCTGCGACGGCGCGATCGAGGAACCCGCGCCACCCAGGCCCGACCAGCGCGTCGAGGTCTGGTCCTGGAAGAAGCCCGTCGAGCCGGCCTGCAGTCCGCCCATGTTGGCCCACCAGCGGTTGCCCTGGTTGGTCAACTGGGCCGTGTTCGAGACGTAGACGTCGAGGTCGCCGTCCGCGTCGAAATCGACGAACTCGATGTCGCGGCTCTGGTCGAGCACCGCCGGGGCGCGCGCGACCGTCGCGTCGAGGTAGTTGCCCAGCGTGCCGGCCTGGGCGAAGCCCTGGTTGATCCAGATCGTGTTCTGCAGGCTGAAGTCGTCGCCGCCGTTGGCGAAGGCGCAGTCCCAGTCGCCGTCGAGGTCGAGGTCGCCGAAGTCGACGTTCTCGCAGCGATCCCCACCGTTCAGCGGCACGTTGGTCGTGTCGCGCGTGAACTGTTGCGCCGTGGCCGAAGTGGCGAGGAACAGGATGCCCGTGCAGGTCACGCCGAGCGTGATCCGGAAGTTCCGCTGAGCCATAGGAGAGAGTGGTGAAGAGCGGCCACCCCCTCCCGCAAGGCCGGGACCGAGGCAGCGCTGGGGTTGTGCTCGATCGAGAGGACGTCGGCCCCGATGCAAACGGTCCACGGGACCGTGTCGGGGCCGGCGATTCGGGGAAGTATACCGTCGCGGTGCGAGGTGGATACGGAGGGAAGACCTTTCCACACCACCCGGCAGCCGCTTACCACGACGCAGGCCGAGGCCCGGATGTTTCGCAAGGCCCGAAGGAATCCGGACTAGCCGCCGCCGGCCCGGTCCTGCGCGCCGGGAGTCCTCGGGGACCTCGGCCTGGCGGGCTCGGCCAGCTGACGCAGCGCGGCCGCGACCAGCCGCTCGGTGGTCAAGGTCGTGTTGTCCGCGTCCGGCCGGTAGCAGCAGTAGTCGGGCGCCGTGCTCTGGACCTTCTCCCCGCACCCGTAGAGCTCGATCTCGGCCGCCGAGGTCGGCGCGAAGAAGGCGACCACCGGGATGGCCTGGGCGATCGCCATGTGCAGCGCCAGGCTGTCGGAAGTCAGCAGCAGGTCGCACAGGCCGACCAGGCCGGCGAACTCGAGCAGCGGGTTGCGCGTCCCGCCGTCGACGACCGCCAGGCCCGCCTCCGCCAGGCCGGCGACGATCGCCTGGTTGCGCTCGGCCTCGCTCTCGCCCCCCAGGACCAGGAAGCGCGGCCCGTCCTGCGATCCGTGGGGCAGAGCCCGCCCCAGCGCGCGGGCGAAGTCGACCGTGCGCTCGACCGAGAGCTGCTTGGAGGTCCAGCGCCCGCCCGCCCCGGTGTTCAGGCCGATCAGCGGCCGGTGCCGGTCGAGTTCGTGGCGCGCCGCGAAGCCGGCCGCGAAGGCGCGCGCCTCGGGCGTCAGCTCGAGTGCCGGCCGGCCGAGGCGGATCCCGAGCATCGCGGCGTAGAGCGCGGGCTGGCTGAGCCGGTTGGCGATCTTCAGGCGGTCGGCCTCGGCCTTGCCGAAGCGCGAGAGCAGGCCCATGTCGAACCAGGGCGCGACGTCGTCGGTGTAGACCCGCGCGCCGCGCGCGTCGAGCGTGGCCCCCGAGAGCGAGGCGCTCGACAAGCCGGCGACCAGCGCGCACAGGGGCTCCTCGTCGTCGAGCGAGATCACGCGCGCGAAGCGCCGCGCCGCGAGCGTGGCGCGCGCCTGCGTCAGGCTGGCCGGCGAGCGCACGTCGCAGGTCAGCACCTCGTCGACCAGCGGGTGGGTGCGCACCAGGTCGACCGCGCCCGGCGCCGTCAGCCACGTGATGCGGCAGGGCGCGTGGCGCTCGCTCAGGCCCGGCAGGATGGCGGTCGTGCGCAGCACGTCCCCCAGCGCGGCGGTCTTGACGATCAGGATCTCGGCGGTCACGCGGCGCTCCGGGCCGAGGCTAGCCGCCGCTGAGCGCGACGACGAGGTCGATCTGGTCCCCGGCGTGCACCAGATCGGCCGGATCGACGCGCGTTCCTGAGCGGTAGGCGACCGGGATCGGCCGGCCGTCGAGCCACAGGGAGGCGGCGGCGCGCGGGTGGTGCCGGGCCAGGGAGGCGAGCACCTCGCCCCAGGGCGCGGGCAAGGTGTGGACGAAGTCGAGCCGCGGCGCCAGCTGGCGCGCCAGGGGTCCGTGGCTGGTGACGACCAGCTGCCCGGAAACGGCCTCGAAGTCAGCGGGGCGGGCTGGGATGCGAGCGGACCGCGCTGCCGCTGCGGCGCGCGGCAGGAGCGCCGCGCTTCCGACGCGCTGCCAAGCGGTCTCGCGCACAGCCCCCTGCTCGTCGAGCCCGCGCAGGGCGGCGTACTCGGCGGCGGCGGGCGCGAGCTCGGCCGGCAGCTCCGCCGCACCCCAGGACGCCGGTCCCGCGAGCCGATGCTGCGCCAGCGCGATCGAGGCGCCGCGCACCAGGAACTCGCGCGCGCCCTCGCGGCCGTCGCTGGCGGCGCGCGCCAGCTCCTCGAGCGACACGACGCCGTCCGCCAGCAGCGCCGCGCACGAGAACGCGCACACGCCCTGCGCGTCGAGCGCGTTGGCGAGGTTCTCGCTCCACCACAGCAGCAGCCCCTTGCCGCGCGGGTCGCGCGGGTCCTCGGCGCCCGGCGGCAGCGCCCAGGGCTCGACCAGCGCCGCGAGCGCCGCGCGCGAAGGCAGGTCGCCGGCCAGGAACGAGAGCGTGCGCAGCGGGTCGCCGCCGCGCGCCGAGAGCGCCAGGCCCAGGCGGCTGGCGGCCGTCGCTTCGCGGCGTGCGCTCTGGCCGCGCAGCAGCGCGCTCGGCGGCGCGACGCCCAGCGCGCGCGCCAGCGCCGCGGCGCCCCGTCCGCCGCGCGCCGCGTCGGCGGGCGCGCGCAGGAGTTCGTCGAGCACCTGTTCGCAGGCCGCCCGCGTGCGCGGCAGGCCGCGCGCCGTGCGCGCGATCTCGATCACCGCGGCGGCCTCGCGCGCGTCGACGCCCAGCTCGTCGCAGCGCGCCAGGAGTTCGAGCGCGTCGTCCTGCGCGCCCGGTTCCAGCAGGCGCAACAGCGGCTCGACGGCGCTGAAGCGCACGCCTTGCGACAGCGCGGGACGCGCGCCCCGGCCGCTGCGCTCGAAGACCAGGCCGCAAGGCGTCGGGCACCCCTCGCAGCCCTTGCGCGCGGAGGTGCGCACGAAGCCGCCCGCCGGGCTGGCTGACGATGAGGGCGAGGCTGACGGCGCCAGCGCGGCGACGTCGTCGGTGCCGGGCTCGCGCACGGCGAGCGCGGCGCCGATCTCGAGCGTGCCGTCTGACGCGCGCGCGCGCAGGCGCGGCGAGCGCGCGAAGAGCCGGCTCAGCGCCGCCGCGGATTCGCCGCCGGGGCGCTCCGCCGCTTCGGCGACCGCCGGCGCGCGCACGACCAAGGCCTTGAGGCCCAGCGCGCCGAACAGCGCGCCCAGGCCGCCGCGGCCGACGAAGCTCGGCGGCGCGTGGCCGCTGGCGAGCGTGGCGAAGGCGACGCCGGCTTCGCCCGCGGGCCCGGCGACCAGCAGGCCGCAGGGACCGAAGCGCTCGATCAAGCGCTCGGCCGCCGCGCGCGCCGAGAGCCCGCGCAGCTCCGGCGCGGCGTGCAGCGCCAGCGTCGGACCGGGTTCGAGCACGAGCAGCGCGAGCTCCGGCGCGCGACCGCGCAGCTGGACGAGTTCGGCGAGGCCCGCGAGCCGCCGCGCGAGATCGCTGCCGAGCGCGCCCTCGGCGTAGCGGCCCGTCAGCGGCGCGATCCCGGCGATGCCGACGCGCGCCGCGGTCGGCAGGCCGCGCACGACGCCGCTGCCGACGGCCAGCGCCAGGCGCAGCGGCGCGGACGCGGCGTGGACCTGCGGCTCGGACGCGGCGAGGAAGCTGGCGACCAGGGCGCCCGAGCCGCCCCACGCCGCCAGTTGCGCGAGGCGCGGGTCGTGCGATCCGAACGGCCCGCACGCCGCGGGGCGCGCGCGCCCGTCGCACGGGAGGCGGTCGAGGTCGATGTCGAGGCAGCGCAGGTGCATCGGGCCCGGGTGGGGTGAGGCGGGTCGGGCGGGCAGGCGGGGCGGGGCGGCGGCGTCGCTCGCGCGGCGCGTCCAGAGACCGTATAGAATCGCCGCGCGACGCGCTGCACGCCACCCGGCGGGGCAGGGCCCGCGGCAAGTAGGCCCAGCGTGTTCGGATCCCTCGAGATCGGCAGCCTGTTCGGCGTGCGCGTGCGCGTGCACCTGTTGCTGCTCGCCATGGGCGGGTTGTTCCTGCTCGATCCGGGCCTGGGCGGCCTGCTCGGCTTCGGCGTGTTGTGCCTGGCGGTCTTCCTGCACGAGCTCGGCCACGCGCTGACCGCGCGGCGGCTGGGCCTCGAGGTCGTCGACATCACGCTCGGCCCGCTGGGCGGCATGACGCGCATGAGCGTGATGCCCGAGTCGAGCCGCATCGAGGCCTGGGTCGCGAGTGCCGGGCCGCTGACCAACCTGGCGCTGGCCGCGCTGTGCGCCGTCGCGGCGCTGACACTGCCGGTCGCCGCCTGGCCGCCGTGGGCGACGCTGGCGCTCGCGCAGGGCCTGACCTTCAACCTGGTGCTCGGCCTGTTCAACCTCGTGCCGGCCTTCCCCACCGACGGCGGGCGGCTCCTGCGCGCCTGGCTCGCGCGGCGGCGCGACTGGCTGCGCGCGACGGAGATCGCGGTGCGCGTCGGCGCCTGGTGCGCGCTGCTGGCGGCCAGCGCCGGCTTCGCGCTGGTGTTCTCGGGCACGGCGCTCGCGCCGCAGGGCCTGGCGCTGGTGCTGGTCGCGGCCTTCGTGTGGTGGACGGGCAAGCAGGAGCTGGCGCAGGTGCGCCTGCGCCACGGCGTCGCCTCGCCCTTCGAGGTGCTGGCGGCCGTGCTGCGCGGGCCGCTGGGGAGCGCGCCCCCGGCGCCGGCAGCCCGCGAAGCCGAGGCCGGGGCGGGCCTGAGCCGCGACGCGATCGAGGACCTCGAGCGCCACCGCGGCAGCCTGTCGAGCTGGCGCAGCCGTCGCGAGCCCGACGGCGAGTGATCGCCCGCGCGCCGAGGGGCGAGCCGATGGGCCAGCCGGGGCGCGAGGCGGCGCCGCTCAGGTCGTGCTCGCGGCGCGGAACTCGCGCGCGAACAGGTACAGCTCGCGCAGGAACACGCGCGCGTCCTGGAACTCGCCGAGCTCGAGCGTCTGCGCGTAGTGGCGTGCGACGTCGACGAACAGGCGCCGGCGCTCTTCGGGCATCAGCGTCGGGCGCGTGATCAGCTCGCGCAGGAGCTCGACGTCCGCGGCGTCGAGGCGCGCCAGCGCCAGCGTGGTCAGCGGCAGCTGGCGCTCCGCCAGCCCGCTCCACGTCTCGCGCGGCCAGGGCTCGACCGGTGCGGCGCGCACCTGCGCGCGCACCACCACCGTGCCGGCGACCAGGTCGCCCAGGCGCTGGCGACGCGGCGTGAAGGCGATCACGTACAGGCCGATCGGCACGGGCAGCCACAACACGATCTCGACCACCCAGACCAGGCCGCGCAGCACCAGCGCCAGGAAGCTCGGCGGGTAGCCGTCGACCGACACGACGCGGATCCCGACCAGCATCTTGCCCGGCGTGCGACCGCCCGCGAAATGGTGGAACAGCACGTGGTAGCCGATCAGCACGAACAGGTAGCCGCCGGCGATCCCCATCAGGATCACGCGCCCCGCGCCGCTGGGATCGGCCTGGGCGATCGAGGCCATGGTCAAGAAGAAGAGCAGCGTGAACAGCGCCAGGATCGTCAGGTCGACGATGCCGGCGGCGGTGCGGCTGCCGGCGTCGGCGATCTCCTGGCGGAGCGTGACCCCTTCGGAGGTGGCGGTGGTCAGGATCGTCACGCGCGCATGCTACGCAGCGGCGGCGCTCGTGCGCTAGCATCGCGCGCGCCGTGGACGGCCCCGCCACCCAAACCCGGATCGCCCCCGACCCGCGCAGCGAGCGCGGCCGGCTGGCGCGCTTGCGCGCGATCGTCGAGCGGGCGCGCCTGGGCGTCGGGCAGCTGAGCGACCAGGAGCTCTTGGAGCTCTTGCAGCTCTACCGCTTCGCGACCTCGCGCATCGCCTGGCACGAGACGCGCCAGGGCAACGCCGCGCTGCTGGCCGACGCGCGCAACCTGGCGCGCGCGGCGCATGCGCTGCTCTACCGCGGCATCGACCGGCCGCGCGAGGGCTGGCTGCGGCGCACGGCGCAGTTCTTCCTGGTCGAGGTGCCGCGCACCGTGCGCGCCGAGTGGCGCCTGATCGCGATCGGGTTGGCGGTGGTCTACGGGCTGGCGGCGCTGGCCTACGTGGCGGTGCTGCGCGACCTGGAGCTGGCCTACTCGCTGCTCGACCCGGACATGGTGGCGCACGAGATCCGGCAGCTCGAGGAGACCAAGGCCGGCGAGCCCTTCCGCGGCAACTTCACCTTCGGCATCGGCGAGTCGGCGCAGACCGCGGCGATGATCATGTTCCACAACATGCAGGTCGGCGTGCTGTTCTTCGCCGCCGCGCTGGTGCCGCCGATCTTCCTGATGATCCTGGGCACGAACAGCCTGATGCTCGGGACCTACACCGCGGTCGCCTCGCACTGGGACCAGGGCGCGGAGATCAGCTCGATCCTGTGGTGCCACGGCACGCTCGAGATCCAGGCCATCGTGCTGGCCGGCGTCGCGGGGTTCATGCTGATCCGCGGCTTCCTGGCGCCCGGCCCGTACACGCGCCGCCACGCGATCCTGCGCGAGAGCAGCCGCGCCTGGCGCATCCTGGCGGCGGTGTTCCCGATGCTGTTCTGCGCCGGCCTGATCGAGGGCTTCGTCAGCCCGCACCTGGGCCTGACGGCGCGCTTGTCGGTCGCAGTCGTCTCGGGCCTCTTGATGATCCTCTGGCTCGGCTTCGCCGGCCGCGAACAACCGGCGCACTGAACGCACCGTACGGCGCGTTCAGTGCGCGCGGCGGGCTTCGAGCCAGGCGGCGAGCAGTGCGCCCGCGCTCTCGGCGGGCAGCGTGTCGAGCACGCGCACGCCCGCGCCGCGCAGCTCGCGCAGGCCGCGTTCGCGCTCGACGCGCAGTTGCCAGGCGGCGGCGCGCACGCCGGCGTCGAGCGCCAGCTGGCCCTCCGAGGCCGCGCGCAGCTCGGGGTCGTCGAGGCCGGCGAACAGGATGCGGTGCTTGGCGGCGCCGCTGGCGAGCGCGCGCTTCTGGCGCTCGACCGACAGCGGGTCGGCGACGTCGCACAGGAGCAGCACCAGCGCGCGGCGCCGCTGGCGCAGCGCCAGCTCGCGCAGCGCGCGCTCGAGGTCGGCGTCGCGATCGCTGGGCAGCAGGCCGAAGACCGCTTCCTTGAGGCGCGACAACTGGTCCGCGCGCTTGCCGGGCGCGACGAACACGCGCACCTTGTCGTCGAAGGCCAGCAGGCCGACGCGGTCGCCTTCCTGCAGTGCGACCGCCGCGATCTGCAGGCCGGCGTCGAGCGCGTGGTCGAGCTTGGTCCAGCCGCGCAGCTCCGGGCGGCCTGCCGTGCCGAGGCCCGGGCTCGCGACGGCGCCGGCGCCCGGGCTCGCGGCCTCGCCGCTGGTCGCCGCCATGCGCCGGCCGCAGTCGAAGACCAGCACCAGCTCCTGGCCGCGCTCCTCCTGGTACTCGCGCACGATCGGCTTGCCGCGCCGCGCCGAGGCCTTCCAGTCGACCAGCCGCACGTCGTCGCCGCGCACCAGCTCGCGCAGCGACTCGAACTCGGTCATGCCGCCGCGCCGGCGCAGCGTGCGCACGCCCAGGTCGCGCCAGCGCTCGCTGGCCGCCAGGCGCAGCGTGCGCGCCAGGTCGAGCAGCGGCGGCTCGATGCGGATCGACTGCCGGCCCGCGAGGCGCGCCTGGCGCCAGACCAGCCCGAGCGGGCCGCGCAGGCGCGCGCGCAGGTCGCCGAGCTCGTGCACGCCGCGCCGCTGCGAGCGGTAGATGCGCACCAGGTCGATCGGGCCCTGCGCGGGCACCCGCGTGCTGTCGACGCCGCCGGTCGGGTCGCCGGCCACCGGCCGCGCCAGGCCCGGGTGCTCCAGCGCGGGCTCGCGTCCGACGTCCTCGAGCGCGCTGCGCGCGCGCACCTCGAAGGCCGGCGCGCAGCGCTCGGCCAGCTCGAGCAGCAGCCCCGCCGCACGGGCGTCGTCGCGCAACTGCACGCGCACCACGCGCGCGAAGTCCTGCGAGAGCCCGGCGCGCTCGGGCAGTTTGCGCTGCAGGACCAGCGCCGCCGGCGAGGGCGTGCACAGGATGTCCCACACGCAGGCCGCGACGAACAGCGCGTCGCAGGCGAGGACCAGCCAGCCCAGCGGCGCCCAGAAGGCCCCCGCGATCGACGCGAGGCACAGCACCCCCGCGACGCGCAGCGCGCGGCGCGTCGGGATCACCGCGGCACCTGGATCTGGTCCAGGATGCGCTGCAGCGCCTCGTCCGAGGTGCCGCCCTCGATCTCGACCGCCGGGTCGAGCACCACGCGGTGGCGCAGCGCCGGGAGAAAGCTGGCCTTGACGTCGTCGGGCACCACGTAGTCGCGCCCGGCGAGCAGCGCGCGCGCCTTGGCGGCCAGCAGCAGCATCACGCCCGCGCGCGGGCTGCCGCCGACGACGAGCTGCGTGTGACCGCGCGTCGCGGCCAGCAGCTTGACCACGTAGGCCGGCAGGTCGGTGCGCACGTCGACCTCCAGCACGTGCCGGCGCAGCTCGAGGATCTCCTGCGGCGTGGACACGCACTGCACCCCCAGCTCCCCGGGCCCCGCCAGCGGCGAGCGGCGGTGGGCGGTCTCGAGCATGCGCGCCTCGACTTCGGCCGCCGGGTAGCCCAGCTGCACCTTGAACAGGAAGCGGTCGAGCTGCGCCTCGGGCAGCGGGTAGGTGCCCTCGTGCTCGATCGGGTTCATCGTGGCGAACACGACGAAGGGCGCCGGCAGCAGGTGGCGCGTGCCGTCGACGGTAACGGCGCACTCCTGCATCGCCTCGAGCAGCGCCGCCTGCGTCTTGGCCGGCGCGCGGTTGATCTCGTCGGCCAGCAAGAGGTGCGCGAACACCGGTCCGTTCTGGAAGCGGAAGCTGCCCTCGTTCGGCCGGTAGATGCTGGTGCCGGTGATGTCGGCCGGCATCAGGTCGGGCGTGAACTGGATGCGGCCGAAGCTGCCGCCCAGGGCCGTCGCCAGCGTGCGCACGAGCAAGGTCTTGGCCACGCCGGGCGGACCCTCGAGCAGCACGTGCCCGCCGGCCAGGAGCGCCACCAGGCAGCTCTCGACCTCGCGCTCGAGCCCGATCACGGCGCGCGCGACCTCGCGCTGCACGCGCGCCACCAGCTCGCGCGCCGCAAGGGCCCCCGGCGAAGCGGGCGGCGGGCCGGCGCTCGGGGGAGTCGAGGGCCCCGGCTCGACCGCGAGATCGGGGGGCGTGGGCGCCACGGAGCCGGTGCGTTCGTCCATCGCGCAGAGTATGCGAACTCGCCCGCCCAGCGGGAAGCGCGGCCCGCGGCGGCGTACGATCGCGGCGTGCGGCTCGCCCTGCTGGTGCTCGTGCTCCTGGCGCTGGTCCTCGTGCCCTTCTTCCTCTGGGGTGCCGAGTTCGAGGCGCTCTTCGACGCCGAGGGCGCGGCGCAGTGGATCCGCGCGCGCGGCGCGCTGGGGCCCGCGGCGGTCGTGGCGCTGCTGGTCGCCGACCTGGCCCTGCCGGTGCCCGGGACGCTGGTGATCTCCGCCGCCGGCTTCGTGTACGGCGTCGTGGGCGGCGGGCTGCTCGGCGCGGCGGGCTCCTTCGCCGCGGGGGCCGCGGCCTACCTGCTGGCGCGTCTCGCCGGCGAGCGCGGCGCGCGCTGGATCCTCGGCGAGCGCGAGCTCGCGCGCACGCGTGCGCACGCGGCCCGCCTGGGCCCGTGGGTGATCGCGCTCTCGCGCTGGATGCCGGTGCTGCCGGAGATCACCAGCGTGCTGGCGGGCTTGACCGCCTTCGACGCGCGGCGCTACTTCGCGGCGCTGGCGCTCGGTTCGCTGCCGATGGGTTTCGCCTACGCGGCGATCGGCGCCGCGGGTCGCGGCGCGCCCGCGCTGGCGATCGCGGCCAGCGTGGCGCTGCCCGCCGTGTTGTTGGGCGCGACGCGGCGCTGGTGGCGCGCCCCGGCGGCCTGAGACGCGGCGGTCTCAGGCGTGCACGGCGCTGCGGCGCGCGGCGAGCTGCTCGCGCGTGCGCTCGACCAGCGCATCGAGCTCGAGCTGCAGGCGGTTCAACTGCTCCTGCGTCGCGACGCGGCGCGCCACGAACAACACGCGCCAGGTCGCGCGCTCGGCGGCGAGGCCCAGGCGTTCGAGCACGAAGTCGAGCTCCTGCTCGAGCGCGGCGGCGCTGCTGCCGGCGGCCGGCACGCGCGCACCGCCGACCAGGCCCGCCAGACGCCGCAGGCGGTGGAGCGCGGCCTCGCGCGCGAAGCCGGCGAGCAGCGCGAAACGGCCGGCGCGCTCCAGGACGTTGGCCTGCGCGCGAGCACGAGAGAGCGGCGCCAACCGCGCCAGCGGCTCGGGGTCGCGCGGGAAGCGCCAGGCCCAGCCCGCGCACCACAGGGCCAACAGCGCCCAGGCCAGGAGCTGCAGCGTCGGCACCAGCGCGCGGCCCGAGAAGGCCAGCGACAGGGCCGAGTCCGGCGCCCAGTGGCCCAGCGCGTACTCGTCGAACAGGAGCTGCTCGATCGGACCGAGGCCCTCGACCAGGCGCGTGGCGAGCAGCGCGTGGTCGAGCTCGATCAGCTCGGCGTTGCTGACGAAGGCGTCGTCCGCCAGCAGCACGACGCGCCCGCTGCCCAGCGCGATCGTCGCGGCCAGCACGCGGTCCGCGCCGCTGACCGGGTCGGGCGACATCCACAGCGGCGCCGCGCTGCCGTCGGTCAGGAGCTGCGGCAGCTCGCCGCCCGCGCTCCAGCGCACGCGCAGCACCTCGCCGCTCGCCAGGCGCACCGGCCACTCGCTGCGCTCCGCGCTGGCCGCGGCGGCGGTCAGCGCGGCGAGCCCGTCGAGTTCGAGCACTTCCTGGAGGAACGCCGGCGTCTCGGCGCTGTAGGGCAGGATCAGGCTGCCGCCGGACTCGACGAAGTGCAGGTAGTGCTCGGGCGACTGCAGCCCGATCCGCGGTCGGCCGCGCCGCGGCGGCGCGGCGTCTTCGTCCCGAGGCTCTTCGGCCCCGGGCTCCTCGTCATCGGGCTCGTCCCAGCGCGGGATGCGCGCCATCCACAGCGCGTTCGCGCCGCGCGGCAGCGCGCCGGGGGGGTGCTCCCAACCGTCGACCGGGAAGCCGAGCCGTTCGAGCGTCAGGCGCAGCGCGCGCCGGCCGTCGGGCCCGTTGGAGCCGACGCTGCCGCGGCCCTCGCCCTCGCCGGCGTCGAGGAAGGTCGCGACGGCGATCAGCAGCACCAGCGTGCCGAGCACGGCCAGCGAGAGCCAGCGCGGTCCGCGGCCCGCGCTCACGTCGCCACCTGCCGCAAGTGCGTGCGGCACAGCTCGGCCAGCTCCGCGACGTCGCCCTCGGTGGCCGGCACGTGGCCGAAGCTGCGCGCGTCGAGCGCCGGCACCAGCGGCGCGAGCAGGCGCTCGACCTCGGGTCGCGGCCGGCCGCGCTCGACCAGCTCGCGGTTGGTCCAGGCGTCGCGGTACTCGAGGTCGCCGCGCTCCGCCAGGCCGATCACCAGCGCCCAGAAGTAGAAGCGCAAGGCCTGCGCCAGCTCGCCGCGCGCGCGCGCCTCGGCGGCGGCGCGCAGGAAGCCGGCGACGCGCGCCTCGCGCGTGCCCGCGGCGCCTCCGTCATCGGACGCGCGCGCGCGCGCCAGGCGCACCTGGCGCACGATCAGGTACGCCAGCCACAGCGCCAGCGCCACGATCAGCGCCCAGAAGATCCAGTTCAGGCCGGTGCTCAGCACGCCCGGCGGGATGCCGAGCCGCTCGTCGAGCCATTCGGTGAAGTCGTCCCAGAGCTCGGCGAACCAGCCCGGTTCTTCCTGGCCCGGCAAGCTGAAGTCCTCGGCGGCGTAGACCTCCTCGACCGTGCGCCGCACGCGCGCGGCGTCGCGCTCGCCCGCCTGCCCGAGGTTCACGGCGCCCCCGTGCGGCCCGCGCCAGCGCCAGCGCCCGCAGCGGCGTGCGCCACGCGCTGCGCCAGGATCACGCGCAGGTCGAGGCCGTCGCGGCGCACGCGGCAGTCGAGGTAGTAGGTCAACAGGGCGAGGCTCATGAACACGCTCGCCAGGCCATTGAACAGCGAGGTCACGACCACGGCCAGCACGCTGAAGACGTCGCCCGGCAGCCCCAGCGCGTCCTGCAGCATCGGGCGGTAGCCGGGCTGGTCGAGCGCGCCCGAGAGCAGGGTGAAGGCCGAGTAGACGATGAAACCGGTGCCGACCACGCCCACGCCGCGCAGGAAGCTCGCCAGGCCGTCCGTGCCCCAGCCCTCGCCGCCGGTCAGCTCGAAGCTGCGGCGCATGCAGCCGAAGAACCCCGCGCGCTCGACGCAGAAGGTGATGCCGATCAGCGAGAAGCGCACGGCGACGAAGATGCCGGGCAGGCACAGGCAACAGCCGCCGGCGACGATCAGCAGCGAGAAGCCGAACTGCAGCACCATCAGCGGGACGGCGCACACCACCATGCGCAGCAGCACCGCGCCCAGCCGGGGCGACTCGCCGCGCAGGCGCGGCCAGGCGATCAGGGCGATCGCGACCGAGGCCAGCTGCAGGATCATCAGCTCGATGGCCTGGTTGAGCATCGAGAGCAGCATCGCGTTGCTCATCGCGTCGGGCGAAGCCCAGTCCGGCATCTCGCCGACGCCCAGGAGCTCGGCCGTCACGCGCTGCACCGACCAGATCAGGCTGGCGACCAGCACGAACAGGCCGAAGTTCTCGCGCGCCAGGTCGAGCGCGGCGTCGAGGATCGCCCCCGCGCGCCGCGGCTCGAGCGTCACCGGCGAGGGCGCGGCGGCCGCCGCGCCGGTATCGTCGCGTCGCACCTCCCCCACCGGCCGGAGTTCCTGGAAGGTGCCTCGCTCGTCGCGCATCGGGCCGGGAGGATAGCGGGGTGGGACCACGCGGGCCATGCGCGGCCCGCGTGCGAGCCGCGCGCGGGTTTTCTGGACTTCGCGGCGTCGCCGGGCGCGAGGGCTGCATCCTGGAGGCATGCAAGGCGGCGCACGAGTGCACCCGGTCGAGGAACTGCTGGCGGAATCGCGCTGGCTGAACGCGCTGGCGCGCCGCCTGACGGGCGACGCCGCCGAGGCCGATGACCTGGTGCAAGAGGTCTGGAGCACGGCGCTGGCGCGGCCGCGCGCGCTGCGCGACCCGCGCGGCTGGCTGGCGCGCGTGCTGCGCTCGCGCTGGCTCGCCGCGCGACGCTCGGAGGGCGCGCGACGCGAACGCGAGCGCGGCGTCGCCGGCGAGGGCCACGAGGACCCCGCCGAGGTCGTGGCGCGCGCCGAGGCGCAGCGCCGGCTGGTCGAGGCGGTGCTCGAGCTCGACGAACCGCAGCGCGCGACGCTGCTGTGGCACTACTTCGACGGCGAGAGCCTGGAGGCGATCGCCGCGCGCACGCGCACGCCGGCCTCGACCGTGCGCGCGCGCCTGGCGCAGGCGCTGGCACGCTTGCGCCAGCGGCTCGAGCGGCGCGATGGACACGACTGGCTTGCGGCGCTGGCGCCGCTGGCGGGCGCGACGCCCGGCGGGCTGGTCGCGGCAGGGACGGCGACGACGATCGGAGGAGCTGTGATGATCTGGAAGCTGACGGCGGTGGCGGTGATGGTGCTGGGCGCGCTGATCTGGTGGAAGGTCGACGTCGCGCGGCCGGAGATCGGTCTGCAGGGCGAGCCGCTCGCGAACGCGCCCGTGGGCGGAGCGCCGGTCGCGGCCGCCGAGCCGCGGGCCGCCTCGCGCGCGGGTGCGACCGAGCTCGCTGCGAGCGAGGAGCGCAGCGTGGCCGCTCCACCCGCCGCACAGCCGGCGCCGATCGAGCCGCCCGCGAGTGTGGCCAGCGCGGCCGCGGCGCTGCCCGACGGCGTGCTCGAAGGGCTGGTGCTGGTCGACGAGCAGCCCTATCGCCAGGGCGGCGAGGTCGCGCTGGCGCCGGGAGGTGCGGGGTCCTTCCCCGCGTCCCCCGATCCCGCGACGCTGCGCGTCGCCGCACTCGGGGGCGACGGCACCTTCCGCTTCGAGGGACTGGAAGCGACCGGCTTCGTGCTGCGCGCGACGCTGCGCTCGGGCGCGACGACCGAGGCCTTCGTGGCGCTGCGGCGCGACGAGGGCTCGGCCGGGCCGTCGGCACCCGTCGCCCGAGGAACGGCCGGGGGCACCGCCGGACCCTTGCCGCCGCGGCGCGAGCGGCAGCAGGGCCCGGTGCGCGGCCGGCACGTCGTGCTGCGCCTCGGCACGGCAGCCCTGTTCGGGAACGTGTACGAAGTCGACGGCAGCCCGAGCGCCGGCGCGCGCGTCGAGATCGCGGTGGCCCCGTGGAAGGACGAGCAGCTCGAGAGCCTGGCCGTCGCCGTGTGCGGCGCCGACGGCGGGTACCGCATCGAACACCAGCCGGCGGGGCTGGTGCGCGGGACGGTGGTGCGGCTGCCGCGCGCCGGCGGCGAGCCCGTCGACGAGCATTTCAGCGTGACGCTCGCGGCCGGCGCGCCGCAGCGGCTCGATTTCGGCAGCGCCGGCGGCCTGCCGCGCTGGACGGGCAGCGTGCGCACGCAGACCGGCAGCCTGGTCGAGGCGCCGGGCGCGCTGCTGCTGCACCCCGCCGACGGGTCGGGCCTGCTGCCGCCGCAACCCCTGGCGGGCGGGCGCTTCGAGGTGCGCGCGCCGCCGGGCCGCTACCGGGTCTCGCTGCGCCAGGACCACGAGTTCAGTCGCCACCACGCGCTGGGCGAGGTCGAGCTCGGCGCGGAGGACCGCGAACAGGACCTGCTGCTCGCCGGCGCGCGCGTGCGCGGCACGCTGCGCCACCCCGACGGCCGCGTGCCCGAGCTCGGCGGAGCGCGCGCGCTGCGCGTCGACCTGGTGCCCGAGGGCCGCAGCGACCGCTCCGCGCACCGGCTGGTCTCGCCCGACGAGCGCGGCCGCTACGCGATCGACGGCCTGGAGCCGGGGGTCTACCTGCTGCGCAGCTGGCCGACGGAGCCGGTCGGCGGCGAGACGCGCGTCGAGCTGCGCCCGGGCGACGTCGAGCTGATCGTCGACCTGATCGTCAGCGCGCCCTGAGGCTCACAGGTTGCCGAGCGAGATCGCGTCGGTCGGGCAGTTGCGGGCGCAGGCGTGGTCGCGGGTGCACTCGTAGTTCGAGAGCTTGCGCACCGTGGCGCGCTCGCCGCGGGCCCAGAAGGCGTCGGTCTCGCACACCATCTCGCACAGGCCGCAACCGATGCAGCGCGTCGGGTCGATGCGCACCGAGACGAAGTCGCGCGGCGTGACCGGGCAGGTCAGGCCCTCGACCACCACGGGCTGCACCAGGTCGCGCGTCGCGGCGTGCGAGGTCAGCACCTTGAGCGCCTCCTCCTCGCCGGCGCGCACCACCTCGCCGACCTTGTCGAAGTCGAAACGGCTGGTGTGCGCCACCTTGGGCTGGATCAGCGCCACGCGGTAGTCGACGTGCATATGGAGCGCCTGCTCGACCAGCACCTCCTCGACGATCTCGAAGGTGCGGTAGAGCGTCGAGAGCATCTTGTTCTTGTAGTCCGGCGCCTTGAACGTGCCCTTGAGCGACAGGTCGACCGCGATGATCAGGTCGGGGTTGAGCGTCTTGGCGAAGCGGATCGGCACGGAGTCGACCATGCCGCCGTCCATGTAGCTGAAGCCGTCGCGCTCGTGGGGCTCGAAGATGCCCGGCAGCGCGCACGAACTGTAGACCGCGTCGATCAGCGGGATCTCGTCCATGCCCGGCGTGCCCCAGAACACCGTGCCGCCGGTCTCGAGCCGCACCGCGTTGCAGTAGAACGGCAGCAGCATCTTCTGGAAGGTCGCGTCCGGCAGCACGCGCTTGAGGCTGTCGCGGAAGGTGTCGCCGCGGTACATGCTGCGCGCGTGCGTGCCCTTGAGCATGAACTTGAGGAAGTTGAGCCGGAAGTAGTCGCCCTTCTGCACCGAGCTGACCAGCTTCTCGATCTTCTCGATCGGGAACCCGCCGGCCGCCATCGCGCCGACCAGCGCGCCGATCGAGGTCCCGACGATCGCGTCGTACTCGATGCCCAGCGTGCGCAGCGCGCGCAGCACGCCGACGTGCGCCATCCCGCGCATCCCGCCGCCGCCGAGCACCAGCACGGTGCGCGGGCGGTGCTGCGTGCGCTGGCCGGGGTGCCGCAGCGCGAACGAGGTCTGGAAGAGTTCCTTGGGCGCGGTCATGCGACGGACACGGTACGGCGGAAATCCCTTCGACCGGCCGCGCGCGACGCATGAACCCTGCGCCGGGCGAGCTCGAGCCGCCGTCCCGCAATCGGGAGCGGGCCTGGGCAGCTCAGTAGCAGAACGGGACGCTCAGTCCGTCGCTCAGGTTGAACAGCGCGCCGCCGAAGCCCGGGTCGCGGTACACGAACTGGTAGTGGCGCGTCTCGCCCGGCTGCGGCATGTCGAGCAGGTTGGCGAAGGGCAGCGGACGGCGCGCGAAGCCCTGGCCGTCGGCGCGCACCCAACCCAGGCGCACGACCTCGCGGCCGACGCACAGGAAGCCGCCGAACGAGGGCAGCTGCAGCGGCTCGCGGCCCTGGAAGAAGTAGCCCTCCGCGCCCGGCGGCAGACCGCGGCACTGCAGGGTCAGGTCGGCGGCGCTCAGCGAGGAGCTGCCGAGGCTGAGCATGCGCGCGCCCGGCCCGACCGAGTTGGGGCTGGTCAGGCAGAAGTTCGTGCGCGGCGGGCAGACGCGCTCGATGCGGTAGAGCTCGCCGTCGAGGTAGTCGACCGTGTAGGGCTCGCCGATGCCGTCGGTGCCGAAGCAGCTGGCGTAGCTGATCGCCTGGCTGCCGGGCGGATCGAGCTCGGCCGTGCGCTCGACGGACGGGGAGGCGATCCCGCCCTCGACGCGCGTGGTCCAGATGCGCCCGGTGCAGTTGTCGGCGTAGAAGTAGCTGCCCTGCAGCTCGGGCATCCAGTCGCCGCGGTAGACGATGCCGCCGACGATCGCGCAGCGGCCGTTGGCGTGCGGGTAGTCGAGCACCGGGTTGCGCACGTCGGGGTTGGTCCCGGCCGGCAGGTTGCAGATGCAGCCGGTCAGCCCGAGGCACACCAGGCCCTCCTGGCAGCGCCAGCCGAAGTTGGCACCCTTCGAGCGCGCGAAGCTCGACCAGTTGACCTCTTCGCGCGCCGCCTGACCGACGTCGCCGATGTACAGGTCGCCGTTGGCGGGGTCGAAGGAGAAGCGCCAGGGGTTGCGCAGCCCGCTGCACCAGATCAGGTCGTAGCCTGCGTCGGTGTCCGAGGAGTACGGGTTGTCGCCCGGGTCGTAGGGCGGGCCGGCGTCGACGTCGAGACGCAGGAGCTTGCCGAAGGCCGTCGCCAGCGACTGGCCGTTGCCGACCAGCGGGTCGTGGCCCGGACCGTTGTCGAAGGCGCCGCCGCCGTCGCCGACCGAGATGTAGAGCATGCCGTCGGGCCCGAACTGCAGGCAGCCGGCGTTGTGCGTGTTCTGCGGCTTGGCCAGCGGCCCGTGGACGTCGACGAAGTTGGTCGTGTCCGAGACGTCGACGTGGAAGCCCGGGTTGGCGCTGACCACGTACTGGCGCACGACGATCGCGGCCGAGTTCTGCGTGAACGTGACGTAGTACTTGCCGTTGGTGCGGAAGTTCGGGTGGAAGGCCAGGCCCAGGAGGCCCTGCTCGCGCCCGACGCTGTTGACCTCGGCGTCGATGTCGAGGAAGGGCGTCGGCAACAGCACGCCGTCGCGCACGATGCGGATGCGCCCGTCCTGCTCGACGACGAACACGCGCGCGAGGTCCCCCTCCGGCGCGGCGATGCAGACCGGGTGCACCAGGCCGCCGGTGATGAAGCGCGTCTGCAGCGTCTGGGCCGCCGAGGGCACGGCGAGGAGCAGGGCCAGGGACAGGCCCAGGGTGGAGCGCGGGGTCATGCGGTCGGGTCTCCGGGGCAGGTGGAGCATCTTTCGTCATCGTAGCGCGCCGGCGCGTCCCAGGCGGCAAGGAGATGCTTGAGCCCCGGCGGACCGCTCGTCAGCCTGGGCCCAACCCCCACCATGGACACCCCCGCGTGAACCGCATCCCTTGGGCCGAGCTGACGCGCGCCACGAGTGGCGAACTGCGCCGACTGCAGGACGACCGCCTGGCCCGCCGCGTCCGCGAGGAGCTGCTGCCCTTCTCGGCCCACTATCAGAAGGTGTTCGCCGCCGCCGGCTTGAAGGCCCGCGACGTGCGGCGCGTGGCCGACCTCGCCAAGCTGCCGCTGACGACCAAGCAGGACCTCCTGGCGGCGCAGTCGGACCCGGCACGGCGGCTCGACTTCGTGCTGCGTCCCTCGCCCGAGGCGATCCGCGCGCACTGGGGCCTGGGCAAGAAGCTCGACCTCCTGCTCGGCGGTGCGGCGGAGAAGGCCGCGCTGCGCCGCGCCTACACGCCGAACTTCGCGACCTTCACCACCGGCCGCTCGGCCGACCCGGTGGCCTTCTACTACACGCCGCACGACCTGGAGCTGCTCGGCGCGGTCGGCGCGCGCATGCTCGACGTGCACGGCATCGAGGATCCGCTGGCGCGCATCCTGAACCTGTTCCCCTTCGCGCCGCACCTGGCCTTCTGGCAGACCGCCTTCGCCGGCTTCGAGACCGGCCGCTTCATGCTCTCCAGCGGCGGCGGCAAGGTGATCGGCAGCGCCGGCAGCATCAAGCTCGCCGAGCGCGTGCAGCCGACGGTGCTGATCGGCGTGCCGGGCTTCGTCTACCACGTGCTGCGCGAGGCGCGCGAGAAGGGCGCGAACCTGGCCTCGGTCAAGCTGGTGATCCTGGGCGCGGAGAAGGTGACCCCCGGCCTGAAACAGAAGATGGCCGAGTCGCTGGCGGTGTGCGGCGCGCGCGACGTGGTGATCAGCGGCACCTACGGGTTCACCGAAGCGCGCATGGCCTTCAGCGAGTGCCCCGCGAGCTACGCGGAGTCGCCCGGCTACCACCTGTACCCCGACCTGGGCATCTTCGAGGTGATCGAGCCCGAGAGCGGGCGCGTGCTGGGCGAGGGCGAGACGGGCGAGCTGGTGTACACGCCGCTCGACGGCCACGGCACGACGATCCTGCGCTACCGCACCGGCGACGTCGCGGTGGGCGGCATCACCTGGGAACCGTGTCCGTGGTGCAAGCGCACCGTGCCGCGCGTCGCCAGCGAGCTGCGCCGCTCGAGCGAGCAGAAGGCGATGAGCCTGACCAAGATCAAGGGCACGCTGGTCGACCTGTCGGCGATCGGCGCGTTCCTGTCGAACATGCAGGACGTCGAGGAATGGCAGGTGGTGCTCAAGAAGAAGAACGACGACCCCTACGAGCTCGACGAGTTCGTGCTGCGCGTCGCCGTGCGCCACGGCGTCGAGTCGGCCGACTTCGAGCCGCGCGTCAAGCGCGAGATGGCCGACGCGGTCGAAGTGGCGCCCAGCCGGATCGAGTTCCAGACCACGCCGGAGATGCTGGCGCACCTGGGGATGGAGACGGAGATGAAGGAGAAGCGGTTCTTGGACTTGCGGCCGAAGTAGCGCGGCGCGAGCGAGCTTCTGCCGACGGCGGCCAGCTCTACCTCGTCGCGCGCCAGCTCGGCCAGCCGCTGTCGCAGGAGGCGATGTTCGGGATGTGGGAGTGGAAGCAGCGCTGGGAGGAGCGCGCCTGAGGCGCTTCAGTCCGGCTCGCCGGTCAAGACCCACGCCGCCCAGTCGCGCAGCGCGTACTTGGGCTTGCCGGTCTCGTCCTTGGCCTCGCGCAGGCGCGTCTTCGCTTCCCACAGCGCCTGGGCCTTGGGCTTCCCGTGCACCCACAGGCGCCGGTAGAAATCGAGCATCAGGTCCTTCGTCGCCTCGTCGCGGACCTTCCACAGCGAGGTGATCACGCTGCGCGCGCCCGCCATCTGCAGCGCCTGCTGCAGCGAAGCGACGCCCTGCCCCGCGCGCCGCACGCCGACGTTCGTGTCGCAGGCCGAGAGCACCGCCAGCTCGCAGCTCGACAGGTCGAAGGTCGACAGCTCCTCGGCCGTGATCAAGCCCTCCGGTCGCCCGCTCTCGCCGTCGGGCAGGTTGGCGCCCGTCAGCGCCAGGCCGCACAACAAGAGCGGGCTCATGCCCTGGACCTGTTCGGCGCCGCTCGCCCGCGCGCCGATGCCGGCCTGGCGGTCCAAGGGCTCGGGATCGGTCCAGGAGCGGATCGACTGCGGCGCGAACCAACCGTGCGTCGCGATGTGCAGCCAGCGCGCGCGCGGGGCGCACTGTTCGAGCGCGGCGCGGGACGCCTGGCGCTTCTCGAGCACGCGGGCGCTCGCCTCGCCCTCGGCGACCTCCTCGTGCAGCGCCGCGATCTCGCGCGCTTCCGGGCCGGTGTAGGTCAGCGGGGTGAAGCCGCGCTCCCAGGCTCCGCCGCGCAGCAGCGCGATCGCGGCCGGCTGCGCGGCGGCGGGCTGCTCCGCGGCGGGCTGCTCCGCGGCGGGCTGCTCCGCGGCGACCGCGGGGTCCGATTCCAGGGCCAGCGGTCGCGACTCGAAGGACGCGCCGCCGAGCGTGAGCAGCGTGTCGGGCCCAGTGCGCGGACCCGAACGGCCGACGAGTTCGAGCAGCGTGCAGCGCGTCTCGATGCGCCAGCGATCCCCGACCGCGCTGGCGGCCGAGTCCGCGGCGTCGAGCGGCAGCGCGTCGATCGGCACGAGGTGCAGCACGTCGTCGAGCGCCAGCACCAGCCGCTCGCAACCGGTGCTGGCGGCCAGCAGCGGATCGAACACCAGCCGGCGCAGCGCCAGCCCGGCCGCGCGCGTACCGTCGGCGGCCCGGCCCGCCACGGCCGCGCCGCGCTCGTCGAACACGCCCAGCGCGGCGCGCCAGCTCTCGACCGCCGCCTCGATCGGCGCCAGCGGTCCGAGCTCGACGCGCGTCAGGGTCCAGGGCGTCCCGCGCCCGTCCGCCGCGTCCGCGCGCCGCAGAACGAACGCGCACAGGCTCGGGACCCCGACCTCGACGGACGCTCCGGACCCGGCCTCCGCGGCGGGGAAGTCCCAGCGCGTGTAGCGGAGGTAGCCGACCAGCGCCGTCCGCGGTGGAACGCCGGCGAGCAGGCGCTCGGGCGACGGGTCGAGCAGCGCCGCTGCAGTGCCGTCCGCGGCGAGCTGCTCGAGCAGCTGCCGCTCAAGGCCGTCGCGCCGCGCGATCGCGGCGCGGAAGCCCGCGCTGTCGAGTCCGCGCTGCGCCGCCGCGGCCAGCTCGCGACTCGCGGCCTGCAGCTCTGAACGCAGTCCATCGGTCGCGGGTCGCTCCGCGCCCCGGCGACGCAACAACGCGCTGGTCAGCGCCACGCCGCGTGTGCACTCCGAGACCAGGAAGGCCGCGGCGTCGAGCTCGGCCGCCGGAAGCCGCGCCCGAGCGCTGCCGGCCAGCGAGAGCGGGGTGTCGAGCAGCACCGCTTGGCGCGCACAGCGCTCCTGCGCCTCGCGTGCCGAGCCCGACAGGAGCGCGCTGCGCGCACTCCGCAGGTGATCGGCGCACACCTCCAGGCCGAGCTCCACGCAGCGCCGGCGGCGGGCTGCGGACTCGGCCGCCTGGGCCGGGGACGGCGCGGGGAGCGCGTCGCCGCGCAGCACGAGCTGCAGCAGCGTCCAGATCAGGTTCAAGCGCACGCTCTGCGGGTCGCTCGCGTCCTGATGCAACGTGCGCAGCTGCACCTCGAGGACCTGTTCGAGCAGCGCGCGGGCCGCTTCGAGCTCGCCGACGAACTTGAGGTGCACGGCCAGGTTCTGGCGCGCACGCTGCACGCGCACGTGATCGGCGCCCAGCGCGCGGGTCGTGCTCTCCAGGTCGGCCTGCAGGTGCTCGCGCACTTCCGCGACCTCGCCGCCGGCCGCCAGGGCGAGCGCCAGGTTGCTGCGCGCCAGACCGACGTCGGGGTTGTCCTCGGGCAGGGTCGCGCGGCGGACCTCCAACACCTTCGCGAACAACGCGCGCGCGCCCTCGACGTCGCCTTCGATCAACAGGATCCCGCCCAGGCCCTCGCGCGCGTGCTGCAGGTACGGACTGTCGTCCGCCATCGTGCGCGAGGCCTGCTCGAGCACGTGTTCCAGCTCGATGCGCGCGCCGGCGAGGTCCCCCTGTTTCTTGAGGATCCGCGCCAGGTTGCCGCGCGCCGCCAGCAGGCCGGGGTGGTCCGCGGAGTAGTGCGCGGCGAGCCCCGCCACGACCTCTTCCTGCAAGGCGCGCGCGCGCTGCAGGTCGCCCGCCTGGCTGAACACCGTCGCCAGCGTGCCGCGCGCCGACTCGCGCTCGGCGTCCCCGGCCGGCCGTGTGCGATCGTAGACCTCGAGCACCTGACGGGTCAGCGCGGCGGCGCTTTCCCAGTCGCCGAGCGCGCACAGCGTCGCCGCCAGGTTGCTGCGCGCGGTCTGCAGGTCGTTGTGGTCGGGGTGCAGGCTGCGCTCGAAGTCCGCGAGCACCTCGCGCTCGATCTGCAGTGCCGCCCGCTCCTCGCCCAGGGCCTCCAGCACCATCGCCAGGTTGGCGCGCGCGGTCTGCAGGCGGCGGTCGCCGGCCGGCAGGGTCGCGCTGCGCACGCGCAGGTCCTGCTCGTAGAGCGCCCGCGCTCCCGGCAGATCGCCGAGCAGGAAGCGCACGCCGCCGAGGCTCTGTCGGGCCTGGGAGAGGTCCGAGTCGGTCTCCCCCACCGTCTGCTCCAGCACGCCCAGCACCTGCTCGAGCAGCTCGCGCGCACCGCGCAGGTCGCCACCAGCCCGCAGCGCGAGCGCCAGATTGCTGCGCGCCCACTGCAAGTCAGCGTGTTCGGCGGGCAGCGTCTTGGTCAGGACCTCGACCACGGCCTCCAGCTCCGCGCGCGCCGCCGCGACGGCGCCCTTGCCGAGCAACACCAGCCCCAGGTTCCCGCGCGCCTTGGCGAGCTCGAGGTGCGTCGCCGGCAGGAGCTCGGCCCGCAGCGCGACCACCCGGCGCTGCAGCGGCTCGGCCACGTCGTAGATACCTTGGTCGATCGCGAAGCGCGCCAGGTCGGCGAGCACTTCGGCCGAAGCCGCGTCGGCCGGTCCAGCGACGAGTTCGAGCGCACGCCGGCCGACGCGCGCCAGGACTGCAGGCAGCCCGGCAGGATCCGCGCCCGGCGCGGCCGCACGCGCCTCCGCGACGAGCGCGCGCAGCTCGACCAGCGCGGTCTCCTGCCCCGCCACCGCGGCCGGCCGCGCGGGCGCCGCCGGCGCCTCGGTCTGCGACAGAGCGGGAGGGAGCGCGAGCAGACAGGTGATGGGAAGCAGACGTCGCATCGAGAGCGGACTCCTGGCGCGGAGAAGGGGGCGCCGGCGCGGGGCGGTGTGCGCACGGCGGGTCATTCGGGCTCACCTGTCAGCACCCACGCCGCCCAGTCGCGCAGCGCGTACTTCGGCTGGCCACGCTCGTCCTGGGCCTCGCGCAGGCGCGTCTTCGCCTCCCACAGGGCCTGCCACTTGGGCTTCTTCTCGACCCACACGCGACGGTAGAAGTCGAGCATCAGCTCCTTCGTCGCCTCGTCGGGCACCTTCCAGAGCGAGGTGATCACGCTGCGCGCCCCGGCGATCTGCAGCGCCTTCTGCAGGCTCGCGACGCCTTGCCCCGCGCGCCGCATCTCGCCGCGCGCGGTGTCGCAAGCACTCAGCACCGCCAGCTCGCAGTTCGAGAGGTCCAGCGTCGAGAGCTCATCGGCCGTAACCAGGCCCGGCAGGCGCCCGAGTGCGTCTTCGGGCAAGTTCGCCCCAGCGAGCGCGAGCCCGCATAGCAGCATCGGGCTCATCCCCTTGACCGTCTCCTCGCCACTCAGGCGCAGGGCGAGGCCGGACTGCGCATCGACCGGATCTCGATCCTCCCATGAGCGAATGGACGTCGGCGCGAACCAGCCGTGGGTCGCGATGTGCAACCAACGCGCGCGCGGTGCAAGCTCCTGGAGCGCTGAGCGCGAGGCCTTGCGCTTGTCGAGCAGGAGTGCCTGGCCCTGCTCGTCGAAGCTCTCGCTGTAGAGCGCCTCGATCCCACGCGCCTCCTGGCCCGTGTACGGGAGCGGCTCGAAGCCGCGTTCCCAGATCGTGCCGCGCAACAACCCCACCCCGCGCTCGCCGAGCTGCGTCGAAGTCTCGAGGGCGGCGGGTTCCTCGGCCTCCAGCTGCAGCGGCTCGGAGTTGTACGAGACGCCACCGACGACGCACAGCGTCTGCGCCCCTGCGAACGGCAACGGCGCGTCGAGCAGTTCGGCGAGCGTCGCGCGCAGCTCGACGCGGTAGCGATCGCCGACCAGCGCCGCAGGCGCCGCACCCGGTGTCGCGGTCGCCGCTCCCGTCGGCGCGGCTCGCGATTCGCGCTGCGGTCCCCTTGCGCCGCTCGGGTCGCCCGGTAGCTCGTCCAACGGCAAGGCCTCGAGCGGCACCAGCTGAAGCACGTCGTCGCCGACGACCACGATGTGGCGCGCCGCGCCGAGGCGGGCGAGCAGGGGATCCAGCACGAGCTTGCGCAACTCGACCCCGCGTTCGCGCGCCCGGTCTGCGGCCGAGGCCTCCGGCGCGAGCCCGCGCGCGCTGTCCGCGCCGATGGCCGCGCGCCACGCGTGCGCTGCTTCACGGATGACGCCTGCCGGACCCAGGTCGAGGAGCATCAAGGTCGCGGCGGCGTCGGGACCGTTCGCGGCGGCGTCGCGACGCACGAGGAAGGCGCACAGGCTCTCGACGGAGGTCGCCTTCGGTACATGGCGGCCCTGCACTCCGGGATCCTGCTGCCATTCGACCTCGTGCCGCACGTAGCCACGGTAGGCGATGGCCGCCGCGCCTGGCTCGAGCGCCGCGCTCAGCGTCTCGACGTCGATCTCGAGGCTCGTGGCTCGGCGGGGAGCGGCCCGGCGCCCGAGCTCCAGCAGCGCCGCCTCCGCCGCCTGGCGCGCTGCGAGCGCCGTGCGGTAGCCCTCGCCGTCCGTGCCGCCCTGCACCCGCCGCGCGAGTTCTTCCGTCGCATGGCGCAGCTGGGCGCGAGCCGCCGCGTACTCCTCCGAACGGGTCGCGCGGCGCCCCAAGGCGCTCGACGACACGGCGGCATTGCGTGTCGATTCGCTGTACGCGAAGGCCGCGGACTGCAGACCAGCGCACGCAGGCGATCCGTTCCGGCCCAGCGCCACCGAGAGGGTGATCCCGAGGCCGGCCGCGAGACTCTCGCAGCGCGCCTCCGCCTCCCGGCCGGGCACGTCGAGCCGGACGTCTCGTGCGCTGCGCGCCTGCGCCAGGCTCCGTTCACGGAGCAGCTCGCAGCTGCGCTGGCGCGCGCGCTCCGCCGCGCCGGCACGCTGCTCGTCGCCTCCGGGCTCGAACGCGGCGCGAGCTGCTTCCCAATGGAGGTTCAGCGCCAGATTCTGGCGCGCGGACTGCAGCTCAGGGTGATCCGCGGGCAGCGTGCGCGAGCGAACCTCGAGCACCGTTTCGAGCAGCGCGCGCGCTCCCTGCAGCTCGCCCAGTGCCCGGAGCGTCGCCGCCAGGTTCAGGCGCGCCGCTTGTAGATCAGGGTGCTCGTCGGGCAGCGTCTGCGAGAAGGCCGCGAGCGCCTGCTCCTCGAGCGCGCGCGCCGCCCGGAGATCGCCGAGCGCGGCCAGCGTGCCGGCCAACCCCAGGCGCGCGGCCTGCAGGTCGGGATGCGAGTCGGGCAACGTGCGCGAGCTGACCTCGAGCACGCGCTGGAGCAGCAGGCGTGCGCTGGCGGGGTCACCGAGCGCGAGCAGCGTCTCGGCCAGGTTCTGGCGCGCGGCCTGCAGGTCGGGGTGCTCCTCGGGCAACGTGCGCGAGAGGACCTCGAGCGCGCGCTCCTGGAGTGCACGCGCAGCCTCGAAGTCGCCCAGATCTCGGAGCGTCAGCGCCAGGTTGCTGCGCGCCGCCTGCAGGTGGCGGTGCTCCTCGGGCAAGTCGCGCGCGAGCGCCTCGAGCACGCGCTCCTCGAGCGTGCGCGCGGCCTGCAACTCGCCCAGTGCGGAGAGGGTCGCGGCCAGGTTGGCGAGCGCCAGCTCCAGATCGGGATGCCCTTCGGGCAGCGTGCGCGTGAAGATCTCGAGCGCGCCTTCCCCGAGCGCGCGAGCACCGTGCAGGTCGCCGCGTGCGCCGGTCGTGCCCGCCAGGCTCAGCCGCGCGAGCTGCAGATCGTGGTGCTCCGCGGGCAAGGTCCGCGAGTAGACCGCGTGCACCCGCTCGAACAGCGCGTGGGCCGCGTCGAGTTGGCCCTGCTCCTGCAGCGTCCCGGCCAGGTTCTGGCGCGCACGCTGCAGGTCGCGGTGCTCATCGGGCAGCGTCCGTGAGTAGGAGTCGAGCACGCGCTGCTCGAGCGCGCGTGCAGTCGGCAGTTCGCCGAGGGCCTTGAGCGTCAGGGCCAGGGACTGGCGCACGCGCTGCAGGTCGAGGTGCTCCTCGGGCAGCTGCTGTGCGAGCACTTCATGCACCTGCTCGAGCAGCGCACGTCCACGCTCGTGGTCCCCGAGGCTGGCCAGCGTCAGGGCCACGTTGAACCGCACGGCCTGCAGGTCGGGGTGCGCGCCGGGCAGCGTGCGCCGGCGCTGGGTGAGAACGGGCTCCCAAGCAGCCAGCGTGAGTTGGAGCTCGCCAAGTGCGTCGGTCTCGAACCCGAGGTCCCACGCTTTCGCGCTCATGAGCTCGCTCGAGCGTGCCCCGGGCACTGCCAGGCAGTCCCTCAACGACTGCTGCGCGCACGTGCGCGCAGCATCGAGGTCACCGGCCTTGCCCAGACGCTTGATCTCGCCGAGCGCGGCCTCGACCGCGGCCGCAGCCGTGCGCGTCTCCGCCGTCTCGGGCGCCGCGATGGCGCACAGCTCGGAAGCGCCCTGGCCCTCGCCCTGCGCCACCGCGGTGACGACCACGAGTTCGCGGCCCGCTTGGACCTCGAGTCTCACGTAGGGCGTCTTCCCGCCGCCCGAGTCGTCGTCCTCCTTCACCAGTGCGCCGCTCGGCGTCTCGACGCGCAGGAAGAGGTCCAGTTCCCCGGCCGACTTCGTCCACAGGTGCAGCGTGCCCGAGAACTCCGCCTTGTACGTCACGCGCTCCGCTCGCCCGTGACCCGCGAGCACCGGATCCTGCTCGTCGATCACCAGCGGGATGACGCGATCGAAGGGCGTGGGCGGGAACGCCTCGTAGCCTTGCGGAACGAGCGCGAGCAGCAGGGCGAGCGACGACATGGGAGCGAGCGGGGGCCGACTCGGGACTCTCCAGGGACGGGAAGGCCCTGGGTCGAAGGCAGCATGGTAGCGCGCCGTCCCGGCCCGCGGCCTGCGCTGCTCGGCACGCCCCACTCCCCGGCCGCGACGGGAGCCCGTGATCGCCCCAACCCTCCCCGTCTGCTATCTCTCCCTCCGGAAGGACGCGCCGCGTCCCTCCAGCCGCGCCGGATTCCTGTCGAGAGGGACCCGGACCCACTCGCCCCCATGCCCGCCCCGCGTCAATCGATCGTCCTCGCCGCGGGCCTGCGTTCGCCGCAGGCCAAGGCGGGCGGCGTGTTCGCGCAGGAGGATGCGGCGCATCTGGCGGCGACGGTGGCGCGCGAGCTCCTGGCGCGCACGGGGATCGAGCCGGCGACGATCGACGAGGTGATCGCCGGCTGCGCCGGGCCGCCGCACGACCAGGCGAACGTCGCGCGCGTGCTGGCCTTGCGCGCGGGCGTGCCGCGCCAGGTGCCGGCGCGCACCGTCGCGCGCAACTGCGCCAGCGGCATGGAGGCGATCACCAGCGCCGCGACCTGCATCGAGGCCGGCGTCGGGGAGCTCTACCTCGTCGTCGGCGTCGAGGTGATGAGCCGCTTCCCGCTGATCGTCTCCGAGAAGATGACGCGCCTCTTCGCGCGCCTCTCGAGCGCGCGCAGCGCGGCGCAGCGCGTGGCGGCGATGGCGACCTTCCGGCCGGCGATGCTCGCGCCGCGCGTGGCGATCATGGAGGGGCTGACCGATCCGATCAGCGGCATGATCATGGGCAAGACGGCCGAGCTCCTGGCGCGCGAGTTCGGCATCTCGCGCGCGGAGGCCGACCTGTTCTCGGTGCAGAGCCACGCGCGGGCGCAGAAGGCGCGCGACGCGGGGCGCTTCCAGCGCGAGATCGTGCCGCACCTGCCGCTCGGAGCGCCGGCGGGCGCCCGCGCGCTCGAGCACGACGACGGGATCCGCGACGGACAGAACATGGAAGGGCTGGCCAAGCTCAAGCCCTACTTCGAGAAGCCCGATGGGCGCGTGACGGTCGGCAACTCCTGCGGCCTGACCGACGCGGCCTGCGCGCTGATCGTCACCACCGAGTCGCGCGCGCGCGCGCTGGGCCTCGTGCCGCTGGCGCGCCTGCGCTCCTGGGCCTGGGCCGGTTGCGATCCGGCGCGCATGGGCCTCGGGCCGGTGTTCGCCAGCGCCGACGCGCTGCACGCGGCGAAGCTCTCGCTGTCGCACATGGGCGCGATCGAGCTCAACGAGGCCTTCGCCGCCCAGGTGCTCGCCTGCCAGAAGGCCAGCGCCAGCGACGCCTTCGCGCGCGAGCAGCTCGGCCGCTCGCACGCGCTGGGCGAGATCGACCCCGCGCGGCTCAACGTCCACGGCGGCGCGATCGCGCTCGGCCACCCGGTCGGCTGCACGGGCGCGCGCCTGGCGCTGACCGCGGCGCACGAGCTGACGGCCGGCAACCACGAGTTTACGCTGGCGACGCTGTGCATCGGCGGCGGACAGGGTGGAGCGCTGGTGCTCGAGAGGTGTGCCGCGTGATCGACCTGGCGACCCTGCCGGTGCCCAAGGACGCGCCGCCGGTGCGCGCCTGCGTCCGGACGGAACGGCCCGAGCCGGGGATCGTGCGCCTGGTGCTCGATCCCCCGCACCGCAAGCTGGCGGTCTTCGACCTGCCGCTCTTGCGCGATTTCGACCTCGCGCTGCGCGAGGTCGAGGCCGACGCCGGCGTGCGCGGCCTGGTGATCACCGGCCGCACGCCGACCAGCTTCGCCGCCGGCGCCGATCTCGACGCGCTGGCCGCGCTGACCGACGCCGCCAGCGTCGACCAGCTCGTCGGCGCCGGTCAGGAGCTCTTCGAGCGTGTCGCGCGCCTCGCCGCGCGCGGCGTGCGCACCGTCGCGGCGGTCGGCGGCCCGGTGCCCGGCGGCGCCTACGAGCTCTCGCTGGCCTGCACCTACATCGTGCTGGCCGACGACAAGAGCTCGCGCGTCGGCCTGCCCGAGACGCAGCTCGGCATCCTGCCCGGCTGGGGCGGCTCGAACCGCCTGCCGCGGCGCGTCGGCGTGCCGATCGCACTCGACGCGATCCTGACCGGGCGGCTCTTCGCCGCGCGCGACGCGCTCAAGCTCGGCATGGTCGACCGGCTGGCCTTCCCCGAGGACCTCGCGCGCATCGCGCTCGAGCTCGCCAGCGGCCGGATGACGCTCGAGAAGCGCTCGCGCGGCCTGCGCGGCCTCTTGGTCGACCGCGATCCGATCGCGACCAGCTTGATCGCCAGCGCGGCGCGCAAGCAGGTGCTGGCCAAGACGCGCGGCCACTACCCCGCGCCGCTCCTGGCGCTGGAGATCGCCGCGCGCGCGCCGCACACCGCGCTCGAGAAGGGCCTGGCCGCCGAACGGCGCGCGATCGTCGAGCTGGCGTTGGGGCCCGTGGCCAAGAACCTGATCGCCATCTTCCGCCTGTCGGAGGACGCCAAGCGTCTGCGCCTCGCCGCCGACGGCACGCCGGCGCGTCCCTTCGAGCGCGCGGGCGTGCTCGGCGCGGGCGTGATGGGCCGCGCGATCGCCTCGTCCTGCGCCGACAAGGGCCTCTGGACGCGGCTCTTCGACGTCGCGCCCGCCGCGCTCGACGTCGCGCTGCACGAACACCGCGCCGAGATCGCCGGCAAGCGCCGCAAGCGCCGGCTCGAGCCGCAGCACGCGAACGAGGCCGTCGACCGCCTGGACGTGGCGCGCGAGCTGGCGGGCTTCCAGCGCTGCGAGATCGTGATCGAGGCCGTGGCGGAGCGCCTGGAGGTCAAGCGCGAGGTCTTCGGGAAGCTCGCGCAGGCCCTCGATCCCCGGGCGATCCTGGCCACCAACACCTCCTCGCTCTCGGTCGACGCGATCGCCGAGGGCCTGCCGCACCCCGAGCGCGTGGTCGGGCTGCACTTCTTCAACCCGGTCAAGAAGATGCCGCTGGTCGAGATCGTGCGCGGCCGCGCGACGGCGCCCGAGGTCGTGACGCGCTGTGCGGCGCTGTGCGTGCAGCTGGGCAAGACGCCGGTCGTGGTGCGCGACGTCGCGGGCTTCCTGGTCAACCGGCTGCTGGGCCCCTATCTCGACGAGGCGCTGCGGTTGGTCGCGGCCGGTGTCGATGCGCGGGTTCTCGACGAGGCGCTGCTCGACTTCGGCATGCCGATGGGCCCGCTCGCGCTGCTCGACGAGGTCGGCTTCGACATCGCGACGCACGCCGCGCGCTCGCTGCACGCGGCCTACGGACCGCGCATGACGCCCGGCACGACGCTCGACGCCTTCCTGGCCGAGAAGCGCCTGGGCAAGAAGACCGGCCGCGGCTTCTACGTGCACGCTGAGGCTGCGCAGGGCGCCAAGCCGCCCAGGCCCGAGCTGGCCGACGACCTGGCGCGCCTCGTGACGCCGGGCGGCACGCGCTGCGCGCTCTCGACACCCGCGGAGCTGGCCGAGCGCTGCGTCTTGGCGATGCTCAACGAAGCCGGGCGCGCGCTCGAGGAGGAGGTCGTCGCCGGCCCGCGCGAGCTCGACCTGGCGACGGTCTTCGGCATGGGCTTCGCGCCGTTCCGCGGCGGCCTCCTGCGCTGGGCCGACACGGTCGGCATCCAGGCGATCACCGGCCTGCTCGAGCGCCAGCGCGACGCCGCCGACGTGCGCGACCGTCCGGGCGGGCGTGAACGCTTCGAGCCCTGCGATAGGCTCGTGTGGATGGCGCGCAACCTGCGTACCTTCCACGGATGAGCTCCGACGCCAAGCGCTTCGGCACGGCCGTCGTCTGGAACGTCGCGAGCCTGGTGGTGCTCGGCGTCTCGGGCATCCTGCTGACCCTGCTGATCCTCAACGGGTACGGCAAGTCGACGCTGGGCGTCTTCAACCAGGCGCTGGCGGCCTACATCTTCTTCTCGCAGCTGGCGGTCGGCGGCATCAACGCCTCGACGCTGCGCGCGATCGCCGAGCGGCGCGACGACGCGCGCCACGTCGCGACGGTGGTCGTGGGCGCCTTCGTGCCGACGCTCCTGCTGGCCCTGGGCACGACGCTGCTCTTCTGGCTGGCGCGCACGCCGATCGCGGCCCTGCTGGAGAGCCCCGACACGGCGCTGGGCATCGAGGCGGCGGCGCCGGGGTTGTTCTGCTTCGCGCTCAACAAGGTCGGCCTGGCGGTGGTCAACGGCCTCGAGCGCATGCGCGCTTTCGCCGTGTACACCGCGCTGCGCTACCTGACGATCCTGATCGCGCTGGCGGGCTTCCTGGTCTTCGACGAGCAGCGCGCCTGGGGCCCGCGCCTGGCCTTCGTCTTCAGTTTCAGCGAGGGCGTGTTGCTGCTGGCGCTGCTGCCCGAGGTGCTGCCGAGGCTGCGCTGGTCGCTGGTCGGCGACTGGGCCGGCTGGGCGCGCGAGCACCTGCGCTACGGCGTCAAGAGCTTCGCCTCGGGGGTCCTGCTCGAGCTCAACGCGCGCGTCGACATCCTGATGATCGGCTACTTCATGGCCGACGCCTTCGTCGGGATCTACACGCTGGCGGCGATGGTGGCGGAGGGCCTGTACCAGCTGCTGGTCGTGCTGCAGAACATGTACAACCCGATCCTGGCGCGCGAGATCGCCGCGCGGCGCTTCGAGGAGCTGCGCGCGCTGGTCCGGCGCGGCAAGTGGCGCACGTACGCCGCGATGGCGGGTGTCGGCGCCGCGGCGGTGCTGCTCTACCCGTACGTGCAGCCGCTGTTGTCCAGCGAGCCGGGCATGGAGCAGAGCGTCACGCCCTTCGCGTGGCTGATGCTCGGCATCGTGCTGGCCGCGGGCTACATCCCCTTCGCGCAGACCTTGTTGATGGCCAACCGGCCGGGCTGGCACACGCTCTACATGGTCGTCACGGTGCTGATCAACGTGGTCGGCAACGCGCTCTTGATCCCGCACTGGGGCCTGGCGGGGGCCGCGATCTCGACCGCCAGCGCGCTGTTCCTCTCGACCTTCGTGCTGCGCGCGCTGGTGCGCCGGCAGGTCGGCTTGCGGCTCTGAGTCCGCTCAGGGCAGCCGGTAGCGGCCGGTCGAGTAGAGCAGCTCGGGCAGCAGCGCGTGCGCGCGCGCATCGCGCACGAGTTCCTCGTCGAGCGGGCGCGCCACCAGCCGGCCGTCCAGGTAGTCGAAGCAGCGCGGCGCGCCGGCCCCCGGCAGCACCGCGACGCGCGTGCCCAGCATGAACCCGTAGGTGTCGGCGAACTGCAGGATCGCGCGGCCGGGCACCCCCTGATCGGCGGGCGGGAGCGCCAAGAGATCGCGCCCGATCAGCGGGTGCTCGGTCTCGATCCCCAGCACGGACAGCAGCGTCGGCACGAGATCGATCTGGCTGGCGACCCCGTCGTGGCGGCCGGGCGCGAAATCCGGGCCGAGGAACAGGCCCGGGATGTGGAACTTCGAGACCGGGATCAGGTCGTCGCCGTAGGTGCGCTCGTCGTGGTCGGCGACGACCAGCCAGTCGGTGTGCTCGAAGTAGGGCCGCGTCCGGGCGCGACGGAACAGCTCGCCGAGGGCGTAGTCCGCGTACTTGACCGTGTTGTTGCGCGTCGCCTTCTCGGCGTCGTGCAGCTCGATCCGCCCGTCGGGGAACTCGTAGGGCGAGTGGTTGCTGGTCGAGAGCACCAGCGCGAAGAACGGCCGCTCGCCCTGGGCGGCGAAGACCTCGTCGGCCTCGCGCATCAGGTCCTCGTCGGAGACGCCCCAGGTGCCGCGGAAGACCGGGTCCTCGTAGTCCGCCTGGCTGAGTGCGTGCTCGAAGCCGTTGCCCAGGAAGAAGGCCGCCATGTTGTCGAAGTGCGCCTCGCCGCCGTAGACGAACCAGGTGGCGTAGCCGTGGCGCCGCAGCAGGGCCGCGAGCGTGAAGAAGCCCGACTGCGAGCGCGGCAGCTTGACCACGCTGCTGCCCGGCGTGGGCAGGAAGCCCGAGACCACCGCCTCGATGCCGCGCACCGTGCGCGTGCCGGTGCAGTAGAGCTGCGTCAGCAACAGGCCTTCCTGGCTCAGGCGGTCGAACTCGGGCGTCAGCGGCTTGCCGCCCAGGCAGCCGACGAACTCCGCCCCCAAGCTCTCCTCGAGCACGATCACCAGGTTGCGCGGCCGCGCGCGCGGCGTGCGCGGCGGCTGGACGTGGAGGAACGGGATCGGATCGTTCGCCGCGCGCGCAGCCGCGGGCGGCGCGTAGCGCGCGACGCGCGCGAGGATCTCGGCTTCGTCCATGCGGCCGTAGAGGCGGCTGGCCGAGCGCTCGTGCTTGCGCGCCAGCGCGGCGTGGAGCGTGGTGTAGGTCGAGTTGAGCGCCAGCTGGTTGACCAGGTTGTCGCTGGAGAAGGCCGCGGTGCTGGCGTTGACGCCGCGGTGGTCGAGGGTGCCGCGCATGCCCAGGAACAAGAGCGGCAGGACGAGCACGCCGGTAGCCAGGCGCCGGCCGAGCGACCAGGCCAGCGCCGCCGGCCAGATCCGGCCCGCCAGCCACCAGCCCAGCACGCCGGCGGCGAGCGTCGCCGACAGCGCCAGCGCGAGGTTCAGCGCGTACTGCTTCCAGAGCGTGCGCGCGATCTCCAGCGAGAAGCCGAGCGACTCGACGAACAGCAGGTTCGGACGCGCGTCGTACTGCTCGACGAAGTCGAAGCTGATCGCCTCCAGCGCCACCACGGCGGTGAAGAGCAGTGCGAAGTAGCCGAGCAGCAAGAGACGCAGGCGCACCAGCGCCGCCCGCGGCAGCGCCAGCAGGAGCAGCGCCGGCAGCACCAGCGCGTAGCTGGCCGACACCGAGTCCATGCGCAGGCCGACCGGGAACAGCCAGCCGAAGTCCTCGACGCGCGCCACGCGCTCGCCGAAATGCAGCGCCAGCGCGGCGCGCGACAGGCTCCAGGAGGCGAGCAGCAGGCCTCCCAGCGCGCAGAGGTAGCCGAGCGGCCCGAGCCGCTGCAGGAACACGGCGGGTGCGGCGGTCGACGCGGCCGGGCGTGCGTCGCTCTCCGGTCGCCCGAGGCGCGACAGTTCGCCGGACGGGGTTCGGGTCTGCGAAGCTTCCTTCACCCTCGGACCCTACCAGCGCCCTGTCGCATGCTCCACGCGGCGGGCACCGTACCTTCGTACTGCGCGCACGCTTCGCACGCTCGTCGCATGCCCAGCGCAGCGCAGCCGCCCGTTCAGGCTTCGTCCGCGACGAGCGGCACGACCTGCAGCTCGAGGTCGTGCGTCGACGCGCCGGCGGTGACGAACAGGTGCCCGTCGCTGATCGACACGCCCCAGCGCACGTTGCGGTCGAGCCCGGCCTCGAGACCGCGCAGGAAGGTCTGGGGCAGCACCGTGACCCGGATCTCGGCCGCGCGGTGGATGCGTTCGCCGGCGATCCCGGCGCGCAACACGTCGAGACGCCGGTCGGTGTAGAGCGCGACGCGCGGCGTGGCCTTCGACGCGCGGTGCAGGCGGTCGGCCGAGGGCGCGCCGACTTCGATCCAGGCCGTGCGCACGCCGGTCAGATCGTGGATCGACACCGCCGGCTCGTCGACCGAGCTGATGCCGCCGCGCGAGAAGGTGATGCCCTCGGCGTACTCGAGGCAGTAGGCCAGCACGCGCACCAGCAGGAAGGCGGCGCTCTCGGAGGGATGGCGTGCGACACGCAGGTCGAGGGTCTCGAAGACGCTGCGGTCGCTGTCGGCCAATTCGATCTCGAAGCGGTGCATCGTCGCGGTCTGGGCCATCGCGGCAGACTACCCAGAACTCGGGGCAGTGCGCGCGCTCGAAGCGACCCGCGCACGGAATCGGCGAGGATCTGCGGCACGTGGAGCGCGGCGCCGGCGCGCGCGTGGGCTACCCTGGCGGGGCGCGCGGGAGGCGAGCTGGCCCGGCCAGCCGCCGCGCGTTGCCTGAACCCCACTCGAAGCTCAAGGATCGATCATGAAGTTCCTCGCACCCGCGCTGCTGGCCGTGTTCCTCGCCAGCAGCTGCGAAAAGGCCACGGAAGCCGCCAACTCGATGAAGGACAGCGCCGCGAAGCTCGACACCGACACACTGAAGGCCGAAGGCGAGAAGCTCGTCTCGCAGATCGGGACGCAGCTCGGCGAGATCAAGGACCAGGCCACCGCCGAGAACGTCTCGAAGCAGCTCGAGCCGGTGCTCGCCAGCCTCGCCTCGCTCAAGGACAAGCTCGGGCTGCAGAACCTGGACATGTCCTCGATCGAGAAGGCGATCGACGACCTGACCAGCAAGTTCAGCTCGGACTCGAACGTGATGGGCGTGATCCAGCCGGTGATCGACAAGCTCAAGGCCCTGATGAAGTGAGCTCGGGCGGGAGCGCCGGCCCTGGGAGCGGGCCCGCACGTTCGTGCGGGTCGGAGGCGCGCGGTGGTGGTCGAGAAGGGCTCGAGCGCCCGGCAACTCGGCTGCGGCGCGCGTCTCCGCGACGCCCGTTCACCCTTGCCCAGGACCGAACCATGAAGCTCCTAGCCCCCGCGATCCTCGCGTTGCTCGCCGCCTCGAGTTGCGACAAGCCCTCGAGCGTCTCCGCCGCCAAGACGGACACCGGCGGCAAGGCCGCGCCCGTCCAACCCTCGCCCGAGGCCGTGCAGAAGCAGGCGCTGAAGGCCGAGGGCACGCAGCTCGTCGCGCAGGTGAACTCGAAGCTGGAGGGCGTCAGCGACCTCGCCAGCGCCGAGAGCGCCACGCGCCAGCTCGAACCGCTGATCAAGGACCTCGGCGAGGTCAGCGAGCGGCTGGGGAGCGATCAGCTCGACCTCTCGCCGATCCAGCGCTCGATCCAGACGCTGAGCAGCCGCTTCGCCTCGGATCCGCAGGTCCTCGACGTCCTGCAACCGACCTTCGAGAAGCTGCAAGAGCTGCTGAGCTGAACCGGCGCGTCGATCAGCGGGCGGCAGCGGGCGGCCACGCGGAAGCAACGTGGGACGCTCCCGCGTGGCCCATCGCGCGGCGGCCGGCCGCCGCTGCCCGTCAGTCGACGCGCCAGACTTCGAGCGTCTCGCCGGCGGTGAACTCACCGCTCAGGAACGCGATCGTCCAGTTGCGCCGCTGCCATTCGTCCGAGTCGAGGGCGTCGACGGGTGCCCGCTCGACCGTCGCGGTGGCGTCGGCTGGGAAGCGCGCCAGCAGCGTGCCGTGCTCGGCCAGCGCGCGCCGCAGTGCGCGGAAGGACTCCAGGCCGGAGAGCGAGCTGACGACCGGCAGGACGAAGTGCTTGGCTCCCGTCGCGCGCAGCACGCCGAGCGCGTCGGCTTCGACCTCGGCGCGCAGGCGTTGACGACCGAGCGGCAGCGTCGCGAGCTCGTAGCGCGGCGCGGGCGGGAGCTGCGCGGGGTGCGAGCGCTGGTGCGCCATCCACGGCGAGCGCCAGCCGATGCGCTGCAGCTCGTCGACGGCCGCGGGCGTGCGCACGAGCGGGAGGTCGACGAAGGGGATCAGCACCAGCTTCTCGCGCGGCGCGTGCGCGGCGATCCAGGCGGAGACCTGGTCGGCCGTGTCGTCGCCGGCGCGCAGGCGGGCGGTGGCCAGCGAGGTCGCGAGCGGGAGCGCGAGCAGCGCCAGCGCGGCGACGAGGAGCTTGCCCGGATGGAGCGGCCGGCCCAGGAAGCGGTCGAGCGCGAACGCCGCGAGGCAGGCGAGCGGCGGCAGGAGTTGCAGCACGAAGCGCTCGTACGTGCGCTCGTAGAGGCCGAACACGACGCAGTACGGCACGGCGTAGGCGAGCACGACCCACGCCGCGCCGGAGAGGCGCCGCGCGCCGAGGAAGCGCTCCGCGCCGGGGAAGCGCTGCGCGCCGGGGCGGCGGCCCGCGAACCAGAGCGCGAGGCCGGCCAGCGCGCAGGCGAGCAGCGCCGGTTCGAAGGAGAGCAGCACCTGCGCGATGCGCGCGAAGCCCTGGCCGTTGAAGGCCGACAGGAACACGATGTGGCCGAAGAAGTCGACTTCGCCGTCGGGGCGCAGCGCGATCTCGGGCGCGTCGTCGCTGGGTGCCGCGCCGCCGGAGCGCGGGTAGAACAGCGCGACGGCCAGCGCGGCGGCGAGGAGCAGCGCGAGCGGGCCGATCCACGCGCTGCGCTCGGGGGCGGGCGTGCCGCTCCCCAGCGCTGCGCGTGGGTCGGCGCGCTCGCGCAGGAAGTGCGCCGCGGCGAGGGGGAGCAGCGCGGCGAGGCCGCTCTGCAGCGTCGCGATCGCGCCCAGCGCGGCGAGCGCGGCCAGCAAGTAGTTGCCCAGGCTCGGGCTCGCGCGCAGGCGCAGCGCAGCGACCAGCGCCAGCGCGGCGCAGGCCGCGGCGGGCGCGTGGGGCCGCGCTTCCTGCGCGCTGACCAGCAGCAGCGGGCTCGCCGCGACGCTCGCCGCGGCGAGGAACGCGGCGGCGTCCGAGGCGAAGCGGCGCACGAGCCACCAGCTCGCGGGGACCAGCAGCAGCGACCACAGCACGACGACCAGGCGCACGCGCAAGCTCGGCGCCGCCGCCCAGGCCAGATGGCGCGCGAGCGGGTCGGTTTCTCCCGGCTGCACTTCGTCAGCGTCGCTGGTCGCCGCGACGACGTGGGCGACGAGGTGCGGGTAGTACGACCAACAGAAATCGCGCCAGGGCTCGGCGGCGTCGGACTCGATCAGCTCGACCTGTCGCACGAGGACGCCGCCATCGCCCTCCATGCGCGCGGGCAACAGGAAGTCGAGTCCGACGAGGCGCAGGCCGAGCGCCGCCAGCACCAGCACCCCGAGCGCCACGCGCCAGCCGCGCGCGGGCCGCTCGTGTGCGCGGGAGGCGGAGAGCGACATCCGGCGGAGTCTAGCCCTGCCCGCCGCGCCGGATCCACGCCCGGATGCGCACGGATGCGCACTGGGGCGCAGGCCCGGGAGTTCCTGCGGATTGCCGGGGTTTTCTGCCGAGGATAGGCTCACTCGGCTACCGTGCGGCCGTCCCGTCGATGATCTCCCAGTCCCGCAGCACCGATGTCTCGGTCGTGTTCCTCGAGGTCAACGAGGCCGAGCAGTACTTCCTCGACAAGTTCGTCGCCGCCGGCAAGCTGCCCAACTTCGCGCGCCTGCTCGAACAGGGTGTCTTGTGCCGCACGCGCATCCCGGGCTTCGACCCCAGCGTCGCCAAGGCCTGGCGCCTGATCAGCCCCTGGATCGTCTGGCCCTCGTGGTACACGGGCATGAGCCCCGAGCGTCACGGCCTGGTGGGCTTCGGCCAGGACCCGGCCTCGGTCACCGGCCGCTGCGTCTGGGATGTGCTCGACGGCGAGGGCATCTCGACCGGCATCCTCGGCTGCCTGATGAGCTACCCGCCGCGGACGCGCGGCGCGGCGCGCTACTACGTCCCGGAATCGCTGGCCGACGACCCGGCCTGCTTCCCCGCGGAGGCGCGCGCGCTGCAGGAGTTCTGCGTCTTCAGCGCGCGCAACTACTCCGAGAGCTTCGGCCTCAAGGCCGCCGAGGCCGTGCGGCTGCTCCTGCGCACGCGCCAGAGCGGCGTGCGGCTGGCCACCATGTGGAAGACGCTGGCGCAGGTGCCGGCCGAGCTCTTGCGCGGGCCCTCGGCCGTGCCCGAGCGCGCGATGCTGCACAGCTACCTGGTGTGGGACGCCTTCGAGAAGCTCTACGCGACGCACAAGCCGGCCTACGCCGCCGTGCACCTGAACCACGTGGCCTACATGCAGCACCGCTACTGGCGCGCGGCCGAGCCGCAGCGCTTCGAGGACGGGCTGTCGCTGACCGACCAGCGCTTCTTCGGCGACGTCGAGGCGCGCAAGCGCTACGAGCTGCGCTTCGCCGACTGGATCGAGAAGAGCTTCGTGTTCACCGACACGTTGATCGGCGAGCTGCTCGGCCGCCTCGACGAGCGCACGGTGCTCCTGGTCGGCACGGGCCTCGGCGTGCGGCCCTTCGATCCGACGCGCGACATCCACAACCCGGTCGTGCGCCTGGTCCACGAGGGCGAGCTGTTCCGGGCGCTCGGCCTGCCGCGCCACGTGGTGCTGCACCAGATGAACCCCGACGTGACGCTCAACTTCGAGAGCGAGGCCGACGCGCAGCGCGCGCTGGCGCTGCTCGACGGCTTGCAGGTCCACGCCGGCGAACCGCTCTTCGCCGCGCAGCGCAAGAAGCACCAGCTGTTCCTGGAGCTCGACATGCCGCGCCGCGCGCACAAGGACGAGCGCTTCACGCTGCGCCACGCGACGCTGAGCGGCTTCGCGCTCGACTTCCACCGGTTCATCCACGAGCACGCGACCGCCGACCAGTCGACCGCGCACCACAAGGACTCGGGCTGGCTGCTGGCCTGGAGCCCGGGGCTGAAGCTGGTGCCGCGCGCGCCCGTGATCTCGATCACCGACGTCGCGCCGACGATCCTGTCGCTCTTCGATCTCGCGCCGCAGCCCTGGATGGAAGTGCGGGCCGGCCCGGGCTTCGCCGTGGCGCGCTGAGGCGGGCCAGCCGCGGGAAAAGCCTTCCCAGGGGTCAACTTCCGCCCGCCGCCGGCCGATCCTGACGCGCTGGACGACCCTGGACACCTTCCATAAGGTGGCACGACTCCCCACCGGCCGGCGCGGGCTGCGCGGACTCCTCCCTGCCGCCGCTCCCGTGGTCCGGGGGGCCCCCGTGCCGATCCTCGACGCCCCCACCGCCGTGCGCACCGCGACCTCGACCCCCAGCCAGGACCCGGGCCGGCGCCTCGAACTGGGCGGCGCGCGGGTCGGCGTCGTCGTCCCGGCCTACCGCGTCGCCAGCCACATCGAGCAGGTGCTGCGCGGCATCCCGCGCGAGATCGAGTCGATCATCGTGGTCGACGACCGGAGCCCGGACGACAGCGCGGCGATCGTCGAGCGCCTGGCCGACCCGCGCGTCACGCTGGTGCGCCACGCGCTCAACCAGGGCGTCGGCGGCGCGATGGCCAGCGGCTTCGCCGAGGCGCTGCGCCAGAAGCTCGACATCGTGGTCAAGATGGACGGCGACGACCAGATGGACCCGGTGCACCTGCCGGCGCTGCTCGCGCCGCTGCTGAGCGGCGAGGCCGACATGGTCAAGTGCAACCGCTACGCCTCGCGCAAGTCGCTGCAGTCGATGCCGCTGGTGCGCATGCTCGGCAACGCGGGCCTGACTTTCCTGGTCAAGCTGGCCTCGGGCTACTGGAACACCTTCGACCCGGCCAACGGCTACATCGCGGTGCGCTGCGACGTCCTGGAGAAGCTCGAGCTGGAGAAGCTGCCGCGGCGCTACTTCTTCGAGTCGGGCTTCCTGATCGAGCTCGGCATCCTGCGCGCGGTGGTGCGCGACGTGCCGATCGCGGCGCGCTACGGCGACGAGGTCTCGAGCCTGTCGATCACCAAGGTGCTGTTCGAGTTCCCGCCGAAGCTCCTGTGGGGCTTCGTGCGGCGCCTGGTGTGGCGCTACTTCGTGCACGACTTCACGGCGCTCTCGGTGTTCGTGCTGATCGGCGTGCCGCTGCTCTTGTTCGGCATCGGCAACGCGCTCTACTACTACGCCACACGCTCGCCCTACGCCGGTCCGGCGCCGGCCGGCGACGTGATGGCGGTGGCGCTGCCGGTGATCCTGGGCGTGCAGCTCCTGCTGCAGGCCGTGGTGCTCGACGTGTCGCTCGTGCCGCGGACGCCGCTCTCTCCTCCCCTCGCGCCCCCCCTCGCGCCTCGGCGCTGACCCCTCGAAGCGCCTCTCCACGAGCCATGTGCGGAATCTTCGGCATCGTCCTCGGACGCGACAGCGCGATCAGCTCGGCCTTCGCCGGCCGCGTGATCGAAGCGCTGTACCGGTACTCGCAGACGCGCGGCAGCGAGGCCGCCGGCCTGACGGTCCACAACGGCGAGAACCTCGACGTGCTCAAGCAGGCCGGCTCGGTGGCGGACTTCCTCGCCAGCCGCAGCTTCGCCGAGCTCTACCGGCGCGCTCTTGAGCTCGACGCGCGCAACGTGCAGCAGGGCGCACCGACGCGCCTGGCGCTGACCGGCCACACGCGCCTGGTGACCAACGGCTTCCAGTCCAATGCCGACAACAACCAGCCGGTGATCGCGCGCGGCACGGTCGGCGTGCACAACGGGATCATCGTCAACGACGCCGAGCTGTGGGCCAGGAACCCCGACCTGGTGCGCACCAGCGAGGTCGACACCGAGGTGCTGGTCAACCTGCTGCGCAAGCACTTCGACCGCACGCGCGACCTGGCGGGCGCGACGATCCAGGCCTTCGGCGAGATCCGCGGCGCGGCCTCGATCGGCTTCCTGTTCGACGAGCTGGACGATCTGCTGCTGGCGACCAACACGGGCTCGCTGCACTTCCTGATCAACGCCCGGCGGAGCTTCTTCGCCTTCGCGTCGGAGCGCTTCATCCTCAAGGAGCTGGTGCAGCAGACCGAGCTCGAGCGCGTCGTCGGTCCGGTCGAGATCCGCCAGGTCGCGGCCTTCCACGGCTTGCTGGTCTCGCTGCGCGACCTGTCGCTGCAGTCCTTCGAGCTGCAGCCGGCGCCGGGCGCCAGCCCCCGGGTCGAAGTGCACGTGCGCGCCAAGGCGCTGCCGATCAAGAACCACCTGCGCACGCCCGACCAGCTGCGGCGCTGCACGAAGTGCATCCTGCCCGAGAGCTACCCGTTCATGCGCTTCGACGAGCAGGGCGTGTGCAGCTACTGCCGGCGCTGGCGCCCGATCCAGCCCAAGGGGCGCGAGGCGCTCGAGAAGCTGGTCGAGCCCTACCGCTCGAAGGACGGCTCGCCCGACGTGATCGTGGCCTTCAGCGGCGGCCGCGACTCGTGCTACGGCCTGCACTACATGAAGAAGGAGCTGGGCATGAACCCGGTGGCCTTCACCTACGACTGGGGCATGGTCACCGACCTGGCGCGCCGCAACCAGGCGCGCGTGTGCGGCAAGCTGGGCGTCGAGCACATCCTGCGCTCGGCCGACATCCAGGCCAAGCGCCGCTACATCCGCAAGAACGTCGAGGCCTGGCTGAAGAAGCCCGAGCTCGGCATGGTCACGTTGTTCACCGCGGGCGACAAGCAGTTCTATCACTACGCGCGCCAGCTGCGGAAGGAGACCGGCATCAAGCTGGTGGTGTTCTGCACCGGCAACATGATCGAGGACACGCCCTACAAGACCGGGTTGTGCGGGATCCTCGAGGACGACCACGGCATGACGCTGACCGGCTTGTCGTTCCGCAATGAGATGGCGCTGCTCGGCTACTACTTCAGGAACTACCTGAAGAACCCGGGCTACTGGAACGAGTCGGTGTGGGACACGCTGTGGGCCTACTACTGCACGTTCGTGCAGAAGGACGACTTCCTGTACCTGTTCCACTACCTGCCGTGGACGGAGCAGGAGATCGTCGGCACGATCCGGCGCGAGTACGACTGGGAGGTCGCGACCGACACCAAGTCGACCTGGCGCATCGGCGACGGCTCGGCCGCCTGGTACAACCTGATCTATCAGACGATCGCGGGCTGGTCGGAGGACGAGGTGATGATCAGCAACATGATCCGCGAGCAGCACCTGACGCGCGAGCAGGGCGTCGCCCGCGCGCGCGAGTTCAACCAGCCGCGCCTGCCCTCAATCCGCGAGTACTTCCAGCTGATCGGCGTCAACTGCGAGGAAGCGCTGACGCGGCTCAACGGGGTGGCGAAGCTCTATTGAGGCGGCGGATCGCCGCCGCGGTGTACTGGGGTGCCACGCCACCGTCGCAGTCCGCGAGTGAGGCTCGCTGCAAACCCTTGGCCGGGAGTGAGTAACTTGCGGTCACAGACTGTGACCGCAAGTTTGGCAGGCCCCGAAGGACGCGCGCTCCAGCCAACCCCCGCGGGCCATGGCCGACTGCTACTGGTACCCGATGCCGCCCCAGCCGCGAGCCGGCGGGTGAGGGCGGTTGTCCGTCCGACCCCGGTTCAGAGTACTCCTGACTCCTCTGGGGCTGCCCGCCCCCGCTCGCGCACCCCGAAATCACCTCGCAGTTGCCAAACCACCCCCCCGACCGCACAATCTGCGCCCTCGCCTCCTGGTTCGGTCCTTCTGCGCTCGCAACAGCGTCCTGATGGTCGGCTTCGGACGTCTGCGCTCCTCGTCGGCGAGCGCAGGTCGGTCATGGCGAACGTCGACGCGGGCGAACCGGCGACCCTCACCGTGTTGGTGGGAGTGCGGAGCGTCCGGTTCCACGGAAAGGTTCGGTTTCGTTTCATGGGTACTAGGCTCTACGTCGGCAATCTCTCCTTCTCCACCACCGAAGACTCGCTCCGCAAGGCGCTGACCGAAGGTGGTCGTACGGTGAAGGATCTGCACCTCCCCTCGGATCGCGAGACGGGCCGCCCGCGCGGCTTTGCTTTCGCCGAGATGGGCAGCGATGCCGATGCCAAGGCGGCGATCGAAGCGCTCGACGGCAAGGAACTCGACGGCCGTCGTCTGAAGGTCAACGAAGCTCAGCCGCGTGAAGCCCGTTCGGGCGGCGGCGGCTTCGGTGGCGGCGGCGGCGGCGGCGGTCGTGGTGGCGGCGGCGGCGGCTACGGCGGCGGTGGCCGCGGTGGCGGCGGCGGCGGCTACGGCGGCGGCGGCGGTGGTCGCGGCGGCGGTGGCGGCGGCGACTACGGCCCGCGCGGCGGGCGCGACTGGTAGTCTCGAACTGCCACACGATTCGCGCGGGGGCTTCACGGCCCCCGCGTTCGTTTGAGCACCAGCTTGGGCCCGAGCATGACCAGCACCTTCCGCTTCCGCGTCCATCCCGAACGGCTGGCGATCGCGCGCCTGGAGCGCACAGCCGAAGTGCCGGCCTGGGCCCGCGGAGGCTTCGTCAACGTCGCGCGCACCTGCGACGAGCTCTCGATCGTCTGCGCGCAGGCCCACGTGCCGCGCGCGGTGCAGCAGGAGCGCGACAAGCTCGCGCTGGGGATCGAGGGCACGATCCCGATGACGACGGTCGGGATCCTGGCCTCGTTGTGCGGCGCCCTGGCCGCCGCGCGCGTGCCGGTCTTCGCGCTCTCGACCTACGACACGGATTGGCTCCTGGTCAGCGCCGAACGCTTCGAGGACGCGCGCCGCGCGCTCGAGGGGCTCGGTCACCAGGTCGCGGGCGCGCCGCCGGCGGGCTGAGCGCCGGCGCGCGGGCGCGCTCAGCGCAGCGCTTCCTCGAGCGCCGTCGCGCGGTCGGTGCGCTCGTCGCGGTACTTGACGATCAGCGCGCAGGCGACGTGCACCCCCTGCGCGGCCGCGAAGTCGGGCGCGACGCGCGCGGGCCGGCTGCCGGGCACCACCACGGCGCGCTCGGGGATCTCCAGCGGCTCGGCGCGCGTGCCGCGCAGCTCGCGGCCGTGCACCAGGTCGTAGACCAGCGTGCCCGAGGCCAGGATCGTCCCGGCGGCCAGCACCGCGCCGCGGCGCAGCAGGACGCCTTCGTAGACGCCGCAGTTGCCGCCGACGAAGACCTCGTCCTCGACGATCACCGGACGCGCGTTGGCGGGTTCGAGCACGCCGCCGATCTGCGCCGCCGCGCTCAGGTGCACGCGCGCGCCGATCTGGGCGCAGGAGCCGACCAGCGCGTGGCTGTCGATCAGCGTGCCCTCGCCGATCCAGGCGCCGACGTTGACGTAGCAGGGCGGCATCAGCACGCAGCGCGGCGCGACGTAGGCGCCGCGGCGCACGGCCGAGCCGCCGGGCACGACGCGCACCTCGGAGCGCTCGTCGAAGCGCCGGAGATCGAAGGGCTGCTTGTCGCGGAACAGCGCCGCACCCTCGGCGGGCGCGGCCTCGAGGCCCTTGGGCACGACCGCGCTGCCGCGGAACAGCTCGAGGATCGCCTCCTTGATCCAGGCCTGCACCGTCCAGCGCCCGTCCGCGCCGCGCTCGGCGACGCGCAGCTCGCCGTGCTCCAGCGCCTGCAGCAACTCTATCCCTCGAAGTCGTTCGGCCATGCTCTCGTCCGGGGTCGTGTCCGGCGCGGAGTCTAAACAGAGCGCTGCTTCCGGCGCGACCGCGCCCTAGAATCCGCGTCCGGCGCCGCGATGCCCACGCTCCCCCCCGCACCCTCCGACACGCGCGTCCGGCACCCGCTGCTGCGCTGGGCCGGTCCGCTGGCGCTGCTGGCCGTGGCGGCCTTCGCCTTCGTGATCGTCTCCGTGCTGCGCCACAAGGCGCCGCGCGAGCACGAGCTCGGCGCGCTGCGCCTCGAGTGCCTGCGCCCGAGCGGCGTGGTCAGCGACTATGGCGCGTTCGAGGCGCGCGGCGCCAAGCCGCCGGGCGGCTGGTTCCGCATCGCGATCCACGCGGCGGACGCAGCGCCCGGCTCGCCGCCGCTGCTCGAGCGCACGCGCGTCGAGGAGACGCGCTGGCTGCCGACGCCCGCCGAGCTGCAGACGCTCCCGAACCGCATCGTGTGGCACATCCAGGCCCTCGGTCCCGACGGCGTCGAGCTCGACCGCTCGTCGACCTCCGCCCAGCGCCAGCGCTGATCGTCGAACGCGTCGTACGGTGCCATACGCGTCGTACGGTGCCAGGCACTTCTTCACCCTGTGCGCCGCGGCGACGCTCCGCGTC